>Ga0209915_1002531_pt1 | contig 18772 bp, 17 predicted proteins | sample ThiBiot_750_plan_FD_183952 | JGI IMG/M metagenome (GOLD analysis project Ga0209915, IMG submission 183952) | Wastewater bioreactor microbial communities from Cape Town, South Africa - Thiocy_cont_750_plan (SPAdes) | ecosystem: Engineered > Bioreactor > Thiocyanate-remediating > Anaerobic-Aerobic... | reverse complement strand
GGCGGAGACGAATGGCGAAGAACGGCGAAGTCGGATTAAGGATCGGTGCGAGCTCTCGATACGCATTTACTGTGAGTTTGGGTGACTCGCCTCAGGCCTTCGCTCAGTGCTCTCCTCTCCTTCTCTCTCGTGCGCCTCTCGCTCTCCATCCATCCATCCATCCAGCCTCGGTCCTGTGTCTCGCTCGCTAGTGATCACTCACGAGGAGGTCGATACCATGTCCAAGAACACAACAACAGCCGCGGCGGCTCCGGCGGCCGATCCGCTCGAGAGCGCGCTTGCGGGCGATGAGGAGATCATCGACGAGGAGGTGCTGAACGAGTCGGTCGAGGGCATCCACGCTCGGCGCCGTATGCTCGAGCACCAAATCAAGGAGATGAAGAACGACCTCAGCCGTCTGACCCACGAGGCCAAAACCGAGAAGGACCGTATCAAAGAGAACGCCGAGAAGATCAAGCTCAACCGCGTGCTGCCGTATCTCGTCGGCCACGTGGTCGAGGTATGGAGCGCGCTTGCCACTCGCCACTCGCCGCTCGCGTTCTGACCCATCTCGTGCGCGTGTGTGTCTGTGTGGTGCAGGTGATGGACAGGCCAGCTGATGACGAAGAGGAAGAGGGCTCCGCAATGGACGCCGACTCGGGCCGACGTGGCAAGTGTGTCGTCATCAAGACCTCCACAAGACAGGTGCGTGTGTTGCGCTCGTCTGCGCCACGCGCCCGCTGCCTCGCTCATCATCCCTTGCTGCGATAGACTATCTATCTGCCCGTCGCCGGCTTGGTCGACGAGGAGAAGCTGCGACCTGGCGATCTCGTTGGTGTAAATAAGGACAGGTGCGTGTCGTTGCGCGCAGCTGCCTGGTGCTGGTGTGGTGATCGACCGGCGCGCGGCTGTCGTTCTGCACGCTCTCGCTCGCTCGACACGCTGTCAATCGTCTTTGAACCTGCTGGCTCACTTGTCGCTGCGTGGTAGCTATTTGATTTTGGACACACTGCCACCAGAGTATGACGCGCGCGTTAAGGCCATGGAGGTTGACGAGCGACCAACCGAGGACTACAACGACATCGGGTACGTGTGCGCCCAGCAATCTCTGTGTCGTGTCACGGAGAACTTGTTGTCATTCCACCTATCGATCGACTCATCAATCACTCCATCCATCTGCAGAGGCTTGCACAAGGAGATCAACGAGCTCAAAGAGGCCATCGTACTTCCGCTGACGCACGCTCATTTGTTCCAAGAGATCGGCATTCGACCGCCCAAGGGTACGGCGTGGCTCCCGCTGCACCTCCAACCCAACGAAAGCCCTTCATACTGACGTGCGAGAGCTCTCCTTGCATCTTCAGGCGTTCTGCTGTACGGCCCGCCAGGAACCGGCAAGACGCTACTGGCGCGAGCGTGCGCTGCACAGACCAACTCGACCTTCCTCAAGCTGGCTGGCCCGCAGCTCGTGCAAATGTTCATCGGTGATGGTGCAAAGCTCGTTCGTGATGCCTTTGCTCTTGCCAAGGAGAAGAGTCCTGGTATGTATTTCTAGCGCGCAAAATAGAGCGGGCGAGAGAGCTCCTTCTTATGCTGACCCTCTCCTCTTCCAGCCATCATCTTCATTGATGAGCTCGATGCCATCGGCACCAAGCGATTCGATAGCGACAAGTCGGGAGACCGTGAAGTACAGCGCACGATGCTCGAGCTCCTCAACCAGCTTGATGGTTTCACAGCCACCGATGGCGTCAAGGTGATCGCCGCGACCAACCGTATCGATATCCTCGATCCCGCTCTCTTGCGCTCGGGTCGCCTCGACCGCAAGATCGAGTTCCCGCTCCCGAACGAGGAGGCCCGTGTGCAGATTCTCGTCATTCACTCGCGCAAGATGAACCTCGAACCAGGTATGCCGAGTGGTCAGCCGATTGCGACCGTTCTTGTCATCTCCCGCGCTCACTCGCATACGCGTGTAGGTGTCAATTTTGAAGAGCTTGCTCGTTGCACCGTTGACTTTAACGGAGCGCAAATGAAGGCAGTGTGCGTCGAGGCCGGTATGCTTGCGCTTCGACGTGGCGCCAAGGCTCTCAGCCACGAGGACTTTGTCGAGGGCGTCGGTGCCGTGCAAGCCAAGAAGAAGAAGCAGATGGACTACTACGTGTAGAGCCCGTCTGGTTCGAACGCTACCAACCCATCAAGTCGCCCATCCTCCCTGACTCACTCGCATTGCCCGTCTACCCTAACCACCCCTACCTCGCCCTACTCGATACGTCGACGACACTCACGCTTGCCATCTCTTCCTCTTGCTTCTCTCCCTCTATCCGCACCCTTTTGTACCCAAACTCTCTCTCTCTCTTGCTCTCTCTCTCCCCTCTACGCTCTTGGTTGGCGTGTACTAGACTCCGCGTAGCGTGTCGGTGGTCGTGGTGGTGGTGGTCGTGAGGTTGGTTCTTGTTCTGAGCAGATGGTGGTGCCACACGCAAATGATGATCGATCACAACCACTGAACTCTTCTAGCACGTCGCTCGTTGAGCGGTGATGGCAACACTAAACGACACTACGATTCTGATCCAATCGACCTGAACTCTGACCTGGTCCGACTGCGTGTGGGTGCGTGTGTCGTCGTCGTCGTGGTGGCGGTGGTGCTATTGCTCGCGGCTCGTTTGCCACCACTTGCTCGAACGCTGCGCTACGAACAGCGCGATCTGGTGGTCGTCGCCTTGCGAGCATGCGTGGATCCAGATGCAGTGGAGCCTCTTGCGCGCAATATCAAAGTTGCCGATCGCCCGATACAGCTCTACCAGCGCAGCGCGAGCAACGTTAGTCGCAAGGTGAGCGAGCCCACGCCACGTCTTGTGCGACTACACGACACTCGTACCTCCGACGCGAAACTCGTGCTGCGACTCGAGAGCATACCAGTACTCGAGCTCGACCGTCGGACCGAACGCCCGCTCGAGGCCGCCGAGGCGCAGCACCCACCTGGGCTCGAAGGTCGGGCTCTCGACGATCTCGCTCAGCACGCCCAACAGCTCGACCAAGCAATCCGAGCCCGAGGTGCCAGCGAGGTCGCCGCGATCGAGATGCTCGGCCGCTTGCTCGGCGCCCAGCGTCAGCAGCCTGCGCGTCGAGATTTTCGGGTGCCTCTCGTTCGGCAGCACGACCGCCATGACGGCTGCCTCGGGCACCGGGCCTCCTCCTCCTCCTCCTCCTTTCGGTGCTGCCGGAGCCAGAGAAGGTGGCTTACGCGTCTGGTGCGCCGTCGAGGTCGTCGTGGAGGTCGTGGTGCTCCAGGCATCGGCCATGGCGACCGTGCTGTCGCCCCGAGCTTTGCCGGAAGCGTGCTCCGAGGCTCGCGGAGCCGCCTTCCTGCGCGCCTCCTCGTACACGGCGAGAGAGCTCGTCGGCTGCGGTGGCGCGGCAGAGCCCTGCCACGATGCCGCCGGCACTGCAGGTGCGGCGCGCAGCGACGGCATGCCGCCGGTGGCAGCAGCAGCAGGCCAGTAGTGGCTCGACGGCTCAGCGTACGGCGACGGCCTTGCTCCGGGACCGAGGTGCGACGTAAACGCAGTGCGCTTCGGAGGAGGACCTTGCGGATGCATCAGTTGCATGTCGTGTGGGTACGAGCCGATGCTCGCACGATCGTAGTCATCGTCAAAGCTGTATGCCGGCGAATCGTGGTAGGCATACGCCGAAGAGGTTGAGTAGCCTCGCTTCATCGAGGGCAGCGAGAGAGAGAGAGAGAGAGAGAGAGAGAGCAGGAGGGGAGGAGCAGACAGCAGAGACGGACGAGCTGCGGTGCGAGAGGCCGCGATGACGCAGCGCGAGGACCAAGGCCGAAAACCAGGAAGCCACTGGAAATATCATGATATTTTGTTGTGGTGCTTGCCAGAGGACACGAGCGAGGAATCTACTCACGAGAGAAATGCAAGAACTGGCTGGCTCTTGCGCTATCTAGTGAGTGAGCTAGAACAGCGTGGCAATCACGGCCGGGATGCTGCCTCCTCCGATGCGCTCGATAAAGTCAAAGTCGACGGCCACGATCTGCGCCTTGGGCGAGGCGGCGACGATCTGGTCCTTCTGCTCCTGCGTCAGAGCCTCGTAGGCGCGTGTGCTCAGCACCAGGATCGGTATTCCGTTCGGCGCATCGGGCGTCACCGAACCCCGCAGTTCGATCATGCAGGCGCTGAAGGACGGCAGCTGATCCTTCGAGATGGTGATGATGGTGCGGCCCGACGAGGTGAGCGATTCAAGCACCGCCTCGCGATACGGCTCGTCGATTGCATCAGTACAAACCACCACTTGAGGTAGAGACGCAAACAGCGTGAGTTTCAGCGCGATCAACGGTGGCACAGGAGAGGCGGCGGTGTGAGATTGCTGGCTGGCACGTACCAAAGTGGTTGCAGATCGTGAGGAGCGTGTTGGTGTGCAACACGCGCTGGTTACGCGCGTTGGTGGACGTGAAGGTGACGAGACGGTAGCCGATGAGCTTGGCCCACGTCTGTGCCGGCTTCTCGAACGTGCGGTTCGACAGTGTCGCGTACGCGATCTTGTTCTTTCGGTCGAGCACCAAGCTTGCGGTGCCTTCGAGAAACGCTGGAGGTTCGGCGGTCTCGTAGCCGGTCAAGTCGAGCATCACGTCGTAGTTGCTCTTGAGCATCGAGACGATCCTGGTGCCGCAGGTCAGTACAAGGAGCCGAGAGGAGCCACACCGAGGTGCCGTCGTACTTGTGCTCGCGCTCACCACGACGCGAGAGGGCACGGAGGGGATACAAGACCATCATCGACAAGCCGTCCTCTCCGGTATGGGTGCTGAACCTGCGATTGGAGCGACGTGTTAGTCTCGCTGCTGAGCGTGCTCTCACAAGGCTGTCGCGAGTAAGTACCAGTCAGGACAAAAGATGGCGTCCGGGCTCGCCTTGGCGGAATCGTGCTTCAGCAGGTGCACCACGACACCAGCATCGACCAACGCTGCGTGCAATCGCGCAAACTCATGCAACGCCTGCACATCGTTCCTCGTCGTGAGTCACACAGCAACGCTACTGGTACGCAAACTGTCGCACGAGTATATACCAGCAGGCGAATATCGTGGCTCGACAGTTGCTGACAGCTCTCCATCAAGTTATTGTCGATCGAAGTTTCGCAGTTGAAGCCAAAGGTCGTTGGTACGATCATCACCTTTGTTTGCGAGTCATGTCAGTATCTATTCGAGGGCGAACGAGCAAGCGAACGAGAGAGAGAGAGAGAGAGAGAGAGAGAGCAGAGGAGACGTACGACATGGCTCGTGCAGTGGTTGGTCTCGAGCCGTGTGTGAGGCTTGGGCGCCTCCAAGAAGGCAACTGGCGGATGTCCAGCTGCAAGTGATCGAATTGCATTGCGGTGAGACTGTGTACCAAACAACAAGGCTCGAGCGATGGAAATCATTGCATACCAGAGACGGGCGGCGTATAGCGCAGCTGCGTGCGAAAGACCTGCGTGGCACAGTGTGCGCCACCGAACATGGCAGTCACGCCGGAGAAATCAATGTATTGCGTACTGTCCGGTGGCCGTGCACCAATGTTCTATTAGTCGACTGCACCGAGACGCTGCTCACTGCCATCGCCGACGTACGTTCCACCGAGCTTGCGGAAGACGGGGTCCGATGCAATCAAGTTGGCAGTCGGCTGGTGAATGCAAACAAGTCGCCCAGCACCGAGGTTGATGAAGTTGATGCCGTAGCCCTCTTGGAACTCATCGTTGATGGGGATCACGTGGAAGTCGTTCTCTCTGTGTAGCGAGGTACACAACTGCCAATGAGCGAGATGATGCATTGTGTTCGCTGGAGGAACGTACGCCAGATACTGCGAGAATTCGACATCGGTGCGCGTCAGGAGATACGAGTGATCCGGCTGTCGAATGTACTCATTGACCAGGCGCCTAGTATCGACACGAGTGCGTGATTGAGTGAGCGTCAGTGAGACACCGTGAGTGAGTGAGTGAGTCAGTGAGTGAGTGAGTGAGTGAGTGAGTGAGTGAGTGAGTGAGTGAGTGAGTGAGTGAGTGAGTGAGTGAAGATACCTCTTGACAGCATGCTTGCCAATGGCACTCTCCATCAAGACGGCAACACCATCGTGAGCAATGTTGAAGACACAATCAAGATGCATTCGAGCCTGCTGGCGGTCGAATAGATCACGCACGACCGCGACGCGGCGCGTGCCAAAGAGGTCGTGCTCCATCAAGTAGTCGATGGCACTCTGTGTGGTACGAATGCCAGTGCCGATGAAGCACAGGTCCGAGTTGTAGCCGATGAAGTCGCCTCCTTCGAGCGTCATGCCCTGGCTCGGTGGGATGCGACCGACGATGCGCACTCCGAGCTTGCGCAGAGCGAATTCGATCACTTGGACCTCTTGCTGACGTTGCACGCAGCCCATGCTGCCAAGAACGATGCCTCGATTGGTGGTGATCATCTGCCAGTTGAGTGAGCGCCAATACTCGAGAGAGAGAGAGAGAGAGAGAGAGAGAGAGAACGAGGGAGCCAGCGGTGCACATACTTGATCGCGAGTAAAGACCAGGTTTCCAAGAGGATTGAGCTTGTAGGACGAGGCGGTGACAGGCGTGTTCCTGTCACTCTGCTCCAAGGTCACGGTCGGGTTGATGAGGATTGTATCTGCATGTTCGGTATCAGGCGCTAGCAACGCTTTGGGTGAACCCGAGCAACACGAGCAACACGAGGCCACAGAGAGAGCGAGAGAGCGAGGCCACACACCAATCAACTGTTCGAGATCCATATCCATCAAGCACTGGCGCTTGTAGGCATCTCCAAGAAGCTGTTCGCAGGCATGCCCAGCATCAGCCGGTCGGTCCGAGTAGGAATGCCGAGAGAGAACGAGCGCGTTCAACGTACCAGCTCCTCCTTGACCGACAGAATCGATTGGCTGGTGCCTTGCTCCAGCTCGTAGCTCACACACTCGCACGCCAACGACACGAGCTCCTCCTTGCTGCACAATCGCAGCACATCGCGCAGTACCACGGTCACCACGTCGTCTGTCCACAGGATGGATGGATGAGTGAGTGAGTGAAGGAATGAACCCGGCGAGATCGAGAGTGCAGCCAATCGCGTCGCTCGCTCGATAAGCATTCACGTTCACAGACAAGCGCGCCACATACGCTGCTTCAAGGCATTTTGGAGAGCCATATGTGACTGCGAATAGGAGCAACGTTGAGCGCAATGTGAGAATGCCAGTCGTCGGTGGAGATCCAGAGAGGATGCGATACATCGACGAACCTCGTAGCACTTGGAGAACGAGTATGACTTGTCGAAGAGAGCGCCAGCCGGATGGAGGCTCGCCATCGAGCTCGTACGATCAGGCAGATGAACGAGAGCCCATTGAGCACTACATACGAACGATGTACGTCGCAGGGGATGGATGAGCTTGAGCTCGCGACCAGCCAGCGACGCACACACGCGTACCGAAGATTCTCGCCATTCGAAGCCGGGTGATTGAGGATACGCTGATGGGTCTCCTCGTCGACGAACACCTCGTCAGGCGAGTCGATAAACTGCGCAACCTCATGCTGCGAGATCGAGCGCTTGAACACAGGCGGCCGAGACATGGCGATGGTGTTGGGTCGTGATGGTGCAGCAAGCAGCAAGGCAATGAGAGAATGAGAGAGAGAAGCGTTCGTTTGTTTGTTTGCTTCGTCACTGCCACGTCTCTCTCTCGCCTGTGTTCAGATAGATAGATAGAGAGGGTTCGAGAGGGGCTTCGAGGTGGAGAGCAGAGTGCGATCATGAGTAACGCAGCTGTGGGACGTGCGTTGTATCGTGAGTTGATGCGCAATGCTCGACTGTTCGACAAGCAACCGCTGTACAAGGCCTTTCTGCAGCGGCCGTACGCGAGCGTGTATCGCGTGACGAAGCGCGCCGCCATCAAGAACGACCAGACCGTGTACCAGCTGCTCGAGGGCGAGAAGGGCGTCAATCAGACGCCGTTGCTGCTGTGGCGTGTGTTCGATCGGCTGCTTGGCGAGGGCGCCGAGTACTACAATCCGCAGATACAGCCGACGACCGAGTTTGCACAAGTGCTGCGCGAGTGGGCTCGTGGCGACGTCAGCAAGCGCGACCTCGTCGTACGTCTCGCTGCAATTGCAAGCTGCAGCAGCAACAATGGCGTACTCACCGACGAGGATTGCGTCATGTGCGTGTCCCGATAGAAGGAGGTTGATGCTGGATTGATGCTATTGCGGTCGCTCGAAGCCGTCAAACGCAATGCGCGAGAGGGATGCGCACCAGGTGCGTGGTGGCGCGACGTGGTGCTCGAGTGAGTGGAGACTGACACATGGAATGAGAGTAGAGGAGCTCGCGAAAACGAGACGGTCGCTCGATTGGAAGGCGCAGGCAGCGGCGGACGATGCAGCGGCAGCCGAGTCGAAGCGCATCTCGGTGGCGCTGTCGGCGCTCAAGGTCGGCGCCATACTCGTGGCGCACCCGCTCAAGTTCCACAGCTCGCCGTTCAACCGCAGCATGGTGCTGATACAGGAGCACTCGAGCAAGAGGGGCACCAAGGGCATCATCTTGAATCGGCCGCTGCCTGGCGTGGGGTTCGCGTGCATCGGCACACCGATGGCCGAGCCGTTCCGCACGTCGGCCAGTACGCCAGCGCGAGTCTACCATGACTCACTGTTCTACGGTACGTAGCAGCGCTCGCACAGAGAGCGCGGCTAGAGATGCAATGTCGTTCGCCGGCGGTAGCCTGATTGATGGATGCAACACAACCAAGGCGGCCCGATTGGACGGCATGTGACGTGCGTGTACAACAGCCACCTTGCGAACCTCGCCCGCTCCGAGTGGGCGCGTCAACCAGCCGTGCTTCCGTCGTCGAGCAGCGATGAAGGCAGGGCAAGCGCCACACCGGCAGCGGCATCGTCATTGGCGACGACATGTCCCAGCGCCGCCGAGTCGACGAGGCTGGACGGCACCGAGATTGCCGAGCAAGTGTTCTACATGGACAGCCGCAACTACGCGTACGACCCGCGCATCCAGTACGGCGAGGGCCTGCAGGTGGTGTGCGCCGACATGGCGAGCTCGGTCAAGCAGCAGCTGAATCTTGTGTCGGCCAACGCGAAGCTCGACGCTGACAAGGCGGCCAAGATGCGATTCTTTCTTGGACGCGCCGAGTGGTGCGAGGGCCAGCTCGAGGAGGAGATTGCAGCCGGCAACTGGATCGTGATCGATGCTGGCGAGCACACGGCCGATGTCGCGCTGCAGCCGCTTCCATCGAGTGCGACAGCAGAGGACGGAAGCAGCAGCGCCAGCACGATGGCTGCGAGTGCGAGCAACAGCGACGACGACAACAACAACACACCGAGCAGTAGTAGCAGCAGCAAAGATCGCGGTCGACGAGCGTCACTCGATGTACGGGACACGTTCTGGCGGCGAACGCTGCGAATGCTGGGTGGCGACTTTGCGTTGTTGGGCAACGTGCGGACGCCGAGTAGGTAGCGCGAGTGCTTGCAAGAAGAACACGTCGATGTGTATAGATCTTGCTGGTGCATCCATCACATATATATGTGTAAAGAATGAAGAACGAGAATAACAACAGTCAATCACAATCAATCAATCAGTCAATCGATCCAGCAAGCCAAGGCCAAGGTAACGAACGAACGAGAGCAGTAGCACGAGTTGTAGTAATTTGTTTGTATTTTGTTTTGTTTGTTGAACCAGACGGCAGATTGGTTGACTGCCTGAGTGGTGCAGCAGCGATAACAATAACGAGATACAACGCCTTACTTGATCTGTCGCTTGAGCTTGCCGAGGAACTTCTTCTTCTCTTCGGCGGTCTGGAAGCGACCGTGACCGAACTTGCTCGAGGTGTCGATGAACTTGAGGTTGATCTCCTCGCGAGCCGAGCGGCTGGTCTGCGGCACGATGCTCTTGCGCAGGGTGGTGGGGCGCTTGATGGGGCCGGCGGTCGAGCCCTTGATCATGACCCAGTCGTTGCGGATGGTTCCGTAGTGCACGAAGCCTCCGAGCGGCGTGATGCCCTTCTGGGTGAGGTCGCCGGTGGTGGTGGCGGTCTTGTCCTGCACCTTGCCCTTGTCGTCGAGCGTCACCTTGCCGATGCGGTAGATCTTCTTGTTGAGCTCGGTGCGGTGGTGGTAGCCGCACTGACCGGCGCGCGGCACGGTCCACGCGACGCGCGACGGATGCCAGGCACCGATACAGGCGACCTTGCGCAGGCCCTTGTGGGTCTTGCGCGGCAGGCGCGAGGTGCCCCAACGGCTGGTGACACCCTCGAAGCCCTTGCCCTTGGTGACGCTCACGACGTCGATCATCTCGTTCTCTTGGAAGACCTCGTCGATCGAGACCTTCTTCTCAAAGAGGTTGAAGGCGTAGTCGACCTTGTCGGCGACCGAGCCACCGTTGAGCTGGATCTCGATCAGGTGCGCCTTCTTGGAGCGCAGACGGAGGGCGCGGATCTGAGTGTGCGCAATGAGGCGCACGCTCGAGCAGTACTTCTTGATGCGAGCGAGCTGGCGGTCGATCGTCTTGGCGCGCTTCTCGGGAGTCGCGTAGTTGAGCGCGTACTTGGTGAAGGCCTTTCGCTTCGAGCGGTACCAGTTCTTGTAGAAGCGGCGCTTGGCCTCGTCGCTCAGGTTCTGAGCCCAGACCGTGGTGAGCGTGCGCGGGCCGTGCGGCGTGTCGACGTAGCCGACAACACCGATGACGACAAGCGGCGGCGTCTCGAGGATAGTCACAGCCTCGAGGACCTCCTTCTTGTGGACCTCTGTAGAGGAGTTCAATAGTGATTAGCGGGAGCAGCAGGAGAGAGCAGCAGGAGAGAGCGAGGAGGACATACTCGAGCCGATCTTGTCGACCTCACGGACGATGTGGGTCATTCCGGCCTTGTAGCCGAGGAAAGCCGTCAAGTGGATGGGCTTCGATTGGTCATCGCGGGGGAAGGCCTTGACTGTAGCAGCGAGCGAGGATATCAACAACGAGTTCTCTCGCTACGCCACGACGACAACTGGAAGTCAAGCAGCAGCGGTGGCGGTAGCGAGCACGTACGATGAGCACGCAGGTTCTTGGCTCGCTTGCGGGGCAAGAAGCCCAAGTTTCCGTGGCGAGGAGCTGCATGAGAACAACGACAGCAACGAGCAGGCCGAGCCGGTATGGGTGAGATCTCTCGTATCGCGTGTTGGTGTGTGTTGGTGTTGCGTGCGCAAGACATCACAGCCAAGAGCATCGCGTATCGTGCTCGAACGAGCTCATCGGTTCGCGCTACGCCAGCAATCGAACACGATACACAACAGCACAACGATAACGAGGGCGCGCGGCTCGATGGATGGGGCCGAACCTTCAAACTTGCGATGCGACATCGTGCTTGAGCCCGGAAGAAGGATGGGAAAGAGGACGACGAAGGCGACGAGGGCGAAAGAAGAGGAAGCACGATAGAGCAGCCATGGGCTTATAAGGATCTCTGGGCCTCTGGGCCTCTAAAGCTCGCTTGCTGTACGTGCACACCAAGTCGTTTTCTCGCACTTGAAAGCGGTCTTCGGTTCCCGCGCTTTTTCCGCCTGTTTTGCTACACGTACCTGATAGCAAACGCCACCAACCCAACACACCACCCACCACCAATCGACACTCCAAAAATCGAAATCTGGACCCTGCGACATTTGGTGATTTTACATCGAGTGGGATTGTATTCGTGTGAACAAGGTGCATCGATAACACAAGGTTGCGAAAATAACGCTGCTGGCGTCAGTGAGCAGGGCGAATAATAAGAATGTGAGAGTGCGTGTGAGTGGCAGCAGCACATAAAAAGCTATGGTACAAGTCAAATAACTAGCAAGGGAATGAGATTGGGAGAGAAGCGTTTGCTGGTGAGGGCAGCCATTAACCCACACACAAGCACAAATATTACGCCAGAAGGCGAGAGAGAGAGAGAGAGAGAGAGAGAGAGAGAGAGAGAGAGAGAGATTGGTAACAGTACTGGAGAATAATCGACGGCAACAACAATCGCTTGATTGCCATTACGCACAACTTGCGTGAGTGGAGATCCATTCGATTTGCTTGCACGTGTTGGCGACGATGCGATAGAGCTCGCGCTTGAGCTTACTTACTATGCGCTATTCGTCCCAATTCTCGTCGTCCTCGTCGTCGCCTTCCTCGGTTCCGAACCGAGCGCGACGCAGCAAGAGCGCCTTCGTGAAAGCACTGACCACTTCCTCTTCTGTCACGGGGCCGGTGGGCTCCTCCTGAGCGGGCTTGTTCTCGTCCAAGAAGCCCACTGCTGGAGCTCCCTCTTTCTGCACCGTCCCCCAACACACAACGACACCAACACCCAAAATTACAATCATGCCACATATTTTGCGCTTGTGGCGATGGCGGTGGCGATGGCGATTTTGGTACCTTTCGTGCAGCTACGGGATTTGGAATGACGGAGAGCAGGTTGTAGGTGACAAAGGAAGTTGGATCGTTCGGATTCGGTGGCGGCGGTGGAGCGATACCGCATGCAATGAGGTCGCTCTCGTCGACTCCGAGATCCGGCAGCTGGTCGTCCTCGAGCTGGTCGTACTGTTGCTCGAGCGCCAGCTGCATGGCGAGCTGCGCCTTGGCTTCTCCGAGTTCGGCCTTGAGCGTGGAGTTGAAGGCCGCCAGCGTGCGGTTCTGCTTTTGCACGACGGCGATCGCCGTGCGAATCTGCGTGTCGCTGATCTCGAGCGTGCGAATGTACTCTCGCGCATTCACGAGCGCCTCGGTGGCGCGCTGCACCTTGGCCTTCATGGTGTCGTTCTCCTCCTTGAGCTGGCGGTTGTCGGTGCGGAGGTGCTTCAGGTCGTGGCGCATCTTTTCGAGCTCGTGCTTGGTGTGCGACAGGTTCTTGCTGAGGTCCGAGCGCTCCTGCTCGGCGTTCGAGCGCGTGCCGCGCAGCTCGATCATTTGTTGCTCGAGGCGCGACTGGCTCGCGAGCGACTGCTTGAGCTTCTTGCTGAGCTCGCTCTCGCTCTTGCTCAGCTCGTTGACCTTGCTGAGCAGTCGCTGCTCCATCGACTCGACGTCCTTGTCGCGCGCCTCCGTGTGCGCCTGCATGGCCTCGAGCCGAATCGACAGCTCGGCGTTCAGGCGGTTGGACTCGATGCGCTTGTGCTCGAGGTCCTCGACCCTGTCGTTGAGGCCCTCGACCTCGCTCCTCAGCCGGTCGCGCTCTTGGCTCACGAGCGTGTGCGTGCGCCGCAGCTTCTCGAGCTCGCTCTTGGTCTCCTCGAGCTCGAAGAACAACTGCTTGCGCGACTTCTTGGCCTTCTTGATCGGCGCGGCCCCGGCCGCCAACGCACTGTCGTTCATCGTGTTGCCGCCTTCTGCTAACGTGCGCATGAGCCACTTCTTTTCGGTATCCGATACACCGCGAATACCGTGCGACTTGAGATATTGATCGACTTGAATACAAACATCAGGCTAGACACAATGTGATGTTGGTGTTGGTGTTGGTGTTGGTGAGTAATTCGTCGTACGAGTTGCGTGAGTTGATTGAGTGAGCACGAGCTCGTGTTGTACCTGCTGATGCTGCGCTGCCGATGACGATTCATCATCGCCATCCACAATGACGGCCTTCTTGTTGGACGAGTCACTCGACGAGCCAGGAGCCACAACCGCCTCCTTGGCGCGCTTCATCGCCGACAACGGCGACTTGGCGAGCGAGTGCGTGAGCGACAGACTGCGTCGGCGCTTGGCATTCTTGGACCGATCGTTCGGGCTGCTGCTGCTGCTGCTGTCGCCTGCAGCATCGCTGGCGTCGTCGCTCGAGCTACTGCTCGTGGCTCGCGGAGACGCGCCACTGCCGCCGCCACCACCGCCGCTCGGGCTTGCGCTCGCGGGAGTCGCCGACTTTTTGGTGCGCCACTCGTTGAGCGCTTGCTCGATGGCCGAGGCCGCGAGGTCGATGGCGTCGGGCGTGTTGGCGCGGATGGAGTTAATGTAGCGCGGAGGCGTGTAGCCGCTCACCAACACAGGCGACGACACGGCGCCACGCTTGGCCGACACGGGCACCGCGTCGCCGTTCGCGGCACCGAGCACCGGCACCACGTCGGCGTGTTCCGTGTCGTCGGGCGCGCTGATGGTCACGACCGGCGTGCCGGGCTCCGAGGCCTCGCCAGCACTGGCGGCCGTCTTGCCCGTAGCAGCGGCGCTCGCAGACGGAGAGCCGCTCGGCGACGTGCTGGCGCTGTTGGCACCGCTCGCGGCTGCCGGCGAGCCCGAGGTCGACGAGGCAGCAGCAGCAGGAGGAGGAGTGGCGGCGGCGGGCGTGCGTGGGCTCTGCGTCGGACTCTGCAGTGGGCTCGTGAGCGGGCTCGTGAGCGACTTGCGCGCGTCGGCTCGGCCCGGCATGCGCGGCGACGTGGTGGTCGCGAGTGCCTTGGTCTCGCGCCACTGCGACATGGCCTGCTCGATCTTCTCCTCGGCCTCGCGGAGCGACGCCGGCTTCTGGCGATTGAGGCTCGGCGACAGGCTGTTGCTCACCGGCGGCGTGCCGCTGACCTCGAGCGTCGCCGTGGTCGTGCTCGCGCCACTGCCACGTTGCAGCGATACTCCCTCGTCATCCTCTTCATCGCGCGACGACTTGTTGCGTGCCGGGGACTTGAGGAGCTTGGGAGTGAAGCTCTTGCTGCGTCCCGAGCGGCTCATGGCGACGACGACGGCTGCGGCGGCGGCGGTGGTCCTTCGCTATCGCGCGCTGTATGTCTGTGTGTGTCTCTCCGGATGGATGCGCGAGAGCCACGTGTGCCGGAGGTCTCGAGATACCAACTCTGCTGCACGCACACGCACACGCACTCGCTCACAAGCACGCACGGCCTCGTTGTGGCGCTGGATGCCACCGTGGTTGGGTGCAGCAGGAGGAGCAGCAGGCGAATGAGAGCCACGAGCACTAAGCCCGCCACGTCTCTGCGACCGAGAGTCGCTTTGCTCTACGGCGACCTTCGTTCGTTCCTTCGCTGCCTCTCTTCCTCACGCCATCTCTCTCGCCCTCTCACGCAAGAGCGCATTGGTACACCCTGATCCGTGGAAGATGACGCCCTCATTGGGGTCTGTTGGTATCGTCATGATGACGATGATGGCGTTGGTGGTGCCACATGTCCTTGCCGCTAGTTGTCAGCCGAGCTCCAGCTACGGCTGCCTCAATGGTTATGCCTACAACTACACCACGCAGGTTCGTGTTGGCTCTGTTCCAGCGCCCTGTCACACACGCGCGCTCTCGCTCACGCCACAGTGCCATGGAGTGTAGTTTGCGTGCCGCAATGAGGTCTATAGCTGGTCGTCGTGGGGCTGCTGTGCGCAAGGCCTCGTGTTCAACTCCACGACCTCCTACTGCTGCTACGACGGAATCCACGACTGGAGCGACTCGCACTGCGTACCGTGGAAGCCCAAGGTCAGCGCCACACCCGCCGGAAGCGCCAACACGGTCGCCGCTCCGGCCTCTGCACCGCTCAACACCTGCCAGAACCCCAACCCGACTCCGTGTCTCACCGCCACGACGGAGTATGGCTGCCTGAATGGCTACAAGTACCTGTGGGAGGTACGTGTTGGCTGGCGCGCTCGATCGAATGGCTCGACGCGCTCACTCACTCACACTGACTCGTGGTGGCACCCTCTTCTTCGCTGATCGCGGCCACGCAGACTGAGTATCCGTGCAACTGCTACATCTTGTCGTTCGCCACACATGGCTGCTGCCAAGGAGAGCCATACTCGCTTACCAATCAGACGTGCTGCTTTGACCAGCGAACGACACCGCCGTACCGCGTCATTAACTATGCGCACGCTTGTGAGGCGCAGGCGTGGTGATCGTCGCCACCGCCGCTGCCGTTGTTGCTATTGTTCTCCTCATCCATTGTTAGTATGAGTGAGTGTTGTGGAAAGCATCATCTATATCATCTATATCATCTATATATCTCTCAATCGAGAGTGCGTTGGTAAGCCACGCGACTTGGAAGCGAGTGGATGTAGATTGGCATATATGTAACGAACAGCCACCAGCGCAACCACAATCACATCACATCAATAGCAGCGGAAACAACAATTACGGCACCAGAGGTAGTAGTAGCAGCAACAGCAGCAGGCGCAACCACAATCACACCAATCACGGTTCGATTCGAATCGCTGGAGTGCCAAAGCGGCTCCAGTGGTGGTGCCGTAACAAGAACGACGAGAGAAGAGTATTCAGGGTAGAGAAGCAAGTTGGTGAGTGAGTGAATGAAGAGAAAGAGAGAGAGAGAGAGATCATATAGCGTAGTGGCAATGGTGAGATTGAGAGCAGAGCTTAGAAGCTTGTCTGACCATAGACGGCGCGTCGGAGCTTGAACAAATACTGTCGAGCACCATCGAGCGAGGATTCGAGCTTGGCGATGCGTGCCTGAGCCTCGAACTCGGCACGAATCTGTGACGGACGCTGTTGCTTCTGGATCTCGGCGATTTGCGCATCGACCTCCTCATCGACCGTCACCATGCGCTGTGCCTTGGCGATGTTGACGAGTTGGTTGGTGGCTTGCGCAATGGCCTTGGCCGACACATCGACGCGCTTGTGCGAGTCGCTGTCAGGGTCGCCCTTGGCGCGAATAAACGTCACGAGCTGCGCCGTCGTGCCCGTGACGCAACGTGCGGCGGCCACGACCTCTTCGGTGCTCGAGTCCGAGAGCGCCACCTCGGTCAGTTGGTGCGTCGTGTCGGCGACCGACTTGGCGGCGGCCACGAGACCGCGCGACCACTGCGGGTCCTTGCGGTACGCCTCGGCCGTGCCGAGGTTGGCGTTGAGCGACTGCTGCGCATCGGCGGCCGCCTGCACGAGCCCGACCGTGGCCTGCGTCAAGCTGGCAATGGCATTCACCAACGGGTCGTTGCTAGCGCCGAGCGCCGGCGTGCTGCTCGACGATGTACCGGCACCGGCACCTGCGCCGCCAGCAGCACCGCCGGCGGCAGCGGCCTTGGCGGCCGAGTCGCTTTGTTGGCTGGCCGACTCGGTCTTGAGCTTGGTGAGGGCGGTTTGAACGCTGTCGAGCACTTGCAACAGCTCCTTCTCGGTGTCGAGCACGTCATCGTCGCTGACGGCACCACCGGCGGGCACTGTAGCGGCGGCGGCCGCAGCGGCCGGAGGTGCGGGTGCAGCGGCTTCGGCACTATGGGTCGAGGTGACGAGACCGTTGAGAGCGTTCTGTGCGGCGCGAGTCGAGAGCAGCAGGCGCGTCTGGATGGCCTCGTCGTCGTTCTGGTTCGGCACCTGCTTGAGAATGTCGATCATGCCGGCGGTGGCGGCCGCAAAGCCCTTGGCGGCGTTGAGCATCGAGATCAACTGCTGCTTCTGGTGCTCGGAGATGGTGCCCGAGCACGACTGGAAGGGATCGGGCAGCGAGAGATCGACGCCGCACGAGAGCGCAATCTCGTTGGCGGCGGCGAGCAGCTCGCGCGTCAGCGTGGCGGTCTCCTCGGCCATGGCGCCGAGCAGGTGCGGCTCGAGCACGGCGCGGTTCGACACCTGGCCGAGCTTCTCGTTGAGTGCACGTGCCTTGGCACCGAGCAGCTCAATGTACGCCTCGGTGCTCGGATTGTCGATCGGCAGGCGGCCCGAGAGCGAGGTGCCGACCTCCTCGACGAGCAGCTTGGCGCGGTCGAGCTGCTCGAGCAGATCCGACGCCGCCGCCAGGAAGCGCAGCGCCTCTTGCACCTGCTCGCGCACGATGCCCGCCACCTCGTGGATGCGCGAGTCGATCGTGCTCACATCGGCGACCGGCTTGCCGTCGGGGCCCGAGAGCGCCGAGTAGAAGCTCACGAGATTCGCGACCTCGGTCGCAATGTCGCGCGTGCGCGAGCCCAGCTCGTCCTGAATCGCCTTGTTGGTGCAGATGGCGGCCGCCGAGTTGGCCGAGTCGACGATACCGGCGATGGCGATCGTCGCCTGCTTGCTGCAATCGGGATCCTTGTGCTCGACGGCGTCGGCCACCGCCAGTACCGACTGGTAGCGCTCGGCCAGCGCGTCGGCGTACATCTTGAACGAGCCGCGCACCGTCAGGCGCTTCGAGTCGCGCAGAATGGCCTCGACCGCCTCGGCATTGCGGCGACGACGCTGCTCGGCGTCGGCCTTCTCCTTGGCCTGCTTGGCGAGAATACGCTTGTTCAACAGCACCTTGGCCTTGGGAATCAACGAGCGCAGCAGTACGATCCATTCCTCGCGCTCTAAATTCAAAACGACAACGACAACGATAACGACAACGATAACGACAACGATAACGGCAAGATCACTCCAAGTGGTGAGTGCACGGCGAGAGGTGCAGTGTTGCGTGCGACGCAGACCGAAACGAACCAGCAGCACTCGAGGCCGCGAGATGGACGTCGCCCTTGGACGTGATCAAGACGAACGAGAAGGTCTGCGTCTTGTCGCTGTCGACCTGCATCGACTCGGTGAGCGCAATCACCACCGTATCAACTGCCTCCTGCATAAAGAGAGTACACCATCATCATCATTATCATCATCATCAAATCGCCCCAACCGATCGGTCATACAATCACGACAGTGATGAAAGTGGCGTTAGTGAGCGCGAGTCTCGAGGGTACTCGAGGGCATCGCACGTACAGTATCGTTCTCGTTCGCGAAGAAGTACATCTTGAGCAGCTCCTGGACGACAAAGTATCGATTCCACGAGTCACCGACCTTGCGCAGGAGCCATCCCTTCTTATGCACTTGCTCAGCCATGCTTGTGTACGACGACGACGACGAAGACGAAGACGCAATAACGCGAGTGTGTGAGTGTGAGCGAGAGAGGCGTTGCACACGTA
>Ga0209915_1002517_pt1 | contig 18846 bp, 12 predicted proteins | sample ThiBiot_750_plan_FD_183952 | JGI IMG/M metagenome (GOLD analysis project Ga0209915, IMG submission 183952) | Wastewater bioreactor microbial communities from Cape Town, South Africa - Thiocy_cont_750_plan (SPAdes) | ecosystem: Engineered > Bioreactor > Thiocyanate-remediating > Anaerobic-Aerobic... | reverse complement strand
TTAGTTACAGCAGAGAGCGGACTATAGTTGCTTTCACTAGTTATTTGACGAGAATATATACGAATAGTTTTGGAAAGTGCAAGGAAAACTTCGTTGGGATTGTCGAATAATCCATGGACCTTAATTGAATAGTTAATTTAGCTATAAAAGATATCATATTGATTGAATTTTACCTTTGCATGTACTCTTGATTGATATTGATTAATCAATTGTTGATCAGTGCTCATATTATCTCGATAAATGTATATTGAGCTAATATATTTTGAATCATTTAAAAATGAATAAACCTTCTCAATACTAGAAAAATTAAGAATAATGAATAGTTTGGTTTTACTATTTTGATGGATGCTTCTTTCAAATTGCTCGAACTGTTGAAATATTTCAAGATAATCAATAAGAGCACGCAATTTTGAACGATCAATATTATAATATTCCAACGGATTACTATGTAAATCATCGAACCAATAAATATAATATTCATCTGATGAACATAATGGTAAATGAGAAAATTGTTTTTCTTTCCTCAAATGTTTACTTGACGAAATCGTGTCAGAATCATTCAATTCACGTTTCGTTGCCATCGATGGAATAATTTTTCTATTCATCAGACAAACAACAACAAGAAACAAATTCAGTTTCTTTTTCTTTCAAGCCAATCACAATAAAGCGACATTCATTTCATTTCCAACCCATGTTTACATTAGAAAGAATCTAGTGACCGATTTGAAAGTTGAATTTTGAATTTTCTTTTATAAATTTCTATCAGCTTCGAGACACTGAATTCGATGATTCCGATCATCTCATCAGACGATTTTTTCTTCTCTGAATCTGACATAAAAACTATTTCGAATTGATCCATTTGCATTGTGTGTATGAGTCATATCTTCGTGTGTCAGTTATTTCGTAATTTTATCTGTTATTACAACACATGTATATTACAAACGTGTATATAATCAATTCATTTTTGTTCCAGTAAGTTGAAAAAAAAGCATGCTGTCAGATAATGATTATGCTTATTTTGACTACAGTTCGAGTCAAAATTATTTTGATATTGAAGATCAAATTGATTTATTCGAATTTCGTCAATCGAGAAAAAATGGAAAACATGGTAAATTGAAATTAAAACAGATTTCATGTCCAATTTCAGCGAAAAAACTGAAATCACAACCAGTTCTTTTGAAAATCAACTGTCGACCAGAAAAACAAACACCAAAAGCTGAACCAAAAACATTTCGTTATCAAAATTCATTACCAATTTCAGCTAAAAAAATCAAATATAATCCACCATCAAAAAAATTAACAACTCAATATTTAGCAAACTTCAATAATTTTCGCGGTCATTTCTATCATGCTAATAGCCAACATATCAAATCATCTTTATCTGAGGCTTCTGGCATGAAAGTTGTTAATATTCGACCGGCACCTATTGATGAATCTGTTCAACAACAATTCATGAAACGATTGAATACCAATCACAAATATCTTCCACATTTAGTTTATCATGGAACAGAACTCGCAAATATCGATAGTATTCTTCGATTTGGTTTTCTAATACCAAATGAAGCGCATCCAACTAATGAACAAGCACCAATTATTGAATCTGCCAATGGTCAAGCATTTGGTAAAGGAATTTATTGTAGTCGAACAGCAACTTATTCAGTCGAGTATACAAGAACAACAAGTACTCTGTTAGTTTGTGCAGCAATTGTAAATAAGAAAAATGAAAATGTGAAATATCATCATGGACATATTTTAGTTTCATCTCATGTATCAAATGTAATACCATTATTCCTATTAGATTTTAGTTATTCAAATGGATCAGGTATTAATCGACCATGGTTCCACCCAATAGTAGACTCAACAATGAAGAAAGATGAATCTGAGAAAAAATCTATGATTATTCCAAAAAGATATTTGAGAAAAGTGTTGAACAGTCTCAATGATCATGTTCGAAATAATGATCGATATCAAATACGAACATTTAATTATTTCAATTGATCATTTTTATTCGTTTTTTTTTCTATTTGAAATAAATCCATCGAAATTATCGTGCTGCTCCAATTGAATTTGCGAATGGAACGATTAAAATACACGAAGAATAAAGTTTTCAAAACAGAAATTGCGCCATCTGTGAGATATATATGTCATTCGATGTCGTTTATTATTTATCTTTATACAAAACAACCAACCTTGAAAGAAAATCAATGTCAACTCTAATAAATGATGTGATCGAAAGTTTTCAAGCATTACGAGTCGAATTAGACAATGCGGAGAAAAGAATTCGTCAAGTTGAGTTGAAAAAAACAGAAGAAAGTAATGCGATGGTTTTTATAATTCCATGTGAATATATTCCAGAGGGGAAACAACTGACTCGAATCACAAAAAAAAACTCAAAATGAATCATTCTGAATTTACTTAGAATTTAATCAAATTCAAAATTTCTGTTAGTTTATTGATAGAAAACTTGAAAAAAATCATTGTTAGGATTTTTAAATCATTAAGTAGTTGTAGTAACTGTAGTTCCATTAGTTGTAGTAGTTGTAATTGTTGCAGTTGCATCAATATTGACGGTATTTAATGCTGCAAAAAAACACATACACAAAAATAAGATTGTAGAAATCAAGGAAATTATTTTTATTCATTTCATTTTGTTTACTTGTATTTTCGCCGGTCTTTGATGCTAAATAGAAGAAAGGAATAATAACAGCTATGCATATTCCTGCGATAATAAATGTAGCCAGTAACACAAGACGTATATCACATATAAGAAAGCCAGACTTTTCAGATGGTTCATCATCATCAGTACGTCTAAGAAAAGTATCACAATCTGTTTGAAATAACCAACAACTTACTCTACTGATGAAATGTCTTGAATGGAACTCGGATTAACGATGATATATCGGTTAATTATCATTAGTGGAAACTTCCACACAACCATTGCTTTTTTAAACATATTTCAAACAACACAGAATGAAAAGTAAATCGCAAACATATACTTCATCGTTCGTATTTATTTGTAATAATAATATAAAAAAGTAATTTTGTTGACTTCGTTAATCAACCAAATACACCCATAGTTGGCTTCTAATCCGATCATTTCATTTTTATGTAGTTATTACTAAAAGCAACGAGGGAAGATAAACAAACAAATGATAACAAAGAAGATAAGTGTAATTTCGGCCTTGTTGAAGGTGATACACAAAACACATGGTTTTTATTTTATAAAAGTGAAAAGAAATCAAATGACATCAACAAGTATTTCAAAACGTCGAATTCTTGGTTCTTGGGAAAATACTTTGATCAATATTTCAAGAAAATATCAAGGTCTCTTTCGAGTTGCTGAAATTCTTCGATTACAAGGACCAATTATTCGTTTGCAAGCATTAGAAGCAGCTGTTAGTTGTTTACAGCAACGTCATCCCTTTCTTCGAAGTCGTTTAAGAAATAATCCAGCAACACAAAACTCCTATTTGATGGAAGAAGACATTACAGTTCATTTAAAAGTTCGAGAGATACATCGAAAACGTAATGATCATCTTAATTTTTGGCAACAAGAATGGCGAGAACGAGAAAAAGATATTCCAATGATTGATCAAGGACTAGCTGAATTTTGGCTTTTACAAGATCCAGATGATTATGATGACGATGAAGCTCCAAGAGAAATTGTAATTGCATGCGAACATAGTATCTCTGATGGCATATCATTAAGCACAGTGGCACATGAACTTCTACTAGCTTTAGGTGAACAAGATAAAACTCTTTTTGAACATTCATTAGACTGGCCTGTTGCAATGGAAGTAGCAATTGAACGAAGTCTTTCAAAATGGAATAGATTCATAACACTGAGCAAATTTATCGTTAATGCGACGTATCAACATGTAACGAACACTAAAAAAATTGCACGCATACGTTATACTGATGTAGATTTTCCGTTGCACAACGCTCATGAATATTGTCATACGGAAACATTCTATCATTCACTAAGCAAAGAAGATACCAAAGCATTATTTGACCGATGTCATCGTGAAGGTGTAACAGTTACATCAGCAATTAGTATTGCTATTTTCTGTGCTGTCTCGACATTGGTCAATAACAAAGATGGATATTTAACTTATGCAATTGCAGCTGATAATCGTCGACGTTATATACCTGCAATGCCAAACAATTTTCTCAGTTGTCAAATATCTGGTATTAGTCTATTTTCATGGGCTATCAGTGATATACCTACGATAAATGAGAATATGTGGCAATTAGCACGAACATTCGGAGATCATGTTAAGACATCGATTAATGCTGGTGAAATTTTTGCTTCAGGAATGATATTAGGCAACGTATATATGAAAGACGAAGGGCCATTAAGTGTGACAAACCACCCAACATGTGGTATATCTAACTGGGGTCCTCTACCGTTTCAAGTTGAATATGGAAAATGGAAATTAGTAGAAATGATTCCATCGGGAAATTTTGCACGATCATTTACACCAATAGCGCTTGTACATACCATCAATGGCATGTTAACTATTGCACATGTGGGTCCTGTTCCTGCGTATTCATCAAATGATTTAGAACAACTACAAAATGATACAATAAAATACCTTCGGCAAATGATAGTGAATTAGTATATACTAATAGATAAGAAATGTTTTTATGATATATACGAAAAACTTCATCGTTTATCATTTGTTTGAAAATGAAACTGATATCAACTTGTTTAATAATTGTTGTTTTCTTTGGAGAATTTTTTTCGATTCAAGGAGCAATTTTTCATGTTGAAAATTTCGGTGCCTATCCGAATGATGACATCGATGATGTCGAAGCAATTCAATGTGCAATCAATAAAGCTATTGAATCCGGTTCGAATAATACAATTATATTTGATGCTGGTGTGTACAATATTGCGACGACACTTCGTGTTCAAAATGCATTGAATTTTACAATAAAAGGTCAAGGAATGGATGAAACATATTTAATTGGTACTCAACCAATACGAATATTTTTCATTCAATATTCTTATGATGTATTGATAACATCACTTTCAATTGATTTCGATCCATTACCATTTACAGCTGGTTATATTGTTCAAGTAACCGATGAGTATCTTGATGTTGAAATTCAACCACCACATCACGCTAACATTGGTCAACAAATTCTATATATGGTTCGATTTGATCCTGAACATATGAGAATTGCTTTTGCTTCACAATCATACGGAATCTTTCAGAATCTACAAGAAAATACTAGTACAACAAGTCTCGTATCAGAAAATGTCTTACGTTTACCTTTAGTATCACCCACAGAATTTCTCGTTGGTGATGCTATTATTGCACGATATAGTCATCCAAATGACGCTATATTTGCATACAATTCAACTGATTTAACAATTCATTCACTGATTCTCTATACGTCATGGTCAATGGGCCTTGTTACTCAACGAATACGACGTTTGAATATTATTAATTTTCATGTGCTACCTCGTCAACAACGATGGTTCAGTACATCATCGGATTGTATGCATTTAGTTAGTTCACAAGAATTTGTCAATATTATCGATAGTAAATGTCAAATGCAAGGTGATGATGGTGCTAATATTTTAACATGTTATACTGTTGTTAGTGGTATTGTTAATTCGACTGCAATTTATGTCACAACACTCTATGGCACTTCACCTTATGCAGAAGCTGGTTGTCATGTAGAATTCAGTAGTCCACAACAACCATTTACTGTTCAAAGTTCGGGTCTTATTCAATCAGTACGTTATGTTAATGCAACAACAAATTTATTAATATTTACTGAACCAATTAATGTCAGTATAAATGATTGGGTTATCAATTCAGATACACCAGCATTGACTGTACGAAATTTTACAGTCGAAAGAAATCGAGCACGTGGTATTGTACTGGAAACACGCAATATCGATGTTCGTGATTGTGTATTCAATCAAACAAGTGCTCCTGCCATTCTTATACAACCTAGTTTATATTGGTATGAAGGACCTCCTGCAAGAAATATTACATTAGCAAATAATCTTTACATTAATTGTAATGAAGGTATCGGTCGAATGAGTGGTACGATAGCTATTTATCCTATGCCAATACAAAAAGTACCTGTCATCGATGATATTCTTATTGAATCATCGACATTTCATCTCGGCAATTTCGTAACAAGTATTCTTCAATCAGAAAATGCTAATAATCTTTTATTGACCGGCAATTACATCTCAGTTAACACCAGTTTACCATTGATTTACATATGTAATAGTCGAAATATAACAGCCAGTAATAACACAGTTGTTAATTTACAATCAAAACCTAAGAAATATAAATATTATAACTTCGAACAGCATGATGTATGTCAAAAGAAACTAAGCAGTTTAATTGATTTACCAAATTCAGCATTTAATTCGTCATTTCTACCACCAGTTGCTATCCAATCGAATGACATTTAACTATTCGTTATATTTTTATTTTTCACATACATACTATATTCACTTCTACAACACAACAAAATTACAACATCATCAGAGTTTTGATATAATTAATATAGTCTCTCATTCATGATACAACAGGTACGACTATATTTGTATTTGATCGTTTTTTTAGACTTTTCATGACAGATACTTTCAATGGATCTGTAATTTGAAATAAAGCAATGATTACACATAACATTGCTGTATCACCAAATATAAAAGCAATTCGAAAATTGTATTTTGGTGTACTATTGAAGAATGACATAATAAGAAACAGTTGATAAGGAGTACATATCGTAAGAAGAATCATTACAAGTATAACTATACGTCGAACTAATTTTAATTCTCGCTGTGCACGTGGTAATATATTGACCCGCGTGATATTTGTACTCATTCGTTTTACATTTCGAACTAATATAAAATAGATGCCAATAATCATTGAGACAGGAATTCCAAAGAGACAGAATGCCATATAGATGACTGGAAAAGAGAATCGAAGATGCATTTGACATATTTGATTTTCAACATCATAAATAATTTGATTAGTCAATAAGAATTCTAATGGAAAGGTGATACAAAAAATCCATGATATACAAATAAATAATATTTGAATTTGCCATGAGTGCCAGAATAAACGAGTTGGATGAACAACCAGCAAATATCGATAAATCGCTTGTAATAGAAAAGAGTAATTTTGTATTGCACATGTACCATAACCTAGATATCCTGCCAGAACACAAAGTGAATCTTGATATTGAATCTGTTGAAGATCATTTCGTAGAGTCGATGAAGTCATGCAAAGCATTGTAGTTCCAAACATAAGTGTAGCAAAGCATGAATTACCAACGAGCATCATTGGAACTGTTCGACATGTTTTGTCGAGAATAATATGTATTAAGCAAAATATCGCAAATAAAATAGATAAAATATTGCAGGTAATCATGAAAATATCCATAGAAATAAACCAAGACTCAATGCTCGCTTTAGTTGCCATCGAAGTAGTTACAATTAGCTTATCTTCCTTATTAATGAATAAAAATACATCAGTATTTCCTGCTACATGGTTGTTAGAATAGATATGCTGATTATTTCTATTTTCAGTTCAGTCGTTTGCACCTCCTGTGAAAAAATTATTTCGCCATATAATTTTTGAGGATGATGAAGTGCAACATCGTAATGAATTGACATTTGTGCAGTGTAAAACTTAAATATTGGACCTCGAAAATAAAAATAAGTTAAATATCATATTGACATTGAATAGAATAGAAAGAAATAACATTTTATTTATTATTTGACAAAGATCGATAAATGATTAAGATGCAGCGAAGAAAAAACTTTTGTTTTTTATCTCTTATTGCCATTATCGTACATTTACAATTAATCAAATGTAAATCATTTGAAACAAAAGGTAGTTCAGTTGCTTCTGGCATAAACTACGAATATGTTTATGTCGAAGCAAGTAACAATAATGGTTCGAAAGGAGCAATATTATTTTTACATGGCTTTCCATCATCATCTTATAGTTGGCGTCATCAAATTGACTATTTTTCCAAAGAAGGTTATGATTGTTTAGCACCAGATCTAATGGGTTATGGCAAAACGTATTCACCATTGGAAACAAAAGAATACAAAATGAAATCGATGGCTGAACATCTAACTACTCTATTGAATCAATTAGAAATTGATAAAGTAATTGTAGTTGCACATGATTGGGGAACTCGATTAGCTAGTCGATTTGCTTTGTATTATCCTGAACGAACATTGGGTGTTACGTTGATAAGTGGTGCATATGGTCGACCTGCTCTATTCGATCTTGATCTTGCAATTGAAACTTCAATAAAAGCTGTTGGCTATGAAATTCTTGGTTATTGGAAATTTTTTGAAGCCAATGATGCAGCAAAGATAATCGAAGACAATATCGATAGTTTTATAGATATTATCTTTCCAAATGATACAACATTATGGAAAACAAATTTTATTCTTCTTGGAAAACTACGAGATTGGTTAATAAATAAGAATAGAACAAATCGAGCTTCTTATTTAACAGATACTGATTATGCTATTATTCGACAATATCTCAGCGAAGGAATGCAACCAAAATTAAATTGGTATAAAGCATTAATTGAAAATAATGACTGGAATGATGAAAAAGATCTCGATCCTGTTATCAAGAAGCCTTTTTTGTATCTTGGAGGAACGAAAGATCCTGTTAGTATTATCGCAGCCTATCAAGAACCTAATCCATATATTCAAGATTTAGAAATCATTCCTCTAAATACTGGACATTGGGTTATGGAAGAAGATCCTCATGGTGTTAATGAATGTATTCATAAATGGATCAACAAAACGAAAAAAGATTAAATTTTGATGAATTTTGTGTCTATGAAAGTGGATTAATTTGATTATTGACAAATCTGCAGTGTTTTTTACATTGATCGAAATGAATTTTGAATAAAACATACATCAATTGACGACGAAATCGTTGTGATGAACAAAAATAAATATAGAATGGACTCTAAAATAAAAAAATATTTTTAAAAGAAAAATGAATTAATTACAACTCACGGCTGTATACCAATAAAATATATTAATACATATATCATAAGCTAATTGAATTTGTACTTGAATGAATGGATCATAGTCAAAGTTCGAATTCAATCGAATAGTACAGATGATGATAAACGGAATTTGAGCGAAACAATTAACAACAACTTCAGTTAAAACCATTTTTGTTAATTGTTTATCTAATTCTCTTCGAACAAGTGGCAGCGTATAATGAGACATTTGTTGAATATTAATAAAAGACATGATTCCAAAAAACATCGATATTGAAAGAGGTAAAATACCAAAAAGAATAAGAACAATAAAATAACTTCGATACTGAATGTAGATTAAACTCGACATTGTACAAGTCGTTTGGCCTGTTGTTGATGATGTACTATGATAGAAAAGAAATAAATATGGAGTTGGATGTAAGATCCAAAAGATAGAGAAGATGATGACTAAACGTTTAGCTAATTTCATATTACACCATTGTTGAAATCGACGATGTGATGATGTTGCACAATATTGATCCATAGTTGATAGACAAAAACATGTCATCGAAATGTTTATACAAATTGTAACGAAATATTTTTGAAATTTACAATAGAATAATGATGTTGCACTTGCATCGATATTCGAAATATGAATAAGAAGAATTGGCAATAAATTAACAGATAGATAACCGATATTAACAAACGACATTACAATTAAATAGAATGAACAAGAATTTTTTCGAAATGTTGCAAGACTAAGAAAAACAATGATATTCAAAATTCCACCGATTACACCACAGATAAATGTTATTGAACCGAAATATATGTAAATTTGTTTATCGAGAAGTTTGTAGAATGCGATTAATGACGTTGACATGTTAACTGCTTTACAACAATTTTTTCAACTGACAATTTTTTTTTCTTTGAATCTTTAGTTCAAAAAAACGCCGAGATATTCTTTATTACAGACTAATTTATTTCTTAAAATACAAAAAGAATTAGTCTACTTCTCGAACTCTTTAATTACAAAATCATCAAAGGAACTCAATTAGATATTACGAATTTCAATAATTTTCAATAGAAATCATATATGCGTAATATCTGAAAATAGATCACACTCTCAACACACTCAAAATTTCAAAAGTCAGTTGTTCAATTTCGTAAAGCAATCACAATCAAATATTAGTGTAATACATCATATCTATATACGTATACGTACGTCCCTGACCTATTTATTGTATTGTATTCTCTTTTGTGCACTCATGTATATAATGATTCAAATAGAATAAAAGTAAAAATCACAACGAAACGATGACGTTGATATGGATGGTTCAATTTCTGTTGATAAAACATATTGTTCTTGGGGATCATTTTTCGGATCCAATTTTCGAAAAGAAATCAATTGAACAAAATCGACAAGATGGATATTGGATCGAAGCACTTCGATCAAATAATCAACAAAAAATCAAACAATTGGTTGCCTATGGACTCACACAAGGACAAATAAATCTCTATGATCTAACGAATCCAACTGGACAACGTATCATACAAAAACTTGATTCACCTGTTGCTATGGATCATGCTGATTTTACTGGAGATGGATTTCAAGATGTTGTCATTTGTTTTCAATACGGTAGAACTATGCTAGATTGCGATCGTGATGGAGGAAAGATCGTATGGTTAGAAAATCCAGGACTTGACAAGTCTGATCAACGATTTTGGAAAAATCATTATGTTGGCAAATCAACGGCTATGCATCGTCTTAAAATCGGTCATTTTACTCAAACACAACGTTGGGAAATAATTGGTTTGCCAATTGTTGGTCAACCAAATGATTTACTTTCAGTAGTACCTGTTATTTTATTTCAACAACCTGAACATGTCTTCAATGCAACTGAATGGTCACAGAAAATAATTAATCAAGAATATTAGCATGTGATTCACGATGCAAAACTGATTAAAAAAGATCAATTAGACAGTCTTCTTATTGCATCACGTGAAGGTATCAGTTGGCTCTATTTCGATCCAACGAAAAATCAATGGATTATTGAACATATCGGAGCAGGTGAATCACAAAAAGCCTTTTCTGGAAGTGGATCTGTCGATGTTGGAACAATTGAACATGATACATTTGCTTATATTGCAACAGCTGAACCATTTCATGGAAATACAGTTGCCGTCTATACGAAATCTATGAACACGACATGGAAACGATATGTTCTTGATGTTTACGGACAACCTAACGAACAAGGTGAAGGTCCTATTCATCATATTGTTTGTGCTGATTTCGATAATGACGGAGATGATGAGTTTCTAGTTGCACTTCGTGGACCATCTCCTAACGAAGGTGTTTACTATTATAAATCAATCGATCTTTCTCGTGGATTATTTCACAAATGGAAAGTGACCAATGATTCAGCAGCAAGAATTACGCTTTCTGATTTCGATGACGATGGTCGTCTTGATTTTGCTACAATTAGTTATGCTGTTCCAGGATATTATGTATCACCTAATCCTTCTGTGAACATTTTTTACAATAAAAACTCATCCACTTGAATAAATATTTTCTCTTTCTTTTGATTTCTATCCAAATTAAACTTGTTTTCTCACGTATTAATTAAAAATATATCACCTCGAAGTGTATTCATGCGCGACACCATGAGGGAAAAAAGTAATTTCAATATATATAGACACGAAAGGATTTACTTTAGTCCACAATCAAATGATATACCCAGAAGGTAATTACATATGTTGTTAAATAATCAATAAAAGAAAGCTCATTTAGATGCGACGCAAATTTTCATTTCGGACACTACGAAAGTACAGCAGCGTGAAAATCATGGTGACAATTGTCGGGCTTTTCGTTGGATTCGTTTAATTATTATTACTTGCATTGCTATGGGAAGTTTTAGTTACTATACTGATACTCTTGGACAACATATTTCTACTATTGGTTTTATTTTTGCTTGCTTACTTGCAATGTTTTTCAGTCTGTTACTTATGCAACGCTATTTGCATTGAATTCAAATAAACTGATTAGTTTGACAAAAAAAAGGAATGAGGTCATGGTTATGTACACGAGATACAGTGAAAAGAGACTCATTGGGAGTATTTTCGTCTCAATTCGCAAAGTCATAGTTACTCAGAAGATAACTCGTGTACTTCGGACCTCAACAGGAATGAAATTAGAGTATTCATATATATTGAATAGAGATTCAAGTTGTGAAATAACATTTTTGAGTAAGAAAAAGGAAAAAATAAAATCTTTCAGCGACTTCTTGATAACAGTACACAATTCACTCATCTATTATGATTCACTTGTTATTTCTACGAAATTTAAACTTTATCTTTATTTTTATTTCTTTGAAAGAGCGTCGTCTCAATAAATATATATATATATGTGAAGAATTTTTATGGAATAGAAGTTAATATCGAGAAAATATAAGTATGGAAGTCGCACTGCCATCTCAATGGAAAAGTACGTATACAAAAGAAATTTTGTTTGTTTTATATAACGTATTCAATCATTTTTAGCGGGATTATTTGATTGTGCTGATGATCGTGAGATATGTTTACGTGGTTGTTTTTGTCCATGTTTTTTATTTGGTGAGAATGTCGAACGGACAAAGTTTCCTGTTTCAATACGTTGTCCTTGCTTTTTATATGCCTACAGCATGGTGTGTTTTTCATGTTATCATTGGCACAAAAAACAACGATTACATTTACGATTATATTATGGTCTTCCAGCTGGATGTGGTGATTGTCTTACAGCATGTTTCTGTGGACCGTGTGCCTTATGTCAAGAAGCAAGAGAATTAAATCTACGAGGTTTGTGATTTCTTCTTCCTATTATTATTATAATATAAGATGAGACTTAATTTGATTTTTTTTCTAATATTTTAGAGGGAGAACCGAGACAAGTGGTCACTATTCAACCATAATCACGATATTAGTATAATTGAGTTGTGTGAATTTATTTTTCTATGAATAAATCATCATTCAGAAATACAATCGCAGACAGACATTTGACCAAATATGGTAGTTCTCCAACCGGTAGTCCATTTCATTCCATTTTGCTGACAAACTTGAGGACATATTGTCTGAGCATGATTAGTACTTCCGATAGGGCCAGCATTTATACTTATAACAATAGCAGCTAGAAAAAAAGAAAAGAGGATTACATATGATTGTTCTACTTTAAGATTAGTAGACTTACGACATGAATTTGTAAGAAGAAAAAATTTTTGAATTCGATTATTATTGAAATCATCTACAAACATATTACCATCGCTATCAAATACCATCGTATGTGGATTGTACAAATGACTTTCTGTTGTTCCACTTTCACCTGAACATCCAATTAAACATCGAATTTCACGCTGTATTAATCGTATAATTCGATGATGATAACTATCAACAATAAATAAATGATTATCAGCATCGAGTGCGATGCCTGTTGGTGTATTAAGTGTCACATTTATATATGATCCAAAGCCTACGATCGTTGTTGCATTTAATTTTCCTGGTGCAAAACATTGAATTCGATTGTTAAAACTGTCAGCAACATATAAATTCAAATTTCTATCAACAAATATCCCGTATGGATGATCGAGCATAGTCGATGTAGGACCTGGACAACCAGTACCAGCAACTGTTATCATTGAGGTTCCATTGTCATTTGAATCAAATTTATTGACAACGTGACTATTTATTAACGAACAATACGAATTGTTATTGATATCAACAAAAAGACTTGCACATGATTCATTTGAATTCGTCGAAATATTTTCTCGATCGTTCAAACTTTTATCAATGACAGTCGTCCCATTCGAATTCCACGTTGCACATGGACTTAATTTTGGTGGATTATACGAGACTAACAACAACATAGATAAAATCATTTTATTATTTTTCTTTTGAATGATATTATCTGAACTATATAAATACATGGTAAAATCTATCACGTATTGTCTATATTTGAACATTCCCAAACATGCTGTTTTTATTTTTTATTATTCAAGACGTAAACATCGTTTTATAACTGTTCTGTATTCTGTGATAGTTTTTTTAAGTTCTTGTCGATAATAGCGTGATGGTAAAATAAAAACGAGAAAAGTAATCATTGGTGGAATATATGAAATGAAATATAGAATAAGAAATAACCATGCATCATTAATTGAATTCATACATTTTAATAAATAACTAAGAATTAATCGTGGTATTCCGAAAATAACTAAAACAATAGGAGCTGCTATTAAATGTTTAATTTCTTTCAATTGTTCCCAAAGAATTTCTCTATACGTGCCATAACGATAAATGGTTAATTGTTAACGACTTGTTATTTTAATAAGAACAATAATCGAAATAAGATTAAGGAAAAATGGAACAATAAAATGAAAACCATCTATTATATTATTATAAATCTGTAAATAATAACTATTATAATTGACAGTACACCATATTCTCTTCATACTATCTCTATCGTCATTATTCGTTTCATCGATTATATGTCGATAGAGAGGATCATGAATCAATGACGCAACCAGGGGGGAGGCAAATGGGCAATTGCCCATCTCATTTTTTGACTTGCCCATTATAACTTTTAAATGAAAAGTTTTGCCCAATGAAATTTTGTTAGGAACCTTATATTTATACAAATTATCGGAGATTTAGATATAAGTATCCGAATCTGAAGGGAAATACACGGTTTTTTTGGTCTTCACTTTCGATTTTTGGGTAATCTTTCTGCTTTTATACATGACTTACTCAGTTTTTGTTGAACAAAAAAATCTTTGCCCATCAAAATAAATTTTTCTCACTTCGCCCATTCTACTTTTTGGTCATAATGGAGGTTTGCCCATTGCTCTAAAAATCCTGGTTGCGCTATTGTTGGCAATGGACCACGATTACATTCTAAATGTTGATAACATGTAACATAAGGATTGGAAAAATCATACGTATTCAACTGATATTGACATTTGGGATCAAATCTTGGTAATGTACAATTATAAAACATTCTTGTTGTTAAAGACGAATTATTCGATGTTAAATAAAGTTGATAATCTTCAATAGTATCAATGGGTGTTTGCCACAAATACAATTGTTCACTTGTAATATTTTGTTTTGCAAGTTGATCAAATGTAAATTTTGATGGTAATTCACTCATACAAACAGTTATAATTTCACGATCATTTTCCCAATTCAACGGATCAACAACCATAGATAAACAATTATGACGAAATTCATCTATATTTTCATTCGTATACTCAAGATTAATTTGAGGAATAGCTCGATTTACAGTTAACCAAATAAGATAAATTATAATTTTCAAAAAAAACATTATAACTATAGCTGTTTTTTTTCCAGAATTCAACAGGTTTATATATCATGAGCTAGATCATCGATCATATTTTGGTAAATTTACAAAAAAAGACATGATTGATCATCTTCTTAGTACTTGAACTTTTAAAGAAAACATGCTTCTTACAGTCAAGTTATAAATATATCCTGTGCCACCATTTGAATACCGTTTCGGACACTCTGATTTTCGAATTTTTTTAGCTTCCATCCAGGTGCTTATATATGCCATTTTGTATTAGACCTCGAAATTTTGTAGGAATGAGATTTACCCTAATGGAATTGAAAATATGTTTGGGTCATTTATTATATCAAGCTAATGATATAAAACTTCAAATAACAACATTAATCAATATTTACTATTCTCACTATCTAACACGACCACGTTTTCATAATATTGACTCTTCAGATAAAGGACGAAAGTATAATCGTAATAATCGTCAAATGGCAAGTAAACCACCTCGGACTCATATTCTACAGAATTTTCATCTAGTTTGGCTCGATGAGAATATTAATGAAGAATATCAGAATGCAATTACACAACTACAACAAGTCGTTAACACAGTCAATACATTCACTGATATCGATGAATGTATTGATTTCATCACTGATATAGTAACAGGTGAAATGACGTTGTTGATTATTTCTGAATTATTCAGCCAATATATTCTTTCGTTTGTACAAGATATTTTTCAAATAAAATCTGTTTATATTATGTGTAAGAATAACAGCAAATTGTCGGAACAATGCGAAAAGAAATGGCCCAAATTGCATGGTGTATATTCAGATGTTAAATCAATCTGTGAAAGAATTCGTAGAGATTCAAAAATGTGTGATCACAATGCAGTATTCTTTAGTTTTATCAAACAATTCGATGAAAATTCTGTTCAAAGTCTTGATACATTGGATTGCTCGTTTATGTATACACAAATTTTGAAAGATATTTTACTTACTATTGATTTTACCGAAGAACATATCAAACAATTTTTAGCTTATTGTCGACAACAATTTGTTGATAGTGAACAAAATCGTAAGTTTTTTACGAAGATTGAAAATGAATACAGAAATCATTCATCAATTTGGTGGTACACATCTGATAGTTGCTTATTTGGCATGTTGAATAGAGCATTACGTGTCATGGATGTGAATGTAATTATTAAAATTGGTTTTTTTCTTCGTGATGTTCATTGTCGTATTACTGAATTACATGACGAACAATTTGCTGACTTAGATTTATGGTGTCCATTTACTGTATATCGAGGACAAGGTTTATCTGTGAATGATTTTAACAAATTAAAGAATACAAATGGTGGTTTATTATCGTTTAATAGTTTTTTATCAACATCATTTGAACGTAAAACAGGAAATCTCTATGCTGAAAATAGTCTTGGTGATCCTGATGTGATGAGTGTTTTGTTTGTGATCACAATTGATCCATCAATATCTGTAACATCATTCGCTCAGATTACAGGCGAAAGTAACTTTGGTAGTGACGAAGGAGAAATACTCTTTTCGATGCATTCAATTTTTCGCATTGGTGAAATAAAACAACTTGATAGTGATAATCCACGTCTTTGGCAAGCCGAATTGACATTAACGAATGATAATGATCCACAATTGATGGCCGTAATGCAAACTATGAAAGAAGAAACTTTATCGGAATACACAGGATGGTATCGACTTGGTAAATTATTAATAAAATTAGGTCAATATGATAAAGCACACGAATTATACGAGCTACTTTTAGAACAAACAGATGATCAAGGACAACAAGCACATTTGTATAACATGTTAGGTACAGTGTACAAACATCAAGGAAATAATCTACAAGCTCTTCGATACTATAAAAAGTCACTTGAAATGAAACAAGCAATGTCTACTTTGCGTCGACCAATTTTTATACAAAGTTACATTTCTATTGCTAATGTATGCCATCTGATGGGTAAACATTCTCAAGCACTTGAATTCTATGAAAAATGCCTGAAACTATTAGAAAAACGATCTACGGAAAGTCTTGTTACCTTGTGTAATATCTACGGTGGAATCGGTTCGACCTATTTTCACATGAAAGACTGCTCGAAAGCACTTACGTATTTTGAAAAAGCACTTGATATAGCGAAGAAAAAACTTCCAGAATATCATCCAACATTGGCTGCTTGTTACAATAATGTAGCTTTGGCATTACATGAAATGAACGAGCATTCGAAAGCAACTGAATATCAAAAGAAAGCAGTAGAGATTCGAAAAAAAATGCTACCCTCGAATCATCCAAATTTCGTTGTTAATCTCATCACTATTGCATTAGAATGCCGGAATATGGGTGAATATTCAGAAGCATCGAAACTTTATGAAAGTGCATTGGATATTTGGCAAAAAACTCTGTCTAAAGATCATCCTAATTTGGCTATTGCTTACACTCAATTGGGAAATATTTATTCTCATATGAATGAGCTCACAAAATCAATCGATTATTACGAGAAAGCAATTACTATACAGCGGAAAATTGTTCCGTTAAATCATTCTGATTTTGCCGCTGTTCATAATCATTTAGCAATGGCATATAAGAAAATGGGAAATTATTCGAAAGCAATCGAATACTGCGAGAAAGCAATTGAAATCTTAGAGCAGAGAAGTTCTTCTTCAAGTTCAAGTGATTTATATTTAGCAAATATTTACGCTAACTTGGGAGGAGTTTATAAAATCATGAGTAACAACGAAAAAGTAATCATATGTTTTGAAAAGACAATTGAAATCTACAAAAAACTTTCTCCAATTGATCCCAATTTGGCATCAATCTACAGCTCTGCAGGACTTATATGTAAGAACATGAAGGACCATTCAAAAGCACTAGAATATTTTCAACTTGCATTGACAATTCGGCAACAATCACTTTCATCTGATGATCCGCAAATTACGAGTCTACAAAAATCTATCGAAAACATCAACAAAAGACTAAAAGTTTAACTGTAGCGTTTCTTACTCACTCTCACACACTTTATCATTAAGTAAATAAATTGACACAGAAAAAAAGAAAAACCCAGCGAAACAGGGAAAAACTATGCCATATATATACAACAAAAAACACACAAATTTCAGTTTCATTTCTTTTAAGAAAAATGTCACTTACCAAACTACCAATTGATTTAGTCTACAGAATATTGGATCATTTAAGCATTGCAGACTTATTTCTTATCGCACCCAATATTTGTTCACGATGGAATAGCATCGTCAATTCTGACAAAAGATTTAAAGTAAGCGGAAATTAGTACTACTAAGCTACTGTATCATTGAACTTTGCTTATAGTCATTTACTGAATTGAGTTTTGCAAATAATAATATGGGAAATAGAGGTATTTGTCGTTTGAGTCAACCATTACAATATAATACAGTAATAGTTCATTGATATTTTAATTTTTATCAAGTGACATTGTTCTATAGACTCTCATAAAACTCGACCTTCGTTTTAACAGCATTGGAAACGATGGT
>Ga0209915_1002516_pt1 | contig 18848 bp, 23 predicted proteins | sample ThiBiot_750_plan_FD_183952 | JGI IMG/M metagenome (GOLD analysis project Ga0209915, IMG submission 183952) | Wastewater bioreactor microbial communities from Cape Town, South Africa - Thiocy_cont_750_plan (SPAdes) | ecosystem: Engineered > Bioreactor > Thiocyanate-remediating > Anaerobic-Aerobic... | reverse complement strand
TTTTTTTTTATGTTTTTTTTTTTTTTTTTTTTTTTTTTTTTTTTTTTTTTTTTTTTTTTTTTTTTTTTTTTTTTTTTTTTTTTTTTTGTTGTTGTCATTGATTACTGAGTTCTGGGAATTCTTTCTATAGTATGTTTCCTATTTTTAAATATAACCTCTTTTTTCCCTCCTTCCCTCCTTCTCTCCTTCCCACTACTTATCTAGTTTGTTTTTTTTTTTTTTTTTTTTTTTTATTTTTAAAAAAAAAATATTTTTTTTTTTTTTTTTTTTTTGTTTTTGCGCAAACAAAAAAATCTAGTTGTCTGCAAATCCATTTTCTCATCCCCGCCCAGCGCTGATTGCCCAGACTTCCATTACATTAGCTACGTCCACACGACATGTACCGTGCTTTGACACCAGTTATACTATTGCTTGCATGTACCCTAAATTGTTTCATTGAGGGTTGTCCACCACCACGTACTCGAGAGGCGGAGGCGCGATTCGAAGCCGAGATGGCCCGCCTGCAAGCCTTACATGCAGGAAGAGCGTCCAATCCCTCTCCCATCATCATTGTCAATGTGTTTCTTCATCAGATTGGCATCCAGCTCACCAGCGCACAAATAACGAACCAATTTGCTGTGCTGAACGAAGCGTTCAGCGGTGTGAACGGGACAACAGATGCTGGGATACAATTCTTTTTGAACGGTACAAAACTCCCCCCCCCCCGGAGGATAGCATGACGACTCTGTTGACAGTCTCTCTCACACTCACTCACAAAGGGACCAAGTACTACAACGTTACAAAACCGCCGTGTAATGGGCCATGGGATAAGAAGACCGATATCGATCGTGTGATTAAGCCCTGTACGATCCGCACCGCCAATACGCCAACCAGCTTCTTCCTTAACATATGGGTCTTTGTTGCTTTCTCGGGCGCGACTACCACATTCCCTGTGTTTGGGCCAAACAAGCGTACGCTACGTCAGTCGATAGAAGATCGACATAACTTACTCGAGTTCTCTTCTCGCATTAGATGGGTTTAACCTCTTTCCGGCCTTGGAGGGCGACGTCGGGGATGAGTATACCGATGGCGTTTTGTTAGGTCCAAAGAAATTCCTTGGTTCTGAGAATGCAGTAGCGAGAAATATGGGTAAGACACTGGTGCACGAGGTTGGCCACTATTTGGGACTGCAACACTTGTGGAATGATGCTGAGGATATCAATGATTGTGAAACGGAAAGTTGTGCCACTTACACGGATTATTGCAACGGTACGAGTTCTCTCCTCCCTGCTCCTCGTTCTGAACCTTTTATCAAAGATACTATCAAACAAAAGTGTCTTTTAGACGGAGAGGGTTACCCGGAATACAGCTTGCCTGATCTTTGCAACGCGACTTTCCTTGAAAATACCTTCAAGGACTACTTCTGCCCCTCCAATAACCCTCAGGTTGATCCCTCAAATTACATGCAGTATACCCCCGATTTGTGCAGGATACAGTTTACTCCCGACCAAGTGAGCAGGATGCGCTTGGTCTTGATTTATGCCCGACCAGGTATTGAGAAACTGAGGCGGGAGAGATTGTGGGTGTGGTTGTGTGGGTGTGGTGTGTCATTGTCTTTTTTCCACCGCTCACATTCTACACTTTGTAGGAGTCACCCAACAACCAGATGTCGTTCTTTCCATTCAGGTTCCTCAAATCGAAACAGGTGTACTTTGCGACATGGGAGATCCTATCAGCCCTGCTGTGCAATTGTGGAACCGAGGCGGTAAGGGACAATGAAAACACACACAACACACCCAACACACAGCTAACGCTTGTTTCTTTCCGCGCAGTTTCCGACGTCATCTCGGTTACACTAAGCTTCATCCTTGATCAAAGCACCCTGTGGGTGGAGAGCTATACTTTACCTTCTCCACTTCTTCCGAGTGGAGAAACAATCTTACAAAGTGGAAATAATATTTCATTTGCAGGTAAGCCTGTTATACGGCTGGGGGGTGAAAGGCTAAGCTACTCGGGATGATATTTACATATTCCTTTGTTACTTAGGATTAACACCAGGAGAACATGTCCTTTCTGTGCAACTCGTGGATGTAAATGGCTTTCCACAGAATGTATCAACCCTGGCTGTTGCTTCTTTTTACAACGTCCAGCCTCAGGCATCGACCATCATCGAACTCTTTGATGGTACTTACCTCAACAATCCCCATGGTCGTCGAATCCGCTGGCGCTCTAAGTGTTGTTGTTGTTGTTATTTGTTGTCGTTGGGGGGAGGGGATGAATGGTTTTGCTGACATCATTATGCAACACAGCCACCTATCCACTTTCGGATTGGGTTCCTACGTCTTCTGAATATACTCGGTGGCAAGAGGAAAAGGGAATAGTCCAACGGGATGGCCAGGCGGGCAGCTGCGCGGGGGCCGGAGTCAAAAGCAATTCTTATGGTGGCGTCTTCTCTATGAGTTACTTGCCTGGCGTTCTTGTACCACCACAAGGTTCCTCCTCTCCCCCCCGGTTCTCTTTTTAGTTGATATTTGGTCGCAACACTGTGCAGGCCTTCAGGTGACCTTCGATGTGGCATATGCACTATCCCTAAATGGTACTCTGTTTGATCTGAGTGAAGGTTTGGAGCTTCAGATTTGGGGACAGTGCAACTCATCGATTGACTTTGTGGCGTACAGCAGCTATGGGTTTGCCCTCCAGACGGCAGCTCCAACCAATAATGCCTCTTGGGTGCCAGGGAATGGAAGCGATTGGCACGAAGAAAGCTTTGTGATTAGTGCACCTGACCTCATCGGGCAATCTGTCACCCTTGAATTCGTGGCAACTACAAACCTGGGCAACATCTTTCTGGACAATGTTATTGCCATGCCTGCCACATCTTCTGGAGCTGTGTCACTCACCACATTGGATGTATGTTCTCTATTTAGCTTTGTTTGTTTTTGGTTTTAAAACCAAAAATATATGCTTCTTCTTCTAGTAGAACTGTTGCTTGTCCTGTCAGGTCTTAATGTTAATGAGCTGTTTACTAACTACTCGTGCCAATTGGTCAAAGGGCTTTCCCCGGACAGCACATGAAAATGCAAGAACCTCCGAGCTACACCGGCCCACAAAGTAACATGTCCACAGAAACCATGCTTGGGGAGGGCCTTGCCTTGGAAAAGTTTATGAAGCAAATAGGTGTGCCTGGGGCCTCAGCGAAGGATAAGGAAATGATGCACAAGATCAGGAAGAACCGCAACTACGCCAGCCATGCTTCAGTGGCATGCCTGAATGGGTATCGGAGAACACAAAATAGCGCTGAACGACTGTCTAAGCTTATGACCAGGCAGTCCAAAACAACCCCACCCAATCGAGGTGGCCGAGTGTTGCACTCTATTAGGTTATAGGCCACCCTTTTGGTGTTTTTGGGTAGGGCATTCGCATTCTGCAATAATGGGGAAGGTTCACAAGAAGCCTCTTCAGCCTGTGAGGATAGATTACTCCTCACTCATTCTAAGAGAGACTATCAGACATATTATTACATGAATACTACTATAGTAAACTAGACGGTTTCTTGTCAGCTTCAGGTGGGATTCGTGTCTCAGGGTTGGTGTGTCCTGCCACTTTCAAAAAAGTGGGTGTCAGACAACTCTTCCGTGATCATAGCCTTACTCCTGTCACACTTACATACATCCTCTTATCCACTTTCATAATACTGCTTGTCTTGTTGAGTGGTCCATTTCCTACAATTCATTCTTTCCCTGTCTCTTGCCTTCTTTCCATCATCTAAAGACAATGAGCTTCCTTGAGAACATGCCTGAATGCCAGCCACTCTGCGATGCTTCACTTGAATGTACATGTACATGCTTCATTGAAATCGGGTAGGCTGAGCAAATTTTTATTGAAAATGTACCAGTATTTGTTTCGTCGCGACGTTCAGAGGTCCAAAAAGGTTAGCTCCCATGTCTCCCAAGGACCTACTTTGTCGCGGTTGGCGATGACAGAGTGATTTCGTTCCGCACACAACAGCTTGCCGTGATGAGAACGAAAGGCATAGCGGTTGCCTTCCAAATGCTGCACCTTCCACTTCTCCCTGTTATTGTGTTGGAGGATTGTCACGTCCTGTGTCGTTTTTTCTAGTCCCCCAACTCACCAAATGTCTGCCCGCTCCCGGTTGGCCACGACGGAATGGTTTCGCTCGGCACACAAATACTTGCCGTGATGGGAGCGGAAGCTGCCTTCATTGGTAGCAGTCGGCTGAAAAAACCAAGTCTCCCTAAATTCAAAGTGAGAAAGGAGGTAAGGGGGGGGGGGTGAAAATGCGTACCAAGGTCCTGCGGCATCGCGGTTCGAAACAACGTGGCCATTTGTCTCTGCACAAAGGAACTTCCCATGCGCTGAACGGAGGGCGACCTTGCAGCACGATTCAAGCGTCTTTGGCACAGGAGATCGACCCAACTCCAATTTCCTGATGCCACCGTGGATGTCCACCCCCCAAATGGCGCCTTGAGAATTCACAGCAATGTGCTGCAACCGCTCCTGACCGAGAGGATCCCAGCACATGCCATTCCACAGTTGGCTGGTGCCGTCCTTGGTTAGAGACACAACGTGTCGCCCTGCGGCAGCGATCACGCTCGCCGACCCTTCCACAGGCCGCCAGACAAAACTCTTGGATGCCAAAAAATAAATCCTTCCCTGGGAGGTCGCAGCCCAAACCCCCCCTTGATCGTCCACGGTGATGCAGCTCGCCTGGCCAGGAAGTTTATTCCATGCCATGCCATCCCACCTTTTTTTTTTTTTTTTTTTTAAAGGAGGTGTCATGATGTGAAACGTTAACAGAAAAGTCTTTTCACCTGTACAAGCTACCACTTGCACCATCCACTGCCACCACATCATGTTGTTCTGCTGCAATCGAAAGCTGAGTGAGTTGTGGTGCATCGACACGCTCCCATTCCTCGGTGGCTGCATTCCAATGATAAGGCTGCCCAGTCGACTTCCCAATGGCCCAAAGCCCGCTCGCGCCAACGGAAGCCTGGCGGACGCTCCCTTCCAGCTGCTCCCATTTGGTCTGGTTGATGTCTCTTTTGAACAGCTTGCCCTCTGTGTCCCAATAGTACAGGGACTCTCTGTGAGCCACGATCCCCACAGCTGGTGCTCCTGCAGGTGATATGGAGCTCCATGACTGTGATGCTTGCACTTCTTGCATATCCTTCTCAGCCCGGTAATTTTAGCCGAGTCTTTCTGCGTGGAATTTACGCGTACTTCAGCGCAGAAAAAATTCGGAGTGCTGCACCCGTACAACTTTTCGGCAGGTTTGTTCTCATTGGCCAGCGGAGTTTCATATGGACGGGTGTCACCCCTATGCTCCCGTGGACCATGATCAGATTATGTGGCTTGGGGAAGCCTCCAAAGACCCCAAGCCTGGAATTTCTTGCCCACGATTTTTTTTGTTGTGCGGGTGCAACAATGCGGGCGCAGAAAAATAGAAAAATCGAGTGATGATTCCTCAGCTATTCCCTAGTGCGTTCTGCAGAAGCTAAAAAATGATGGATCACTTGAAGGTAACGCGCAATATGATTTTTTTTTTTTTTTTTTTTTTTTTTTTGTTTTTTTCCTGACGCCAGAAAATGCTTGGTTTGCGTGTATGCTTCAGGCAAGACCAATGATACAAACTCACACGAGCAATAGTGTGGGGCTTTTCAAAATATTTTTGGTAGCGGTGAGGATTAAGCACAATCGCTCAAGGTGAAAGTATGCTGTAAGAACCGGGCATGACCTACAGAACTTCAATCAAAATTCTGGTGAAAGGGAGAGCCACCAGAAAGGAAAGTTTAATTTTCCGATTAGAAGAAAGTTCTGTAGGTCATGCCCGGCACATAAGGCATATTAGGGGTGGAGCCCTTGGTTCACCTGGTTAGTTGCTTGCTCCAGTGACCTAAAACTCTCAGGGTGCGAGTTCGAATCCTGCCAGAGGCTCCTTTTGGGCGGTAACACCAGATCCGCGTCAAAATTCTGGGAGCTACCTTTCTTGGGTAGCAACTCAAACGGGAACTCCACTGGAGACGTACCAAGAGGCTAAATTTGGAATGCGGAGGCCCTGCAAACTACATCCCTGGCGACTAGCTTGAAAAAGCAAGCGATGCGAGGTTAGGTGCAATTCCTAAGTGATTTTGATGAGTGTAGATCTACATGGTGTCCATGGACAGGACGGCCACCCCTGTTTTGCTTTCCGTGCAAGAAAAAATATTTCTTCACCACACTGCCCAGAGAAGAGGGGAGAAGGGGGGGTTGTGTGTGAGGCGCCATCTATTGGTTTAGAAGAGCAGCACCTTGCCAGTTGATTCCAGAAGAGTGATCCTTACACACTCAAGGGTCATGAATGCTGTCAACTCCTAACAAAGCGCTTTTGTGTGTATGTGTGGGAGACCTAATTGCCCTGAATGGCAGGAGAAACGAGAACCGCAAAAAAAAAAAAAAAAAACTCTTACCGCGATGCAGGTCGCAGAACAGTACAACCTCCATCTTCGTGGCAGCCCTGACAACTTGGACTTAAACAACAAACACATTGGAGACGAAGGAGCCAAGGTCCTTGCTGATGCTCTTCGAACCAACACCTCCGTCGAGAGGTTGTATCTGTGGAACACCGGGATCGGGGACGACGGGGCCAAAGCCCTTGCCGCTGTGCTTGCTTCAAACGCCTCCCTCAAGGACATATCCTTGGGTGGAAATCGCATAGGGGATGAAGGCGGCAAGGCTCTCGCAGCTGCTCTTCGTACCAACACCACCCTCCGGCTGCTTTATTTGGGGAACAACCGAATCCGCAACGAAGCAAAGCAGGCGATGGCGAAAATGTTTGCAGACAACTACTGCTTGATCATGATCGATGGATTTCAGAGCGAGTGCGGAGCGGTCATAGAGCGTAACAAGAGGATCAAAGCTGAGAGGGAGAAAGAAGAAAATCAAAGAGCCCACCAACAAGAACAACCAGTGACATCAGCGCCACATGCAGCTTCTGTGGAGGAGGTGAATATCGAGGAGATAAAACACCAGATCAACAGGGGAACGCTTATAGGGAAGGGGGCTTTTGGGGAGGGTAGGTATTGTTTTTGTTTTTTTTTTTTTTTTTTTTTTTTTTTTTTTTTTTTTTTTTTTTTTTTGTTGCTGCGCACAAGATACAAACCTCGGAGCAGTGTTCAAAATTAGTTGGAGGCGGCTAGAGGTGGCTGTCAAAGTTCTCCGCTATCACACGGGAGAATCTGCGTTAAGGGAGTTGCGAAATTTGGCGGCTCTTCGAAGCCCTTACCTGGTAAAACAATTATTTCTTACTTCGATTAAGGAGCCCCTTCAAAGATCACTCAACCAATCCTCCTCCTTTCCTCTTTTAGGTACAACTCTATGCGGCCGGATCGGATGGACATTCAACTTACCTGCTGATGGAGTACATGGAGGGAGGCAACTTGCGGGATTTCATCGAGAAGCAGCATTCGAAGGGTGTGCCTCTCAAACAGGCAGTCGAGCTGGCGACAGATATCATGATGGGCATCCTGTACATGCACGCCCAAGACATCATGCATCGCGATATAAAGCCCGAGAATACTCTTCTGACTCAAACAAGGAGACTTGCTGCGAAAATAACAGGTGACCCATGAACTATTACATATGGCAGATATCTAACAAGCTCTTCCCGCACGCACACAAAGATTTTGGCACTGCACGCTCTGCAGATGCAACGCTCACCATCGAAGTGGGCACCCCAGTGTGTACGTCCACTGCCCCTCACTTTAGTTAGGCAATCTTGACCATCCAAGCAGATATGGCCCCAGAAATCCTTCGAGGCAGGGACACCTACGATAAAAGCGCTGACATCTACAGCTTTGGAATGCTTTTGTATGACCTCGTGGTTGGGCTAAATCCTTTCCGACTCTTTCCATGTACTCCTCCAAGGAGACAACTCCCTTCTCCTTATAGTCCTACTCCCCCTTTTTACATTTGGTTCAGTGACGAAACTGGCTACTAGTATCGTGAATGGTGAAAGGCCGGAGATTCCTGAAACAATACCCAAAGGATTAAGAAACGTCATCGCGTCCTGCTGGGCGCAGGAACCATCTGACCGTCCGACAGCGGAGCAAGTCTTGGATGCACTGAATGGTCCTGGATTGCTGTTTGCGCCTCAATCTCCAAAGACGCCAGCTCCTGCTGCTGTCAGCAGGTACTTCCAACACCGCCATCATTTTTTGATAACATGCTCACCTATTGCTTGCCGATCGGTCTCTCAAACGCAGAGGATGGGAAGAATTACCTCCCGGGGAGATTGTGATTGGACCAGACACTCCTACGATTGGCACCGGAGGGTTTGGCACAGGTAACTGAGTTATAACGATCATAATTTTTATTTTTTCATCACCGAATTCTCCTCTGCATGCAGTGTACAAGGTGAAATGGAGGGGAGATTGGGTGGCAGTCAAAGCACTCACCACTGAAGGAGACGAGAAAAAGGAAAAAGGATTACGAGAAGAACTAGGCTTGATGGCTGATCTGCGATCTCCATACATTGTATGTGCACATTGCAATCTGTTACACTGTTGTTGACTGATTTCATTTTCAATGTGTTGTAAAAGCTACAATTGTTGGCATCCGCAACGCACAGAGGAAGATTGCTCCTCGTCACCGAATATCATCCCCTCGGAAGTTTGAAGGCCATCCTGGACAAAGCAACTCTTTCAGGAAAACAGATCTTCCTCATCGCCAGCACCACTTTGAAAGGATTGGTTTATCTTCATGCACGGCACCAAGTTCATCGAGATCTCAAACCAGGAAATATTTTGATTGCTGGAGATCTCAATAATCCTTGCGCAAGAATAGCTGGTAGTCCTCTGGATATTCAGTTGATTGAGTTAAACAATGTATTTATGCAGATTTTGGCACATCGCGAATCATTTCAGATCATTCCACCATGACTGGACAACAAGGAACCATCGCATGTACTGCTCTTTCCCCCTCAACCAAATATGTAAAGCCACCAATCATAACCTTTTTTTTTTTTAAAAAAAAAAAAAGATATGGCACCAGAGGTTGTGAATGTTGATCCAGATGAAGGAGCAAGATATGATGACAAGGTGGACATCTTCAGTTTCGGCTTTGTTTTGTTCGAGATGGTATTTGGTCAACATCCATATCCCAAACTCATCAACAATCGTACGTGTTCCCCCCTCTCCCTCTCTTCTCCCTTTCTCCTCCCTCTCATTTCTCTCTGATTTGGAAAATGCAACAACAAAAGCTGCAGGAATGGCAGTCACAATTGGAGGGAAGAAACCATTCCGCATCCCTCCAGACGGAAAACAAACTTCATGGCCACAGATGGATGGGCTCATCCGCAGATGCTGTGCTTGGGAACCTTCCGACCGACCAACCTCCGAACAAGCTCTTGCCATGTTGGAAGGTCTGTTTCAATTTAAGGCTATTATATAACATCCTATTTCAAAATAGATATGTGCAATCTTCTCATACCGGCTCCTATGTTGTTTCTCAGGGAAAAGGAAAAGGAAAAGGAAAAGGAAAAGGAAAAGGAAAAGGAAGCAGGGCAAGAGTTTTACACTGTGGTACTGGAGAAGGAAAAGGAAAAGGAAAAAGAAAAGGAGAAGGAAGAGGAAACACAAGGGATGTCAGTTGCAATGCAAGAGCCTGGCAAACGAGATGAAGAGGTGCACAGGATGGCGTTCAACGGGTACACAGAAACCACCACACACCAAATCACAGAGCAAGCAAAAGATAGCAATGAGGAAGGCCGCTCACCTCTGGTAGAAATTGGCAACCAAGAACAACAGTTGATACCAACGACGAGCAAAGAGGACATATGGGAATGCTCTCGATGTGCTTTCCACAATGCACTGGCTAGCGGGTGTTGCGAAATGTGTGATGGTCCGCGACAGATGGAAACGCCCGCCTCATTGCACCCAGGGCAATGCTTCAATATAGTACCAATGTATTGGCCTGATCTAGTACTGGCAGTAGAAGCAGGCTCCACGGCAAATGGGACTAAACTTGTTTTGGAGACGCCCAAGCAGGGGGCAAAGCACCAGCAATTCTACTGCGAAACAGATGGCCACATCATTGCCGCACATTCACACAAAGCAATTGACGTGACCGGACAGCATCACCGTGGTGACCATGTCATTCAGTATGATAGACATGATGGGTGTAATCAAAAATGGGTGTATAAGGATGAAGGGATCCTTGCACTACAATGCCACACCGACAATCGCCATACCAATATGTTGCTTTGCGTGGAGGTTGCTGATTCAAATATGAACCCAGATAGTTATACCCACATATGGTGTTACAGTGGTGGCGCTAACCAGAAATGGGTGTTACGCTATTTATGAACAGTTAACTAATATCCAATAAACACTTTTCATTATTTCAAGTACACTCTATTATTGTCGGATATTATTCACAACTGAAGAAAGGTGTAACAAGTGCGATACTCTGGATTCGCTGAATTGTGTGTGTTATGAAGACCACCTTTTTTAAAGCAGGCAAATATTCCTCATATAAAAGTTGAGATTTGCACTTGTGGACAGTCCTTACTCTGCTGTCTTACAAACGAGTGTGAGACTGAACTAGAACTGCAACTACGATGAGGTGGAAACCACCAGGCACAACAACATCTGCTATAACAACAGGTGTGTCTCCACTTGCCTCCATTCTACTCACTTCCATGACATGTGCCCGCCACTTGTGTGTTTGCACAAACGCTCTGTCAATTTTTAGCAGAGCAAACAGTGGCCACTGAGCAGCGAAAAGCAGAGTGATCACCACCACCTTCTGGCTGAGTGGCGCTTGTTCCCTCTAATAGTACTGAGAAATTGCTGCGGCCACAAAAAGGGCTTCAGGGGAGCCCAAACGCATTGGAAATGGGCAAAATGTATGTTTCTAAAAACATTCACTTTGGTGTTTTTCCAAATGGGCAGGTATGATGCTACAGTGTTAGAATTTTCCCCAACACGTCATTAGATTGTGTGTGTTTGTTATCATCTGAGGAAGAGTAACGCTAGATGATAAATCCGGAGGGTGATGTAATCCCTGTTCAAAGAACCCTTGAATAAATTTCCTCTACTGGAATACCGAGTTGTTCTGCAATCTCCATGGAGGTTTGATGGATTCTTTCATTGGTTCAAATCAAATAGCAATGGTTGTAGGCTGAAATTGTGATGTTGCGGAGGTTTCTGAATCAACAGGACAAAGAAAGACAATCCCACATAGAGTGAATGCAATGCAATATTCCTGCAGAACCAATGTTTTGATTTGATGCCAAGGTTTCAACCTTGTTTGAGAGTAACACTGGTGATGATGGTGATATAAGTGGTGATGATTTTAATGCTTTTGTGGGGGGAGAATTCCAATGGGTTTCCCTCCTGGAATCAAAGACAGAAAGGAATTGAATAACGGAGTAAACGCACTTAACCATCTCTGACACCAAAAAGCACGTGAACACCTTTGTTGGAGGGTGGGGAGAGCTTACAATTGACCTCCTGATTTATTGCAACTTGCTCGATTTTCATCCAATAGAAATCATTCCTAATTACGCTTTGGCGCGGCTTTTGTTATCTTGACTCGCAACGAATGAACTTTGTTGACTATTACTCTGTGTTGCAGGTGCAACCTGACGCCACAAGCAAAGAAATTAAACAACAATACAAGCGCTTGGCAAAGGTAATCTAGGCGTTATTGTTATCCACTAACACCCTTAAAGGAGTACCATCCGGACAAAGGAGGAAGCCACGAAGCTTTTACAAGACTACAAGAAGCCTTTGAAGGTAAGTTTCTTCCCCTCCTCTCTTCTCCCCTCCCCCTCCCTCCTCTTCTCTTTTTTTCATCCTCTCTGTTGCAGTCCTGTCTGACCCTGTGAAGAGGGAACTGTATGACCAGCTGAGGAAAGGCCAGCAAGGGGAGTCAACAGCAGGGCCAGTCCCAACACCCACCAACACCCAGGATGCGCAAGAGCGAAGAAAAAAGCTCAAGGAGGATATAGAGCGGAGTTGGTGCGTGGCAGTTTCCGGCTCCCCCGGATGTGTCAAGGAAAGTCTGCTTCATTCCTTTTGCCTTCCATAACGCCGATCACCCAACCATCAAGGACAACTTGAACAAATGGATAGAAGGATTGTGGTTCGCCCCAGACGATTTATTATTTACCATCGAGAGCCAACAGCAGTTGCTTTTTCCCTTGCTGGTTTGTGACTGTGGATGTTGAAGCGATGTACGAGCCGGCAGGGAAAAGACCCCAAACCCTTTGCCAATTGTTCCCAGGAACCCAACCATGGTTGAGTGAGAGCCATTATTTTCTTGCTGACGATGCTTGGCAATGGGATGCACTGCAAGAAGGCTGGTTCTCGGAGAAGTACTACCCCTTCAACACCGACACGCACGTCCAGACTGCAATGAAGGAGAAGCTGGCTGACCAGGTGTTTAATCATTTCTCTATGACGGATACTCTCCTGCAGCAAAAAGTATCTCTTTCTGCGCCACCCACAGTTGCGGCCTGCCCGTTGTTCTTGCCCATCTTGCAGCTCAGGCTCAGTTACAAGGGAAAGATATACGAAGTGCTGGTAAATGGTCAGTCAGGGGAAGTGTCAGGCGAACGTCCGTTCTCGGCTCCCAAGATCTTGGGGATAATGGCTATCGTCCTAACAGGCCTCCTGCTGGCACTACTTCTCCGAAATAAAACGAAGAGTAATTTTTGAGCCCAGCTCACATTGGAAATCATGTACTCTAAAAATTTGATTTGCATTTCAAAAGCTGATGTTAATTTCAATGTTATAAGAACATTCTCCAATCTCTTCCTGGCTAGAGTAGAAAATTGTGCTCGGGGCATGTCTGACACCCTTTTTTTTTTTTTTGTTTTTTTTTTTTTTCCTAGTCCCTCAAACTCTTGACACACTTGCCATTCTGGCGTCCTCTTCCTTCTCTTTTTGGAAGGTCCTGGAACGGCACTTTCACACCGCCTCGATGGTTCTTCCACCTCCACGTGTGGTGCCCCTGTTGAAGACTCCTTCAAATTCTCGCCGGCATCCTGTTGAGTTCCGATGCTCCTCTTCAAGGAGGAGCATGAGCTGCTCCTTATCACGATGGGAATTTATTCATACAAAATAAATGTAAGCAAAAGCCTATGATAATACACCACTTCCAGATAACACAAGGCGATGAAACTTTGCAACAAGAAAAGGAGCAGGGGCGTGCGAGAACTGTGGTTGCGTGGATGCTGCCAGAAAAATGCAGATTCTGTGGTGCAAGGTTTTGTGATCGCGAGTGCCTTAAGTACCATGAGAGGTGTTGCAATCCCGCGAGAGCGTGTGCCTCCTGTGGAAAGAAGGAGGACCTGTTCACCCGGCTCCAGCTGTGCGCTGGTTGCAAGGAGGTCCATTATTGTGGTGCGGGTTGCCAGAAGAAGCATTGAAAGCTGCACAAGAGTGAATGTCTGGGAAAATAAAAACTCATTTGGGTTAAGACGCTTCAGTTCTTCCCAAATTGACGTCGATCCCAAAAACCAACTGCCGAGTGCAGAGTCCCATGTCAAATATTTTAAACAAGTTGTGTATGGACGCAACCCCTATTTTGGAAGGAGAAAAGAATGGGATAGGGGAAAAGAGTCGAGACCTTTTAGTCAACAATTGGGAGAACAAGGTCCCACATTGAGCACCATCTTTTGCAAACAGGGAGTCCCAAAAAGGTGGAAAAATCCGAGTGGATGCAATGTGTAGAGCCGAACTCCAGCAGGCATCATTTCCCTCTCCCTTTTGTAGTAAATTACAACAAACGGTATCCTCTTTTACAAACATTTTTCACTGAAAAATCGGTGGACACCATGGACAGGACGGACACCCTGTTTTTTGCTTACTGTGCGAGAAAAAAAAAATTTTCCTTTGGACTTAGAAATTTTTTTGCAACACTCACTCCCCAGAAAGGGGGAGGTGTGAGGAAGACAGGCGCCATTTTGGTGAAGGATGGTGGTCTCGGAAACATGAGACCGATGAAAGGGGAACAGGCTTGTGCTTTGCAAAATTGAGCCGAAACACCCTCAGACAGTCCTGTCTACAATAGTGACCTCTTTTGGTTCCCGCAATTTTTCTGACACTCACAATTAAACAGAGGGGGAGGAGGGGAGCTGATATTGGAGAGGACAAGGAAGTGTGCAGTTGTGGGTCACAGGCCTATCAGGGGTAAAATTGTTGGAAGCGAAAGGATGTGGTGCAGGAAAAGGGGACTAGCGTAGTTGTAGAAAAGGCCTCATGGTCATGCACAGTGAGCACGAGAAGAAGAATGATTGCATTTCTTCCTGGCTGTCGATTCGGCTGTTACAAACTCACGGGTGAGGATCGAAGATAAGAGCTGCTCTGGGAGACAAGGAGAGCCAAGCAAAGCAACGATTCCATATATGGGATACCCTCTTGGATTGTCCAAGCTGTTCAAGATCATCTTGATGGCGGCCCATAAGAGAACAAAGGGAGAAGGACACAACAGAATAAACCCCCCCTCCCCCTGATCGTTATGTTTTGAGCGTGTGTGAACCAGATTAAAGAGAATTTGTGGTGCCCTGTTAGAGTTGTAAGCTGCTCGGCCTTGCAGCAGGAATATCAGTTCCCCTCACGCTTGCACCTAACACATAAAGGCAAACGCCAAACCTTCCAGGTGCCGGCGAAACTGGTGCTCTCTTCCCAGGGCAAGGTCTTCAGGAAACAACCCGTCATCAACAAAGCGTCCGAGTCTCGTGCGCCTTCCAAGAGCTCCTCTATGGATGCTATGCAAGGTGATGACTCTCCCAGCCAGGAGACTCCTGAGGAAGGCAACAAGTGCGATATGCGGGGCATCTGGATGAAGAAGAAACAGGATAGCTTGTGGGAGAAGGGAGAGATCAAATAGTGAAGGGCAAGGTGTTTACTTTTAGCTGCGCCAAAGAGAACAATAAACCAAGCTGACGCCAAAAAAAAAAAAAAAAAAAGAAAAGTGCATAACAAAGTCCCAGCTGTTCCAAGAGTAGTCCCCGGCAAGCTGGAAAGTGCTGTCGCTTACGGCGATGGGCTGTATGTAAAAACAGGCAACAAATTCTTTGGTGGTTGACATGAAAGAATGGGGGTGGTGCTTTTTTGTCCTTGTGCACACGTCCACCAATTCCATGTCGCTGTGACGGCAAAGCTTGGCTTTCAATGGCGATGCATGCACGGTGTGATTGGGTTTGGATTCCTAGGAAGGAATGGGCACGCTCAAGCGCAGATCAAGAACGTGCAGAGCAAACCATAGCCGGCAAGGCTGCCTCCGAAAAAAACAAGCAGCAGCAGCAGCAGCAACATCACCTCCGCTCCGCTGAGGAATACTCTAACAGGCTGCGCAAGCGACCATGTCGAGGTGATTCGAAGCCTCTGGCATTGAGCCCAACGGAATACACCGGTCTCCTTTTTTTATATCATGAAGTGGGATGCCTTGCTCATGGCGTGCGTCGAGTCACGAGACCACATCATCCCATATCTTGATGCGCCGAACATCTCTTCCCGCGCGCGAGCTCTTTTTTATCGAAGGCATCAAACGACGAACCGAGTGAAGAACAACAGCAACAACAACAATGGCCAACTGCAGCTGGTCATACCAATCCTGCTTCTCCTCACCAGAAGCACGCAAGACGGAGGAAGTCCTTGTCAGTAAACGGGTACGCCGCCAAAAAGAAAACGCGCGCTGCTCTTGGGTCCCCGGATGAGGAGTACAAGGGAGCTTTTTGCCACGATGGTCTATTCTGGCGAGGGACACGCTCCAGCCGTACAGGTAACCCCGATCCGCGCTTGGCTAAAAGGAGTGTTATTGTTGGAGTCCGCAACGCCTCAGCACAAACACCAAAAAGGTGCCACCCGGGTAACAATAGTGTGCCTCATTTATCTGATTGTCTCTTTCGCTTTACACACTGTGAGAAAACGAAAGCTTCTTCGTGGGAACCCTTTTTCGCGTAGTAAGCGGCACGATGAATATTTTATTTATTTCTTTTTTTCATTTCTTGCTACACGTTTGCACTTGCTGCTGAGGGAATAAATAAATAAATAAGCCTTAGGAATAGTTCTTTAGCACCAGAGAGGCCTCAAGCATCTTGAGCGCGGATGTCCACCAGGACGACAGGCCAGAAGCAGACGAGCAGGTCGCCATGTAGTACACGCCGCCACCGGTAGCGTTGGCGCATTGGTTGAGGGGACCGGAAACAGAAGTGGTCGGGGTTCCGGAACAAGAAGAGCCATTGTAGAGCTGGAAGGTGAAGGTATTGCCGCCGCAGGAGAAATAGGCTCCCTCTCCACCTCCGGTGAGGCAGGTCCCGCTCGGGGCGCTCTGCGATTGCGATGGTGTTCCCGAGCATTGCTTGTTGGTGTAGGCGTTGAGAGTCAAGACGCCACCATGAACGGTGAAGACAAGCATGACGATCAAGGTGAGAAATAGTACGAGTCCAGACATGGGGGGGCAGGTGTGGGGTGTGTGTGATGTGTGGTGCCTAGGTTCCGCGTTGTGCGCTTGAAAGCCCAACTGTTTGAACTCTTTTTCTTTCCCAACAACAACAAGCTGCAACAAACCGACCGACCAACCACAACCAGGTGTCCAGTCTGGCCGGATCGCATAAATCGGGGAAACGTGACTCACATTTGTGATCGTCGTACCTTTCATGTATGAGTTGCCTATTTTAGGGGATAACACGCAGATGAGACCTGCCCTTGACAACCAAGATGATGATGATGAGCAACATTTAATCACATCAGCAGCCCAGCTGGGGTGTGGTCCTAGCCGCGGCAAAGTCGCAGATCTGCAACTGGGGCGGAAGTCGGTCCAAGCCGTTCTCCCGTTTTCCCCAACGGGTGTCGCCGACCTGGAAAATCGAGTGAGAGAATGGCTCTTTGATTTCCTTGCCGTGGTGCACTGGGTGGCCGTTATTCCGCTTCTAAAGAAGAACATTGCACCGGCATCCGTTGCACTTGTGGTCTTGAATCGAGAATAATCCAATATGCTTGCCACCCAAGAACCGGCCGAGCACTGAAAAAATCCACATTACGTTACAAACAAAGACATGGCCATGTGTCATGATGTTGGCAAAATTGGTGCACCGGGCATCCCACCGTGTAAACCGTGGGTCCACCTGAAGACAATTTGTCCTCTTTTTCTGCACAATTTGAAGCTCCAGCTGCGCTCGTGTGGTGCACCAGTTGTGCACAGCCACAGTTTGCTTTAGTGCACAATGACCAGCTCTGCAAGTGCTCCGCTATAGCGTGACCTCAGCTTAATTTGGTGGACTTGGAGATTTTCTCTGTTGTTCAAGGCGTATCTCGTAGCAGAGTAAAACTACAAGCTATCTACCAAACCAACCGGACAAAAAAACAGCTCATCAATCACACAAATCTACGATATGTCACCAACGATCGGTGCTGGTGGATAAATTTCAGCAGGGTGCACCGACATTTACTCCCTCTGCTCTCTTTCTATGACAGAACAAACAACGCTTTTGTATCCACGACCCAGCAGCCCTGCCTAGCGTGCCTAGTGTTCTCGTTGGCGCTGAAAAATTATGGACTGTTGGTCCGCAAGCGCGATACAGCCTCCGTTATAAACACCGCGTTCGCAGCTGAAACTGGAGGAAACCACAGTGAAGTTGCCCTGACCGGATACATAGATCGCGCCACCATTATCAAGGGCAGCCGAATTGCCTGTGTTTTTTTTTTATTATTTTTTTTATTTTTTTATTGCGGAGTAATTTCGCTACTAACCAGTGAATTATGCAGGAATTCACCAATGGCCTTGGTGGGCAGGGGATAATACACCCAGTTCATGAGTTCCGTAAAAAGCAGCAACAAGCTTCCCCATCTTACAAGCCAGGGACCTCTTTTGATCCAAAATTGGCTGATGTAACTTGCCGGATTATCCAAACGGAACAAGATCATTTCCACAAGTGGAGAAGGAGAAAGAGAAAGGTGTTGACGATGAAGAGCACTCCTACTCAACACAAGATCTTTGGGCAGAAGGTAGGTGGAGGCGAATTTTTATTGATTTTCTTAATTTCACGACACTTACCTCAACCTCATAGATCCGACGACCATTGACTGTTCTCCAAGAACGATTAGAACATAAGAAGGCAAAGAGACTGGCAATCGAGCAGGACAGAATCAAGGCCCTGAAGGCCAAGATCGCCCGACGAGAACAGGAGGAGCATGCACACCCACGAGAACCGCTGAAGAGAGCTTTTCTTTCAGTTTGCTGGCATGTCTACCCATGGGCAGGAAGCCAAGCCTGTTTAGGCAAGCGGTTGAACGCAGTTGGGAGCAAGTGCTGCCAAATCGAACTCCCGTCTGCAAACAATTTTATTGTAAGCTGGAAGGAAGAGACACACGATAAAAACCAGAAACTCTTTTTGTTTAGAGGAAGTGATGTTGTTGTGGTTGTGCATAATAAGGATCGTAGCCTTGGTTATATCCCATGTTCTGCTGATCATAATAGCCCTGTGGTTGTGCGTAAGGATCGTAGCCTTGGTTATATCCCATGTTCTGGTTTTGCATCGTTTGCTGCTGCTGCTGCTGCATCTCCTGCTCGTCTAAAGCATGGAAGTTTGAGACCTAGCAAAAAGGGACACGCGTGCAACATACGGTGCTTATGGTGTTCGTACAACTCGTATCCAGCAACGCCAACTGCGGCAACAGCTCCTACCAAACCCGTGCCACCGGCAATAGCAGCGCCCTCAAGAAGGTGGTGATGATGAGTAAAAAGGAAACGCACCCTGGTGTGGAGAGGTAGTTGTTCTGCTCCAACATTGGACAACTCGATGCCGAACACCTTTTGACCAAATCTATTTTAGACGAGTATAAACTTTATGGATGGCTTTG
>Ga0209915_1002510_pt1 | contig 18928 bp, 29 predicted proteins | sample ThiBiot_750_plan_FD_183952 | JGI IMG/M metagenome (GOLD analysis project Ga0209915, IMG submission 183952) | Wastewater bioreactor microbial communities from Cape Town, South Africa - Thiocy_cont_750_plan (SPAdes) | ecosystem: Engineered > Bioreactor > Thiocyanate-remediating > Anaerobic-Aerobic... | reverse complement strand
ACCTTTTGTACATCAGCCCTACGTGACAGTGGATACGATCGATGAGCGCGAGTGACACGAGATATCTCGTGTACTCTCTGTCGAGTGTGTTAGTGTGGGTGCGTACATGATATCTCAATCTATCTATCTCTCTCTTCTTGAATACAATCCACAGCAACCCCAAACCAGCAACAACCGCTATCACTCAATGAATCGATCGATCGATGAACGATGATGAGATGTGAGCGCGAGGCAGCCACGAGCGAAAGAGATCGAGATCGCGAGATCGATGTCGACGTCATCACTCGCATCGCTGCCAGCTCGCGCACGCACACTCGCTCCCCAGCCAACGACCCAAACCACTCCTGACCTGGAATCGCATCATGGCACACGAGTTCGACTTTGAGAGCTACATCCAGAGCTACAGCGGCCACACCAAGATCGATCGATTGGTGTTCATCGCTGACTCGATCGAGGAGCTGCGACGCGAGGCGCTCCTGGCTGCCGTGGCGCTCGTCAAGCAGACGCCGAACACCACGGCGTACCAGCGCATCATGGAGAAGCTAGCACACTGTCCGAGCGATGATGGCGGAGGCTCGCCGCTGGCGCAGGTCGATCATGATTGGATGGTCGAGAAGAATCGGCTCGCTGCTCAGGAGCGCGAGAAGCTCGAGGCCGAGCTCACGGCCTATCAGTCGAACCATATCCGCGAGAGCATTCGAGTATGTCGATGCTGACGACGACGGCAACAACCAGGATGATGATAGATAGATTGATTAGAGTGAGCCTACAAGACTGCAGTACATCGCATCTGACGGGCCTTTGGTGCGTCATCTGGTCTAGATGGCATTCTGTGATCTGGCGATGTTCCACTACGAGCGAGGCGACCTCGAGAACGCGCTCAAGTCGTTCGTACGAGCGCGAGACTACTGCGCCACCGTACGACATACCACCGATCTCTGCCTCAACGTCATTCGAGTCAGCCTCGAGATGAGAAAGTACAGCAACATCACCGTGTGGTCCAACATTGCGCTCAAGTACGCGCGTCAGAACACCGATCCTCTCGTGCTCTCCAAGGTATCCACACATGGCCTGGCTGGCTGGCAGGCATCAATCAACCACTGGCTACAAGCAAGCTGATCGTCGCATGGTCGTTCGAGTAGCTTAACTGTACGGTAGCACTGGCACGGCTCGATGCTTCTCAATATCAAGTGGCGGCCGAGAGGCTGATCACTTGCGACCCTCAACTCGGCAACTCCTTCAACGAGGTACAGCGAGAGCGAGCGAGCGAGTGAGCGAGAGCTTTGTACTAACTCATGCCATGAACGAGCAGGTCATCTCGGCACAAGACATTGCGACCTACGGCGGCCTGTGTGCTCTCGCTACCTTTGATCGCAAGCGCCTGAAAGCCGAGGTTCGTTCGTTCGTTCGACAGCACACTCGCTGCATTTGCTGTGCCACGCGTAATCTCAACCGTCCGTGCGGCATAGGTACTTGGCTCGACATCGTTCTGCGAGTTCCTCGAGCTCACGCCTCGAGTGCGCGAGTTGCTCAACGACTTTATGGATTCACGATTCTCCGAGTGTCTACGAACGCTGGACGAGCTGCGTGTACGTCATTCGCTGGCTCGCGAGCACGCAACTTGCGCACTAACGAGCCGACCGCACAGCCTGAGCTGCTGCTCGACATTCATCTACACTCGCATGTCGAGCGACTCTACTCGATGATCCACAAGAAGGCGCTCCTGCAGTACTGCTCGCCATTCCTCACGGTGCAGCTCGATACCATGGCCAAGGCCTTCAACTGCCCGATCGCCACCATAGAAGCCAACGTCATCGAGCTGATTCGCGAGCGGCAGCTCTCGGCCCGTATCAACCGTACCGAACAGGTACGCCGCCGTGGTGCTCGCGGCTCAGCTGTGCCTCGCTGACACGCACATTGCGCCGCTTCCAGACGCTGTGTACCGTGATTCCAAATGACCAAACTGAGACCTACGAGACGGTACTGCGCCTCGCCCAAACCTACCAATCCAGCGCCACAGCCTTGTTGCTTCGAGTCGGACTGCTGCGCGCCGATCTGGTCGTACGCGAGCCACCAACGAACGAACAAGCCGCCACCACCTCGAGCTCGGCCGATCAGCTCGCCATCGCCATGGAGGAGACGCAGTAGGAGGAGGAGATGCGCGCTGTGTCGAGAGCGGTTCCGCCACTCCCAATCTCTCTACTGCAAGAACTCAAGAATCAGTCGACTGCGCCCAAATTTTGATCGTCCGAGCCGAGATTCGTGACATTGTAATAACACGACAGCATGATTGATTGCTGGATTTCAAGAGATATGAGTTTGTCGATATGATATTGATAGTGATTGCTTGATAGCTTGCTTGCACGCGAGCGCCATTCACTCATTCATTCGCTGCTGTCGCTGCCGCTGCTGCCACCTCCACCGCCTGCTGCTGCTACCGCTCCCGCTCCTCCTCCTCTGATGTCGCTGGCTGTGCGTGTGGTCTAGACGCCACACAATATGTCACTACCGACGGCTGCTGTGTCAGATCATGATGCAGCAGTGATGGTGGCCACCATCGATGCGACGCCGCCAGCACCGATGGCGCGCGAGAGCCCGACCTCGTCGCCGTTGGAGGCGTTGATGGTGCCGACGTCGAGCGCCTTGACCGCTCGTTCGACGGTGCTGGAGCCGTCGTCCGACCCCCTCACGGCCTTCCTGCATGAGTACGATGACGTCGAGCTCTTGTCTCGGTGGTCCAATGCTGCGCCGCCGCCGTCGTATCCTGCGCCGCCGCCGCCCGTGTCGATCGCGCCATCGCGGCCCACCAATGTCGCTGCTGCTCCAACGGCCTCGGCCTCGATCTCCTCGACGACTGGCGGCTCCTCGACCGACACCGATGAGTACCAACCAGCCATCCTATCTGCAGCGATGAATCTGCTTCGCTCGAACGGCGCCAGCACCGCGGCTGCGATCGTACCGCAAGCACGCAAGCGCACCTCAGCTCCGCCGCTCGACTCGAGCTTGCTCGCCGATCGCTCGTCGGCCGACTCGAGCGACGCCACCCAGCCGACCGATAGCTTCGAGATGAACTCGATGGTCGGCACCACTCATACGTCGTCTCGACTCAAGTCGTTCGACGTGGCGTCCTTGAGTCGGACGCCCGAGTTCATCGACGACGACGACGACGATGAAGACGACGACGACGCCGCCGCCGTGCTGCCTTATGCACGAGCCAAGGTCCCTCCCGCTGCCATCCAACACACAGACCGTGGGATAGCGTGGCTGACGATGATGATGATCGTGTGGCTGCAGGACTTTGTGTGGGGCGAGGAGAAGCCGTACTGGGTGCCGGACGACGAGGCTCCGACCTGCTTCGGATGCCGCCTCAGGTTCAAGCTGCTGCGCCGCAAGGTACACCCGCACACCCGCGCACCCACACCCGCCGCCCGATCAAATCGAACCTTGGTTCAATATCGTTGCGCGCACACATCCGCACCATGTCTGACGATTGCTGGATTGATCGGCTGCTGTGGTGTAGCATCACTGCCGGTACACGTCGTCCATGCTCTCGCACGATTCCCGCCTGCCAACCAACCAACCAACCGTACTAACTCGAGCGACGGTGTTCGTTCGTTGCTGGCTGCTAGCATGTGTGGCGGAGTGTTCTGTCGAGCATGCAGTAAGAGTCGCATCGTACACAAGCTCTACAACAAGCCGCAGCTTTGCTGCAAGCCGTGTCTGCAGCGCGCAGAGGCCGCCGCGGTCGCAGAGGCCGCCGCTCAACGGCCTGCGGTTCCCGGCATCTCGAACGCCATCATCAGGTCACGGCAGGCGAGCTTGCAAGTGCCGATCGCTGGCATGGGTGCTGCCAACGTCTCGGGCCACGATCCGATCCACTTTGAGCCCGAGGGACTGATCCAGCTCGGCGCCATCGCTGCCTCGTTCCAGCCACTGAATCTGCGCAACAACAACGAATCGGTCGTGAGGGCTTCGGCGTTGACTGGCATCTACCGGCAGCTCGAGCCCACGACCAGCAGCACGACTGGCGCCACCAAAGGCTCCTCCAACGCTGATCGGTCCAAGGCATCCGGAGCCTCAAGGACTGGAGGCACCAACTCCGGGAGCTCTGCCAATGGTAATGGTGCCGCGTCGAATGGCCTGGCGTACAATGGTGGCACTAGCGTCGCTTCGTCTCTCGTATCCACGTCTTCGGGCGGGCTTTCGAGCGCCAAGCGTGCAAGCTTACAACCAAACGACCCGACACGAGAGTGCCCTCTTTCGTGGCTCGACCAACGTCTCATCTTGTACATTCTGTTATATCTACCTGAGGTACGCTATTCGATGGTGAGTCACGTCAGAGCTAGCCTCTCCATCCCTCCCTCCCTCACTCACTGAGTGGAGAAACACAGGAATCTCTCGTTATGGTGTCTCTCACTTGTCGATATCTTAATGCCCTCGCGCAAGCCAATCCCATCTGGTTCGCGCTGTACTGTAGCCGATGGGCCGTGCCAGCCTCGGGCCGTATCAAGATATGTTGCGTTCCGTTGCGTGGAGATACTCTTCCTGGATTCGGTTCGGGCACAGGGTGTGTACTAACGGTGCTATCGGTAGCAGTCGTGCACGTTCTGGCATTCTTTCAGCAGTGCCCCGAGTGGAGCTGGCGGCAACTGTATATGGAGAAGCGCTCCAAGGAGTACGACGCTGACCGAGCCGCCATTCAGCATCAAATCAGCTTGGTGGCGCAACAGGCCACGCCGAGGCGAGATGCCTCGGTGCGTAAGGCGCCCAAGCTCGGCACGAGTCGCGCGCCGTTTCGAGCAACACAACTGCGAGAGGCGCTATCGACTCGAGGCGCCAAGATTGTGGTTCTGGGTGCCACGGGTATCGGCAAGTCGCACTTTATTTCGCGCTTCATGCAGAGCCCTCCTCCTCCCACCACCACCGCGAGTAGCGCTGGTAACCCAAACCCCGTGCCGCGGAGGTACGCGAGCGATCCACGCATCGACAGGGTTGAGTGACTGCTGATCGCTAACCAACACCTCTCGTGATACAGCAGTACGTCGTTCTCTGTGCGTACTGTATTCATCGCCAACACTTTTATTCGTCTCAGCGTGTACGAGTTGCCTGGTGACGAGCGAGTACGTATGCAATCGATGTACACAAAGAGAGAGAGAGATCACCAATACTCATATGCCGACGGGGCTCTCTCTAGATTCTACAACTCGCGCCACAGTTCTACCAAGACGCCCATGCTGTCATTGCATTGTACTCGCTCACCGATCTCGAATCGTTCCATCTCGCTTGCGAGCTTCTAGTCGAGGCGCAACAGCTTGGTCCCGAGAGGCTGGTGCTGGCACTGGTGGCGACCTTTCGCGACCTCGAAGGCACACAGCGCCAGGTGTCGATAACCGACGTCTCATCGTTCGCTCTTCAATTCGGTAATGCGCCTTGCTCACAGAAGAGAGCGAGAGCGAGAGAGAGATTGCCGCTTGGGCGCGTGTCGCTAACGAGTACGTGCGGCTGGCCATGCAGGAGTTGAAATATTCTCCGAGGTAGGAGCGAGAGACAGCGACGCCAGTGCCTCGCGAGTGTTCCACGATATTGCGCATCACCTGTTGGTTCTCTCGGGCTTGCAGTCGTGATGTTCGGCCTCTCCAACAACAAGTCGCTTGTCGTGGTTGTTTGATACATTGATTGTGCATTCATGGAAACGCAAGAACAGCGCCGTTCTTCCGCAGAACGACTCGCTCGCTCGCTCGCTCATTCTCTCACTCGCCTCACGGTCATGGCATCACTCCGTGAACTTGCGCAGGCGTTGCAAGATCGATACGGCCGCGTTGGTGTGCAGCCGCAGGCAGCGCACGAAGCCACGACCGAGCTCGCGCCGATCTATGGCCGGTTCACGGCGACGTACGGCAGCGAGTCTTTGACTCGTCTGTCGCTCACGCCCTCTCGTCGTACCGTGTTCGTGTTCGGGCCAAAGACCACCAACACCGAGCACCTGGCTGGCCAAAGCCGCCAGTCGTCCGAGCAGGTGGAGGCAGGCCTGCAGAACGGCAGCTGGTCGTGTGCGCTGCTCGATATGACGCCGTTCGACATGCTCAAGCAGCTCGGCTTCACGGACGAGCACCTCTACCACGAGGTGTGCGTCGCCAAGTATCCGCAGAAGCTGGTGCTCTACACGGCGACCGATGCCATCTCGGTGGCGCGCGCCGATTGGCCTGGTACGCCCACACGAGCGAGCGCACGGTGGCAGTGCGCGCGTACGTACTGAGAGCGAACGATGCACCATTCATTGTCAGGCGTGTGGTGCTACGTGCAACGCGAGTATCCCGAGGTGTGGCGCGAGATCGAGGCCTTCCGAGAGGAGATCGAGCGCCACGACGTGGCGTACTTTGAGGCACAGGCCGGCGTGCGCTTCATCGACTGCCTCAAGGGCCACATGAGCAACGAGTGCTTCTTGAGCCGCGAGCGCTTCGCTTCGCTGCCGCGTCCGATCATGGCATGGCAAGCGAGGCTGTTCATCTACTGCGAGTTGCGTGTGTTGGATCTCTTTGATGGCCGCGGCTACACGATCCTCGACGATGGCAAGCAGTCGCAAGAGGAGTTCCTGTGCTCGAACTTTGAGTTGTGCGACGCGACCGGCAAGCTGCTGCCCAACGTGCGCGTCATCGATGTCGAGGTCGAGATTCCCGAGTTCGTGCGAGAGCGGTTCGAGAGCTCGAGTGCTCCAATCGTCCAGTAGACACACACGCGCGCTCTATCACGAGAGCGATACATGCTCCGTCGTCGTCTTCATCATGGCATGAGCGAGCCCGCGACATCGACGTCGTTCATTCGCTCATTATCGCCAGCTCGCGCCTGCCTCTCCAGCCATCTGCCCTCCCCAACGACCACTCCAAACTACTCCACACTATCAACCATGTCGATGACTGTACTGTTCGTGCTGGACTCTGGGCCTGGACCGAGCGAGTATCCAGTCAAGCTAAGAGCCGGCGCCTCGCTGGAGCAAGCGATCAAGGCCTTCCACGAGCTGTACCGACCCAAGGAGTACGCCGATCAAACGGGCTTCTGGTACGAGTACAAATTCAACGGCGACAAGCTCCAGTCGGGCGCACGAATCATCATGCAGCCGCAGTACGTGTGCGAGGTCTCGCCATGGTACCCAGTGCGACAGCAGCGCAAGTGCCTCATCCAATAGCACGACGGCACCTCGACCTCGACCTCGACCTCGATGACCATATGACTCTAACCCATCACGTGTACATATCCAATAAACCCGACACCTCGTTCACGCACAGCCCCCAGTCGTAGTCGTACTCGAGGCCCATGGTCCTAGTGCGTGCCAGGATGGCGACGACCACGATGATGACGATGGCTGACGTCATTCGCTCGCTGCCGTGGTGTCGCTCGCGTCTCTCTCGCTCGTTGGGTCTGTCCGGTCTCACACACATGGCTCCCACTACCACCACCACCGTCGATTCGACGCTCAACAGCACGGTCGTGTGCGTGACCGGCGCCAATGGCTACATCGCCTCGTACATTGTGCAGTATCTGCTCGAGAAGGGCTACACTGTGCGCGGCACCGTGCGCTCGCTCGCCGACACCTCCAAGTTCCATCATCTGCTCAAGATGCCGTACGCCTCGGAGCGCCTGCGCCTCTACGCCGCGGATCTCGTCGAGAACAACTCGTTCGATGAGGCTCTTGAAGGTCGGTCATCGTTCCCCTGCCTCCCCTGCTTGCCTCGCTGCGAAGCGTCGAGGATGCTGATAGGGTATCGATGACGACGACGTCCATCCAGGCTGCCACTATGTGATGCACACGGCGTCGCCGTACATCTTGAACGTGCGCGATCCACAGCGAGATCTCGTGGTACGTCGTGCCGTATCGAACGCACATTACATTATGATGGTTGTGTGAGACCCGATCGCCATCTCATACGTTGGTGCCATTCGTTCTCGTTCTCGTTCGTGTGTTCGTTTGGTAGGAGCCGGCGTTGCAAGGCACTCGCAACGTGTTGAACTCATGCATCAAGCACCGAGTGCGCAAGGTCGTGCTGACCTCGTCGGTCGCTGCGATCACAGGTATCGATCGAGCCATTACAACTCTGATGCGTTGGAGCGTTGTTGATAATCTAACGCGCTTCGTGGCCGCTAGACTCGCCGCACAACGGTCGAGTGTACACCGAGGACGATTGGAACAAGACGTCGTCGCTCACGCGCAATCCATACTACTACAGCAAGCGACTCGCCGAAGAGGAGGCGTGGCGTATCGCGCAGGATAACTCGCTCGACCTCGTCGTTATCAACGTACGCATACGCGCATCCCAAGGCCCATGAATCAATCAGCCAATCAATCAGGCAAGCAATCCTCACACTCGTCGTGCTACAGCCATTCGTCGTGATTGGGCCCGAGTTCGAGGGGCAACGAGTGAACCCGAGCAATACAGTCTTTCGCGACATGCTGAACGCCACGTGGCCCGGAATCCTCTCGTTGTGTACGTGAGATGGCAGCAGGCGCGAGAGTGCTCTCGACGATCGAACGCACACTCACTCGGCGCGTGGGGCGCCTTGCTGCAGCGTGGGGCTTCGTCGACGTGCGCGATGTAGCTCGAGCGCACTTGCTCGCCATGGAGAACCCCGAGGCGTCGGGCCGTTACATTCTCTGGAACGAGACGCTGACCATGCGCCAGACGGGCGACCTTGTGCGCAAGCACTTTCCGCAGTACCCTGTGCCGACCACCGACATGACCTCGAGCGTCGGCAACGCCATCGTGTATCTGGCGTCGTATCTGCAGCCGTCGGGCACTGGCCAGTACATTCGCACCAACCTCAAGACCCATCCGCTCTTGGACAACTCCAAGGTCAAGGCGCTCGGTTTGCAGTTCACGCCCATCGAGGAGACCATCGTCGGTATGTCTGTGCTCGTCGATGCTCGTCGATGCTCGCTTGCTCACTCACATGGTGGTTGGTACGCACACACGCGCAGACTGCTGCAAAGACCTGATTGCTCGCGGTCAAGTCCGCAGGCCGGGCTCGCAGCCGCCACGCAGACGCGGCGTCATCGTCTTCTTGATCCTGCTGCTGCTCGTGGCACCGCTGGCGCTCTACTATCTCTTCCGCTCGTAGGCTCGCTCGCTCTCGGCTCGAGCTGCGCTGCTGCTGCTGCTCGCTATCGCCCCGCTCTCCCGTTGCATTCTGTCGCTGACGCATCGTCTGTCCACCAACAAGTACACGCCATGTTCCGATGATGATGGTTGCTGTTCCGAGCAGTCCGTGCTCATTCGTTCATTCGCTTCGTTGCCTGCGCACGCTCGCACCGGTTGCTGCATGGAAAGCCTGTTCGCCTATGGCAGTGACTCTTCTGACAACGACAATGATGAGCAGCAGCAGCAGCAGCAACAACAGCAGCAGCAGCAGGCTTCTCGCAAGCGCACTCGTGACGACGTCGTGGCTGCCACCAAGCGACGTCGGATGAAGGACGACGCGCCACCGCCCGTCGACCAGCTGCTCACGTCCCTCGACTCTCACGACGACGATGCGACATCGGGTACATGGTACTCGAGGCGCTCGAGCTCCTCAACAGCGACGGCAACTACATTGACGCCGCAAGCCACGCTGGAGCCTGATGCCGCAGTAGATCGTCTGCGAACGGCGCTCGAGCACTGGCAACGAACCTCTCGCGATCTACCGACGGCCGCCGATACCGAGCGACGTCAGGTGGCATTCAACGAGCTGCGTATGTACACCGCACTCGCTTCAGCTGCGTGATCCAACGCACGCGTGAGGCCTCATGCATGTGAGTTGCAGGATCGTTCCTGTCGCGTGCGTTCGTGAGCGAGGCCCAACCGCTCGAGCTGTCGATCTTTGGCTCGAGTTCGTTCGATTGCCACACGAGCGACAGCGACTTGGACGTCAATGTACTACTTGCTACGGCGTGCACGCCGGCGTGCCTCCAACGCGTCCTCGCTGATCGAGCGTGCGTGTATGGTTCCGATCTCTGCAGGTCAGCACCGTCACTCCGATCGCCAACTTCTTCACCAAGCTGCGACTGGCCATCGCCAGCCACTCGCCGTCCACCACCGTACAGCTGACGCCAGGAGCGCGCATTCCTGTGCGTGGCGTGACTGATCGTCACTCGAGTGCCAACTGCTGACGATCCTCGTGCGTGTGGCAGGTCGCCAAGTTCAAGTGGCACGGAGTGTCGGTCGACCTCATCCACCAGCCACGCTCCAGCGCCCACCAAGCGCACAACGACGCCGTCACGCGATGGTGCAACGTGTGGTTCAGCGGCCGTCGGCACCTCAAGCTCGCAATGCGGCTCGTCAAGCTGTGGGCGTCAGCTCGCGCGATCAACAGCTCCTTCCACAACACGCTGCCATCGTTGGCGTACACCGTCATGCTGTTGCACGTCTACGAGCAGCAGCCGGAGCTCACCGACGCCAGCCACTCGGAATCGGACCCGGACACGGCGGCTGCTGCTGCGGCCTCGGCGCTGCTATTCCGCTTCTTTCGAGCGTTCGACGCGTGGCCCGAACAGCAGTGCATCCGAACCACCGATTGCGTACGGCACACGGATCTCGACGAGCAATCCGAAGCGCTGGTGGCAGCACAACGCCATGCACAGCACGCGCGAGATCCAGAGTCTGAGGGCTTTGGTCGTACGTTGTTCGTGCAGGATCCACTCGACGTGGACGTCAACCTTGGTACGCAGGCACCAGCGCTACCTCACACTCACTCTCTCACTCACTCACCTGTTTGGCTCGAGTAGCGCGCTTCGTCACCGACCGAACGTTGCCCAAGATACAATATGAGTTCCGACGAGCAGTGCAGATACTGTGCAAGCCATCGCTATCTGCCACAGACCTAATCCCGACGCTTCTTGCCAAGTAACCACACGACGCATCTGCAAGCACCTCACATTTAGATCACACATTGCGAACAACTCGCGGTACTGTTTGTTGGTTGCTTGCTGTCTCACTTGGTTCCAAAGCCAGGCGATCCAAACAGCCCGCTGCCACTGCCGCCGCCACCGAACGAGAAGTGTGCCGCGTGCTGCATAGCGCGGAACTGCGCGTCGGCCTCCTGTTGCCGCCGCAGACGCTCTTGCTCTTGCAGCCTGAGCTCCTGCCGGCGTGCTTCGGCCTCGGCAGCAGCCTGCGCTTGCTGCGCTCGAAACTCGGCCTCCAGACGCTCTCGCTCCAGGCGATACTGCTCGGCTCGTTGCGCCGCAGCGGCTTGCTCGCGTTGCGCGGCGTCGGCAGCCTCACGCTCACGCTGTGCCAGCTCCTGCGCCTCCTGCTTGCGCTTCTCCTTCTTGCGCTTCCGCTTCTCGGCCTCCTTCTGTGCCTTGCTCTTCTCCATCTCCTGTCGAACGAAGCAGCAACCGTGACGCGTCAGCAAACAACAGATGGAAAACACAAAGCCGGCACCGGTGAATCGTACACTAGTGAGAGCCGATGGGATGGCAGTCAAGCTCCAGTCGTAGGCGTCGGGATTCTCGCCCATGAAGCGACGAAACGCGTCGCGAGCAGGCTTGGAACTCGCCTGTATGCGCGCGTGTGTGCGTGAGTACACTTGTTGAGTGAGAGAACGAGAGAGAGAGAGAGAGAGACGTTTCATCGCGTACCACCAGATACGCCGTGCGGTTGCGAAGATCGTGGACCGTCGGATCAGCACGGGCAGCGAGGAGGTCCTTGACGAGGCCGCCGTTGCCACTGAACGCAGCGCAGAAGAGGCTCGTCCAGCCGCCCTCGGCCGCTCGACCGACAGGCAGGTTGATGCAATCGACCAGCTGGTCGCTGCCACCGAGCTCTCGATTGGCATTGCTGCTTTGCAGGAGAATCTTGACCTTGGCGCGATCTCCTTGCTTGCAAGCCGAGTAGAGATCGGCGCACAAGGCCACGAACGCCTCATCCTCAGGAGTCGAGGGCTCAGGTTCGGTCGCTGCTGGTTCACTCGGTGTCGGTGTCGTAGTGCTCGTGGTTGAAGTGGCGGTTGCGGTTTCAGTTTCGATGGTTGGTTCGGGTGCTGGAGGCAGTGGAACGACATCGCCCGTGTAGTGTAGCCGCGACAGCTGCGAGTAGACGCGTTTGGCCTCGGTGAAGGTCGGACGACCAGTGACGAAGGGTATCTTGCGTATGCGCGGGTCCGAGCGTGAGAACGGCACATCGGCGTCACTGCCGCCGCCGCCGCCGCCAAAGAAGGTGGTGGTGTTGGCATGGCCTGGAGCGTGTAGGAAGATGGCACTCGTGCTCGCGAGCATGGTCTTCCACTGGACCGAGAGCAGCGTGCGGATCTCGGTCTCGAGCGCGCGTTCGTTGTGGCGACGGATGCCAGCGCCGGCAGACCTGCCACCCATGCACCATCGGCGCGCGTCAGCAGTTGCGAGCGATGCAGCTTCGATCATGAGTCAGGAGCATGCGTACTTGGCAGGGCCGCTTGCCTTGTCGTGTGACGACTGTCGACCGCCGGCCTTCTTGCGCACAATGTAGCGATGGAAGCACTTGTGCGCCAGCACGCCCGACGAGTTGATGATGGCGGCGGCAAAGTGGCCACCGCCACACAGCACGATGGCCCACGTCGGATGCGTGAACGGCAGCTTGCAGAGTCGCGAGCGCAGCATTGTCGACAAGCTCGACGGCTCGCCGGTCGAGCGCGCCGACGCTGCGGCGTTCAGGGCGTCTCGCAGCTCGGCGCGCGAGGCCAGGATGCACTTCCACACGTAGAACAGCTTGCGGTCCTTGTCGTAGAAGAACAGCCGCGGGTTGCGCGCCTGCTCGACGAGCTCCTTGCCCAGTAGGCGCTCGTAGTCGTCGCTTCCGTCGTCGTCTTGCTCGTCGTCTGAGGCGTCGTCACGCTCGTAGAGGTCCTCCTCGTCGTCGTCATCGCCAGACGAGTCCGACAGGTCGATGTCAATGTCCACCACGCCGCTGACGAGCTGCTCAAACTCCTCCTCGCTCAACGGCGACTGCGGCTTGTCTCCCGAGCTCCTCTACAAGCACCACGTGAGCGAGAGAGTGAGTGAGCGAGTGAGCGGATCAAAGTGCGGCCGAGCGCCGTGCCGCGACATGTGGCGCACCTTGAGATTGAGGCGGTGCCAGTCGGACTTGAAGTGCGCACGCTGCTCTGCGACCGACGCGAACGCGACGCCGCACAGGATGCACGTGGCGCCCTCGCCATCGACCGGCACATCGGCCGAGCGATGGCGCGTGGCGTTGTTCTCGTTGAAGGTCGCCGAATCGGTCGAGCTCTTGAGCACGGCCGAGTGCGACGACGAGCTCGCGGTCGCCGGCTGCTCGAGATCCTGCAGCACCATGCGGCACTCGTCGAAGAACGTGTGCGACACATCAAAGATCGGCGGGTCGTTCGATGCCGCAGACGCGGACTTGGCCGAGGCCCGATGCCGCGTGTTGTGCGAGCGTCTGTGTCGAGATGGACTCGATGAATCCTCGGGCTCCATGGAGAGATGCGCGAGAGAGCGAGGCAGCGAAGGAATGAAGAGCGCCAAGAACAGTGCTCGCCCTTTCTGCAGCCAGAGCGCGTTCCGCGCTGCCTCTCCATTCCGACTCCATACTCTGACGGACCTTGCGGCTGGCCTCGAGCTGGGTGGTTTGTATTCGTGGATGAATGATACCGGGATCGGCATGTACTTTTCAATACAAACGGAGTATCTACTACAGCGCGCTCATAGCAACAGCCACACTAACACGCGAAGCAGCAAATACGCAACAAGCGCAACAACCGCGAGAGCGACATTGTGATGGTGATGGGCGTACGCAATCACGGTTTGCCAACCCTTGTTGTGGTCTTTGAGTGTCTGTTTCAGGCAGTAGTGGCGAGCCGATTGCACAGAAGCGGCGAGAAGAGCGAGGGCTGCCCTGTTGATGGCTGGTGTCGGCTGGGATTCCGAAGTGTAGTTGATGCACAAGTGTGTTTGGCTGTTGGGTACGTCGAAGTACTCGCAAGCCAGTCGCTTGACACGAAGCACTTGTTCCGAAGGAGCGTCGGGATTGTCCCGAAAGGAATAATCGATCTCATCCATCTTCGTGAGTACGAGCAGTGGATTGTAACCTGGTTGCAGCAGAGCCAGAAAGTAAGGGTCACAGCAACGATCGGTTATCCCGTGTGGCACGTACCCATCGACCGAAGTTGCTGAATGTTATGGCGTAGACTCTCGCGAACATTGTTGGTATCGTCCCCTTCAATCATCGTTGCTTGAATGAAAATCAACACGGAGTGCACGATACAGCTTGACACTGGCACAGAGAGCGCCAGAAGCCACGGCACCAACCAGTGCTTGTCGTTCATCTCCCAGCCGGCTGGTAGTCGTCCTCGCACGATGGCCGCCAGCTCGCCTGCCTGGTACGTGACTTTGGGATCCAAACCCCACGTGTCCACCAAGACAACGTTGGCGTTTGGAAGTTGGTATCGCGCCATCGCTCGAGTGTTGTGGCCCCCTCGTCCTCCGGAAGGAATTGCCGTTACTAACTCGCCCGTGGTGGACAGGGCGGTTTCAAACGTGTTGAAGGCCGAAGATTTTGCGCTGCCAGCAACACCGAATGCAAGTATGACGTATCGATCATAGCCGGCCGGTGGTCGGTCTCGCAAGGCCAGTGCAAACAGCCCTGTTCACGCGCCGGGGAATCACGAAACAAAGGTGCTAGCAATCGTTAAATCACTACCCGACGACCCTCTCAATTCCAGGCGCATACCAATTGTAACAGGAATCTGGAAGGAGTGATGACCGACATCAATCTCAAACGTGAGCGGAAGATCCCGGTAGGAAACGTTCGGTTGGGCCTCTGCGAGCAGGTGCACAACCTGGCTCTCGCCAGCCGGTAGCGCGGGTACTTCCAGGACGGCCGGCCGAAAGTACGAGCTCTCCCTCAACGTCAATTTGCCCCCATCAAAAGGTACCAGCGACAGGTTTTTGATGGCAATAGTGAGCGGAACAGAGTCCCCAACTCGTGCGTATTCGTGCCGCAACTCGACCGAGAGCTCCGGCGTCTGGTGCCATGCAGAGAGCGCTCGTCGTAACCCTACTCGTTCGCGTGACAGTCATCAGGAACATGGCAATCAGGAGTGTTCTTGTTGTCGAACGTACCCGTAGGCATCGGAACCGACGTTTCAATGCCGTCGCGCACCAGTCGAATACCGGCCGGTATGTGAGTATTGGCTTGTCGAGGACTTAAGCGCAACACGAGGGAGACGCTTGTCGCCTGGCCAGCTTTAATTTCGGCAACCGACAGCTCAGCAGCTAAATAACATGGCTCCGCAAGGACATCGATGGTGGTCGGCCTGCAATCCTCGTCTCCGAGGTTGGAAATGAGCAGCGGCCCATGCAAGTGCCCTTGTTTGCACGTTGGGCGTTCGGGAAACTTGTACTCAAGGTGAATCCCGCGTTGCCCGACTGCTCCCAAGAGGCTGACAATGCGACCGAGCATGGCGAAGAGGACGGGAAAGAGTGCGATACTTCTCCCGTGCGACGCAAGCAATCTCTTGTAGTAGCCTCCAAGCGCACCGTGCGACTTGAACATGCGACTGGAGGGGTAGAACCTGGCAGCGGTGGGGGCAGGCTGGTTACCGGATTGAGCGCACCGTGCGACCTCGCGCTTGCTTCCAAGCCTTCCTTCATTGCGAAACTGCTCCGCACCATTCCTCCTGTTCCTTTCGCCCTGCGCACCTCCTCACTCACAATGTCTGCTCCGCGTTGTAGCGAAGATGCGAGTGGTGTCGAGAGCTTGGACCATCTCGTCCCCCTCGAGCCATGCATCAGACCAGAAGACCTCATCCAAACTCTCGGCTCCCGGACCAGCACGGATGCCTCTCCCTCGGAGAGAATCGAGGCGCTTCATCAGTGCTTCTCGGATCTCCGACGCTCGTCTGAGCTATCCGACCAGCATTTGCCCATGTTGGCGCATGCTGTGCTGCATATGTTGGTGCCACCTCCTGTCTCCAAAGTACGCCGAATCGCAGTGTTCTACGACGATGAAACGACGTACAACTTCGAGTCCGTCGTGGAGTGGATCAACCGCCAAGTCTCGGGCGTCGAGCTCTACGTCCAACCTCGACACTCGTTCGTTGCACGCCCGGAGGAAGTCGCCCTTTACTTTTTGTCAGTCAATACTCGCATCGAAGGATTCATCGATCAGCCGCGTTTCGATTCGTTGCGATCTCAGCTCGAGCATGTCGGTATGAGAGAGAGAGCGGGCCTGCACGAAATCACTGTTCTTTGCTTGCTCTGTTGGTCCGAGCGAGAGAGAGAGAGAGAGAGAGAATGTCGTTGCTGATTCTTGTGTTGATCAGGTGGAGGACTGCTGATGGTCTGCATTCGCAAGGCCGAGGATCCGAGGGCGTTCCCGCTGATGATCGACGAGGAAGTGTGCAAGCATCGCATCTTGTATTCGCTCGGTCAAGGAGGACCTCTGGAGTGCGAACACAATCGGCTCAACCTGCACTCGCTGTGCAAAGTGCTTCGCATCGAGCTTGCAACGATGCCTGATATTCCAGGGCCAGACGATCTGATAGTACCCCCAGGGGCGCTCCAGAGGCCCATCGGACGCAACGAGCGGACCTGCTCGCGGGTAGGCTGTTCCCTATTTGTTGTGATTTCGCTGTTGGCAGTCGCTTGCGCTGTTGCGTTGCTAGCTCCGTGGTACAAGTCGTGCGACACAGAGTACTCCACGGAGCCACCCTATGCGTTACTTGTTACGAACTTGCCGCCAACTTTGTCGGAGGAGGAACTATCTTCGTTCTTCGAGTGCCGTGTCCGAGTTGCTAGTATTTCGATTGTGAAAGACTCTCGCCGTGAGTCCAGAGGATTCGGGATGGTGGAGTTTTTCGATCCTGCCTCGCTGCAGCAAGCCATCTTGGCGAACGGTGTGGTACTTCACGGATCGAACCTCCGTCTTCGCGCACTATTTCCACAACCGTCGGATGTAATTGGATTTCCGTTACCGACTCCATGGGAGTCCTGCGCCTTGCAACTTGGCAACTAAAATAATGCGTCTTTCCACAGCCAGCTACCCTGAGTTTGTACCTTTCTAATGCGCAACCGAACCGCGAGGGGGAAGGAGCACACTTTGCTAAGGGGAGCGCAGCGGTGGGGGCAGGCTGGTTACCGGATTGAGCGCACCGTGCGACCTCGCGCTTGCTTCCAAGCCTTCCTTCATTGCGAAACTGCTCCGCACCATTCCTCCTGTTCCTTTCGCCCTGCGCACCTCCTCACTCACAATGTCTGCTCCGCGTTGTAGCGAAGATGCGAGTGGTGTCGAGAGCTTGGACCATCTCGTCCCCCTCGAGCCATGCATCAGACCAGAAGACCTCATCCAAACTCTCGGCTCCCGGACCAGCACGGATGCCTCTCCCTCGGAGAGAATCGAGGCGCTTCATCAGTGCTTCTCGGATCTCCGACGCTCGTCTGAGCTATCCGACCAGCATTTGCCCATGTTGGCGCATGCTGTGCTGCATATGTTGGTGCCACCTCCTGTCTCCAAAGTACGCCGAATCGCAGTGTTCTACGACGATGAAACGACGTACAACTTCGAGTCCGTCGTGGAGTGGATCAACCGCCAAGTCTCGGGCGTCGAGCTCTACGTCCAACCTCGACACTCGTTCGTTGCACGCCCGGAGGAAGTCGCCCTTTACTTTTTGTCAGTCAATACTCGCATCGAAGGATTCATCGATCAGCCGCGTTTCGATTCGTTGCGATCTCAGCTCGAGCATGTCGGTATGAGAGAGAGAGCGGGCCTGCACGAAATCACTGTTCTTTGCTTGCTCTGTTGGTCCGAGCGAGAGAGAGAGAGAGAGAGAGAATGTCGTTGCTGATTCTTGTGTTGATCAGGTGGAGGACTGCTGATGGTCTGCATTCGCAAGGCCGAGGATCCGAGGGCGTTCCCGCTGATGATCGACGAGGAAGTGTGCAAGCATCGCATCTTGTATTCGCTCGGTCAAGGAGGACCTCTGGAGTGCGAACACAATCGGCTCAACCTGCACTCGCTGTGCAAAGTGCTTCGCATCGAGCTTGCCACACCAAAGGCTTGTGTGAGTTGTGGAAGACCGTTCCACGATGTAACGCCTGCCAACGAAGGTGAGAACCCCACGCCAACCCCCGCCCTAAACAACCACTCCATAAAACGCAGCTTGGCGCAGTTTATCATCCGCTGCGCAAACCCGTCTGGCGCAAACTATCTACAATAAAAGCGCAGTAACGCACACACATGAATATCGAATCTTCATTTGCCTCTTCTCTCTCTCTCTCTCTCTCTCTCTCTCTCTCTCTCTCTCTCTCTCCCTCTCTCTCTCGCTCTATCTCTCGCAAGCCATGGGTATCGAGACGCCCGAGCTGTATCCGACGCGTGGGAGCTTCCCTGGATGTGAGGCATGTCCGATCTACGCACCACGACGTGTGTGGTTGGTGGTGTTGCTTGGCTTCGGCATGATGATCGGTACGACACACCACGGTCCTCAGCAGGCGCGCGAGATGCCGCATGGTGCCATCCGCCAGAGCTGCCACCTCACACTCGCGCTCTCTCGTCGTATCCTTAAGTGTACTTGATTCGAGTGTGTCTCTCGACGGCCATCATTCCCATGGCAGCAGGTATGTCTCGTGTGCGCGCTCTCTAGCACCACCGACAGCGCGAGAGAGTGCTCATCTCTCTCGCATCTCTCTGACCAATACCGCGTTCGCTCCTCGTAAACATGCATGGCCGCCGTGGCCAACGCATTCTGCCTCGCTCGCTGATCGATCGTGACCTTGATAGAGTTTGGATGGGATGAGACCACGCAAGGATTCGTGTTGTCGTCGTTCTATTGGGGCTACATCTGCACCAACGTTCCTGGCGGCTGGCTCGCTACCAAGATCGGCGGTCGCGTACGTGTGCCTCGCGCCACACTCGTCGTTGGTGCCTCAATGACGCACAACCGCACGCCTCACACTAGCTAC
>Ga0209915_1002492_pt1 | contig 19054 bp, 23 predicted proteins | sample ThiBiot_750_plan_FD_183952 | JGI IMG/M metagenome (GOLD analysis project Ga0209915, IMG submission 183952) | Wastewater bioreactor microbial communities from Cape Town, South Africa - Thiocy_cont_750_plan (SPAdes) | ecosystem: Engineered > Bioreactor > Thiocyanate-remediating > Anaerobic-Aerobic... | reverse complement strand
TCCAGTCAGCCATGTCAAAATGGAGGCACATGCCAAGCACTCAACAGTAATAACTTTCAATGCATCTGTCCACCAGGATATTCAGGCTTTGACTGTTCCATTCGTAAGTTCAATATTGATAAAAAGAGACTAGAATACAAAACGATTGATTTAGGTGATCCATGTGCTCAAAATCCATGTTTGAATGGTGGTCAATGTTTTCCAACTAATATCGGAGGATTTACATGTCAATGTCCAAATCCATATACAGGACAACGTTGTGAAGATCGTAAGATTGATAGTTTTCTTCGAATAGTTTCACAATTATTTCTCAATTAGGTATTGATCCTTGTGCAAGTCAACCATGTCAAAATGGTGGTACATGTCAACGTACTAATAGTAATGTTGGATATCAGTGTATATGTCCACCAGGATATTCTGGTAGTCGATGTGAAATTCGAGATGCATGCACACCAAATCCTTGCACGAACGGTGGAAATTGCCAACCAACGAATGGAAATACGGGATATCAATGTCTATGTCCACCTGGTTATAGTGGACAACGATGTGAAATAAGTAAGATTCGTGTAGAATAACTATGTTGATTAGTCTCAAATTATACTCATGAAAAAATACACATAAAAATGTATATGTTTTTAGGAGATGCTTGCACACCTAATCCATGTTTGAATGGTGGACAATGTATATCAAATAACATCGGAGGATTTACTTGTCAATGTCTACCTGGATATAGTGGACAATGTTGTGAAATACGTAAGTTTTTTCTCGAATAGATTTGTAGTGCATGGACTGTTCTCATCATTAGGTGATCCTTGCTTTTCTCAACCATGCATGAACGGTGGTACATGTCAACGTACTAACGGCAATGTTGGATATCAATGTATATGTCCAGCAGGATACTCTGGTAGTCGATGTGAAATGCGAGATACTTGCACACCCAATCCATGTTTGAATGGTGGACAATGTTTTCCAACCAATATTGGAGGATTTAGTTGTCAATGTCCACCTGGATATAGTGGACCACGATGTGAAGATCGTAAGCTCTTTGGAGTAGATTTATAGTGCATGTTCTGTTCTCGTCATTAGGAGATCCTTGTGCAAATCAACCATGCATGAATGGCGGTACTTGTCAACGTACTAATAGTAATGTTGGATATCAGTGTATATGTCCACCAGGATATTCTGGTAGTCGATGTGAAATTCGAGATGCATGTACACCAAATCCTTGCATGAATGGTGGAAATTGCCAACCAACGAACGGAAATATAGGATACCAATGTGTATGCCCACCTGGTTATAGTGGACCACGATGTGAAACTAGTAGGCATTGTGCATATTTCAATGCATTAATAAACTTTTTTCGAAATATCTCTGCAAATCGAATACTATAATTGATCTCTCTTTAGGAGATCCATGTGCGCAAAATCCATGCTTAAATGGTGGTCAATGTTTTCCAACCAATATCGGAGGATTTACATGTCAATGTCCACCTGGATATAGTGGACCACGATGTGAAGATTGTATGTCAACGTAGATATAAAGATAAAATTATCATTGTATTTGACTTTTTCTTCAGCGAATCCATGCGCTAATAGTCCATGTGGACCTAATGGTCAATGTATTCAAAATAATGGTGGATTCTATTGTGAATGTAATCTTGGTTTCTATGGCAATCGATGTGAACGTAAGATAATAACCATGTATTCGAATATTCGAATTCAATTGAATCTGATTAGGTCGTGTATGTGAACCAAATCCATGTACAAATGGTGGTACATGTGAACCACGTCCACATGGTGTCTTCCAGTGTATCTGTCCACCCGAATTTCAAGGTCAACGATGTGAATTCCGTACGTAACGAACTTCATTCAAGCATCAAATTTCGTCACTTCTTAATTCAAATTTAGGTAAAGTCTGTGAACCAAATCCATGTGTCAATGGTGGCACATGTAGTCCTTATGGTCTTGATACATATTCATGTAACTGTCCATTTGGTTATACTGGTCGAAATTGTGAAACACGTAAGTACCATTGTTTTGATGTCATATGAAAGTATTTGAATAATCGATTCAGTTAATCCATGTATTCCAAATCCATGTCAAAATGGCGGTCGTTGCCGACCTAATCTTGCTGCCGGCAACTATGTTTGTGAATGTCCTGCAAATTTTAACGGTCCAAATTGTGAAACAAGTATGTTATTTCCATGAATCTTTCGTTCTATTGATATATATATATACTTCTTGAATCAAGGCAATCCATGCGGTGCTAATCCTTGTCTCAATGGTGGCCAATGTATACCTAATAATGTAGGTGGATTTACTTGCAGCTGTCCAAATCCATATACAGGACAACGTTGTGAAGATCGTAAGATTGATCATTTTCTTCGAATGCTATCACAATTATTTCTCAATTAGGTATTGATCCTTGTGCAAGTCAACCATGTCAAAATGGTGGTACTTGTCAAGCTTTGAATGGTAATTCTTTTCAATGTATCTGTCCGCCAGGATATTCAGGCTTTGACTGTTCCATTCGTAAGTTCAATATTGATAAAAAGATACTAAAATACCAGACGATTGCTTTAGGTGATCCATGTGCTCAAAATCCATGTTTGAATGGTGGTCAATGTTTTCCAACCAATATCGGAGGATTTACTTGTCAGTGTCCACCTGGATACAGTGGTCAACGATGTGAAGATCGTAAGTTCTCTCTCGAATAGATTTGTAGTGCACGAACTATGTTGCATGTTTCATTCTTATCATCAGGTGATCCTTGTTCTTCTGAGCCATGCATGAATGGTGGTACCTGTCAACGTACTAATAGTAATGTTGGATATCAGTGTATATGTCCACCAGGATATTCTGGTAGTCGATGTGAAATTCGAGATGCATGCACACCAAATCCTTGCATGAACGGTGGAAATTGCCAACCAACAAATGGAAATACGGGATATCAATGCGTATGTCCACCTGGTTATAGTGGACAACGATGTGAAATAAGTAAGATTCATGTAGAATAACTATGTTGATTAGTCTCAAATTATACTCATGAAAAAATACACATAAAAATGTATATGTTTTTAGGAGATGCTTGCACACCTAATCCATGTTTGAATGGTGGACAATGTATATCAAATAACATCGGAGGATTTACTTGTCAGTGTCCACCTGGATATAGTGGACAACGTTGTGAAGATCGTAAGTTTTTTCTCGAATAGATTTGTAGTGCATGGACTGTTCTCATCATTAGGTGATCCTTGCTTTTCTCAACCATGCATGAACGGTGGTACATGTCAACGTACCAATGGAAATGTTGGATATCAGTGCGTGTGCCCGCCTGGTTATACAGGTTCACGTTGTGAAACAAGTAAGATTCGTAGATGATAGTTGCAGATTTTCGATGACTACAGAAAACGTAACAAATTTGATTGTGTTTTTTAAGGAGATGTATGTACACCAAACCCATGTTTGAATGGTGGTCAATGTATATCAAATAACATCGGAGGTTTTACATGTCAGTGTCCACCTGGATATAGTGGACAACGATGCGAAGATGTCGATGGTTGTGCTACTCAACCATGTAAAAATAATGGTGTTTGCGTTAGTTCAGGTGGAGGTGCTTATACATGTCAATGTCCAACTGGTTTTGAAGGAACAAATTGTGAACAATGTATGTCGACAAGAAAATAACACATTCATATTTTATTTTTCATACGTATTCTAGCTGATATTTGTGGCGTTAAAAATCCATGTATTTGCGGTACATGTCAAAATGATCCAAACAGTCCTCAAGGTTTTCGTTGTTTCTGTCCACCTGGTTATTCCGGCAATCGATGCGAAAAATGTATTCAACTCATTTCCTATCCCATATCATTGAATAATTCTTCTTTTGTTTTAGTACTTAGTTGCTTAGATAGTGGAGAAGAATGTATCAATGGTGGTGAATGCGTTCAACGACCACTTGGAGATTATGTTTGTTCTTGTCCTTATCCATACTGTGGTCTTCGTTGTCAAAATCAACGACCATTCTGCGATGGTAAATGACAAATCTCTTTTTTTTCGTTACATTTTCTTCTCTTTAAGCAAATACAAATTCAAATTCAAATTCAAATTCAAATTCAAATACGAGTCCAGCACCAACAACATTAAATCCTGTTTGTTCAGCTAGTCTCTGTAATAACCATGGTACCTGTCAACATGCCTACTATGGAACAGGTATTCTATGTGTTTGCATGCGAGGTTGGGCTGGTTCCCGTTGTCAATATGGTAAGAACTATTCTCGTTTATCTTTCAACAGCAAAATGTTTCTTGTTTTTAGCCACACGTATGAATATCGATTCTAGCAATTCAACATTGTCTTTACTTACAACTATTCGTCAATAACGAACATAATTTTAATTTTTTTTTTCGAAGACCATTCATCCATTTATTTCATGTTATTATTACACACCAAACATTAGCTTCTTTAATTGCAGATATTCTTCTTGGTTTTTATGACATTCGGAACAGTATCTATTAAACTAACATTTGTTCTTTTCTTTTTCGTTCAGTTTTAAATAAATAAAATTATTATTTAAAAAGCAAAGACAAAAATTCTATTCGAAAACAATCAACCAATTGCATGTGGCGCTAGTTTTTCATTGCTTCAGACATAAATAATGAACATCATCATTCGTTCGTTCTTTCTCATTGATATATTTTTGCACAGCAGCAGTAAGACAAAACACAACACAGAGAGTAAAAACAACAAGAAGAAACTCGTGTTTGTTTGATTTTAACGAAAAATTTATTCACTTATGTCAGATGAAGAAGAAATGCTCGATGATGGTGAAGAAGATGAAGAAGAATATCCTCATCCAACATTAGAACCGATCGTCGATGTTCTACAAATCGATAATGAACTCTCATCGACAAAATATCGTTTTAAAAAAAATGAAATTATGCTTTGTTATCATGGTTTGCTTTTATATGAAGTTAAATGTGTCGATCATAAAATGAAAGAAAACGATAGTGGCAATTTTCATCGGCCAACATATTTAGTGCATTATTGTGGCTGGAGTTCGAAATGGGATGAATGGGTTGATGAAACTCGTCTAGTTAAAATGGACGAACACGGCTTAAAAAAACAAGCACAATTACTTCAACAACATGGCAAAGGCAAGGCTCGATTGAAAAATCTACGAAAAAATAATAGTACAAGTCCATCGAAACGAACCACAAGTCGATCGATATCCGATCATTCAACGAACAATAATCACGATTCAGTCAATAACAATGAAACATCACATAGTAATAATAATAATAATAATACGATCGAAGAAACTCCGTCATTATCTGGTCGAAGTGATACGGGAAGTAGTAGTAGTAGTAGTGTAACAAGTGAATTAATCTCAAATACTGATTCTCAAGTAACAAACAATGACATCAATGAACCTGAAACAAAGAAATTCAAACGAAATACCAATCCACCGATTAAAATTAAACTAATTAACGATCTACAAACAACGACTTCATTCAATGATTTATCACCAACCATCGTTGCTCAACATGAAACATGTCAACAACTAACACGTCGATATTATTCATGTCAAATGGAATGGTTACAATTTCCGTCTGATCTCGTTGAAATCTTAATCAACGATCGTGATTTAATTAATAATCAAAATTATCTTCTCTCAATTCCACCACAAGATTCATCATTAATTATACGTCAAATATTTAATAATTACCTTGAGCAACAAATCAATGAATGTTCATTAGCTGAAGTTGTCGCTATAAAAACATTAATCTCATCATTAACTGATATGTTTAATATTGCCTTAGGCAAATGTTTACTCTATCGTTTCGAACGTTTACAATTGAAACAATTATTAGAAAAAGATTCGACGATATCACTTTGTGATTATTATGGTTCAGTACATTTAATAAGATTTTTCTGGCGTATTAAAGATTTATTACGTGAAATGAGTGCAAATACGAATCGAGATGAATTCGGTTTACTATTAGGACGTATTCAACATTTTTTGAATTATTTATATGAAAATAAAACAATATTATTTCCTTCAAATGAATATGATATATGTTCAACAGAATATTATCGTTGTTCATTGCAATGTTTTCAATAGATTCAACAGCATAAAAACATAATCTCTTTTGTTTTGTTGTTTTTTTCTTTGTATTTTTTATTATATTGTTATTAAATAGAGAACGAACAAATAAAAGAGATGATAAACTACGAGATGATTATGATGTTGACAAATGATCTTGGTTTTTTTTGTTTCTCCTGTTGATCGAATCATTCAGCTGATCACTATCAAGTCTTTATACAAACATCAGAAGGACACGTGGTGACTCGATGAGTTTGAAAGGTATCAGAATTTCGTCTCGAACGATGATCATGTCGACATTTCGATGATGTCTTTGGAATTGTATGCTCGAGACCGAGATTTGAAAGACTGGCTGCAATTTTTCGAGCTCGTGCACGACGTGCTTCATCAGCAGATGGTTTACCTTTAGATTTTTTCGATGGTGATGAAGACGAAGAAGTTGATGATGCTGATGTAAACAGTGAATCAACAGTAGATGTATCTTTTGAATGCATAACTAACTGTTGTCCAAGACCAGATTGCATGAGACCACCATATGATGGAGCTAACGGTGCACCAGCAGGAATAGGACATGCTGAACCACCGCCCGCGACTACTGGAGGTGCTACAACAGTAACAGGACGAGGAACAGGAACTTGTTGAATATTCGGAATAGCAACAGGAGTAGGTACGGGAATGGGAACTGGTTGAGGAATACTAACTGGACGAGGATAAAAGCATACTGGAGGTGGAGGAGGTGGGGCAGGTATACAATAGGAGCAACAACATGACATTGCACCACCGAACCATTGTGGACTGAAACCACCGAAAGTCGACGGTGTAAGTAATGGATTCGGTAGACCAAACGGCATATTCATGACCATGCCTAGATTACTTGGATATTGATAACTCATAGGTGCTGGAGAATACATATTCTGAACGAGTGGATTGCATGCCATAGGTAATGGTGTAGCTGCTGCCATCATTGGCATCATTGGCATCATTGGCATCATAGGCATCATGGGCATCATTGGCATCGATGGACAACTACCCATACCACCCATACCCATGCCCATGCCCATGCCACCCATTGAAGCCATTGCTTGTCTTTGTGCAAATTTTGCTACTTTTCTTTGCATCATTGGCATCATCTGCATGGTTGTATTGCCCATATAATAATTTCCATAATTCCATGGAGACCCTAGGAATCAACATTTTTTTTTCTCAAATCTATTCTACAATAATTGACATAAAAACATGTTTACCTCCGCCAAACCCCCGGCCATACGGTGGTGGTCCATAACTTTCAAATGAACTTGTATAACCACCACCATATCCATACATTCCATAGGGATCTGATTCATAAGGACCGTATCCTGGAGGTCCCGGATAATATGGATCCTCATAGGGTCCGAAATTCGGATCGAATTGTGGTTGTTTATTTTTTCCTGATCGACTTCCCATAATTATTTTCTATCGACTTTCTTTTTTCAATTCACTCTCAGTAACGTTTTTTTCTTACATCATTCAATAGCAAACAAACGAAAGATACCTAGCTATTTTATCATGTGCGTATACACATACATATTTATTGATGATTGGTTTTTTTTTCTACTCGATTCACAATAAAAACTACGTACGTATCTGCTTTTTACCTATAAAATTTTTCCTTTCGCTACCGCAAATTATTCATGGTAAGTCAACCTACACACCTGAGCGTATCAGCAATCAATTTTGTTTAAAAGCAGTCGATATTTCTCAACCTTGTATAAGTAAAGATTGTCTATCAATGAAGGTTAAATGATGTCATAAACAAAATATTCTTCTTGACTTGATGTGCATCATTTCTATTTTACTATGCAAGGGCCTTTTTTTCTTCATCAAATAAACACATTGATCAATGTTCGTTTGCTTCTATCATTAACAATTATCGTATCATATTCCGAGGACGAAAGTTGTTCGTCTTTTTTAAATAACAACAAAATTTATTGGTTTTTCATAAGACACAATGATACAATGAGAAGAAAAAGATAGAGAGAAAACTAGAATTCACGTCGATGATATCGATCTGGATCATAGTATGACGTGACAACAACACGATTAGCAAATTTACGTCCACTTAATGATTGTTGAGCTTTTTGACATTCGCCTAGCGATGTAAATTCGACAAAAATCTAAAACGAAGAAGAAGAAGAAAACATAATCGAACCATTCAATGACAATTCTTCGTTCGTTTTTTACCTTTCCAACGCCTGGTACGTCAACTCCCGGAATAGGTCGTGGTATTTCCAAACTTTTCACACAACCATATTTACCACATTCTTCTCGTACATCTTCCATAATATCTAAAAATCCCAGCAAATTCGAATCAATATTCATATCATATCGAAATTCTACCTTCATATTCTTCATCATCGCGTAATTCTTCTTCAGTAACCATATTTAGTAAACACAAAACTTCTGTTGCTACACCTTGTGCTAACATATTCATGCCCGGCAATTGAACACCAATACCACCAGGCATCTAAACAGATTATTATTGTTATTATTTTTGTTGTTGATATGTACGAATAGGCATTTACTCCAGGCATATTCTTCGCACCGACACTTGCTAATTGTACAATTAATTTCTTGTCACCTAGTTGCATACCATTCAAACCTTGAATAGCAGCTTCAGTGACATTTGTTTCGGCATATTCGCAGAATGCGTAACCTTTCGAAAGGCCAGTTGCAGCGTCTTTGACCAAATTGAAAGCTTTTAATGAGCCGAAACTCATCAATAATTCTTTCACCTTAAAATCAAAATTCGTTTTTCGTTTGATGAAATTTTAATCGAAACCTGATCGTCGGTTAAGTAATTTGGTAAACCACCAATAAAGATTTTAAACGGTGAATCAGCAACAACCGTCGAAACGAGACCTAGAAATGAATTGACATTGATTTCAAATGATGGTTGCTTTTATTTTTACCAGGAACATTCGTGTTTGGTTGATCACCACCGGGCATAGGCTGATAATCTCTTGGACGACGAATTTTCAACGATTGTCCTTGAAAAACAATGCCATCGAAAGCCATAGCAGCAGTTGTCTCGTCAATTGAACGAAACTATAGCAAAAAACAAGCCAATCAATCGATCGGTTAAGTTATTTAATCGATTCTACTTCAAGAAAAGCAAAATTTTTGTCCATATTTATTTGCACGGCAATCACCGGACAACCTTCAGTTTGCGATAGACCAGTTAAATGCATTTGTTGATTGAAAAATTCCATCATAGCGATCTAAAATATCAATTCGATTCATTTCTCATCATCGACAAAGTTCGTTCGTTACTTCAGACACACCAAATGGAATATTTCCGACGTACAATCGACGTGATTGATGAACAACATGACTGCCAAGTACGGGTGTTGCTGCGGCTGTATTCGCGCTCCATTCTTTACCCGTCAAAATCTGAGAAATTTGCCCCGATGCTTAAAAAATACGCAAACAAAAATCGTTCTTTTTTTTTGTTTCTTCAAAAACGAAAACCCTCACATTGCATAGCTTTGTATTGAATGGGTGTGATATGTTCGAAGCCAACAGGTGGTACATCCCAATATTTATACTTTTTCAACGGTTTTTTCTCTGATTTATTCTCTTTTTTTGATCGATCTCTTGGTGAACGGGAACGACTTTGTTTGTTTCGACTATTTTCATGTGGTGAACGTGATCGTCGACGTTTACTTTCGCGATCTCCTCGATCCCTGGATCGATCGCGATGTCGACGAGATTTACGATCACGAGAACGTGATCGAGATGAACGCCGATTGTTTCGTTCTAGAAATCCCCAAAGAAGTTAATTATCAAACGAAGACGACGAGAGATTCTACCTGTTTCATCGTTTCCCATTGTTAATCAATTGAATTCGTTTGAAACAGTCGAACAAAATCGCGCATTATGAACCAATTGAATTCGATAACGAGCGCAGAGGCCGCTGGATAACAACATCGAATTTGAAAGTTTAATTGTCTTTTTTTTGTCAATTCGAAAATCTTTGCTCATATTTCAACTCGAAAATGATTTACAAATCGATCGATTAACTTGCAAATATCTATCTCCATCTATCGTTGACTTTGAAATATTAGTTTTCTGTTTATGTTGCCTTAGTAACTTCGATCGTTCGTTTGATTATTAAATTTTCTTTCATCAGAGTCGAAGACGTCTCGAAGCTAAAAACTCATTTTCATGTAAATTTGATCATTTAGAAGTTTTTATTTGCTTCGTAAATGACAAGTAATTCTCTTCGATTAAAAATTATCACACTTGGCAATGTGAATACGGGCAAAAGTTGTTTAATAAAACGTTATTGTGAAAAACGTTTTATTCCCAAATATATGGCTACAATTGGTATTGATTATGGTGTGACACGTTTACGCATAAGAAACTATGACATACGAATGAATATATTCGATTTTTCTGGTCATCCATTATTTTATGAAGTTCGAAATGAATTCTATCGTGATGTTCAAGGTGTTTTATTAGTTTTCGATGTGTCAAATCGTCGATCGTTTGAAACATTAGATTATTGGATCAGTGAAATGAAAAAAGAATTAAACGCCAAATTTACTTCTGTACTTCTATTTATTATTGGAAATAAGAATGATTTGAAACGAACTGTCGAAGAGAACGAAGCCAGACTGTGGGCAAATGTTCGAGGCTATCAATATTTTGAAACATCTGGTAACACAAAAAGAAAACATTCTTTTTTCTTGATTTAAAAAATGTGATTTCTCCTCGATTTCAGCGGCAACAGGTTCAGGTGTTCAAGAAATGTTCGACAGTCTTTTTTCTGCCTTAATCGATACGAATGAAAATGGTGGTACACTTCCATCGACGAATCTTCCAAATATAAATTTCACAATCGAACAAGTTGAAGCAATCAATCGTCTTCGAAATCACAAGGATAATTATGAACGTTTAGGTTTACGACATAATTGCAGCAAAGAAGATGTTCTAACAGCATACAAACGTCTTGCCAAATTATTACATCCAGACAAAAGTGACGCACCGGGCAGTGAAGACGCATTTAAATTATTATTAAATGCGAAAACAGAATTATTGAATCGTTTTGAAAAATGATCAAAGCTTCTAGTGATAGATGGCACTGTATTTTTTTTTACAGATTTACGAAAAAAAAGTCCAATAAAAATGAAAGAAATGTTGTTTTTTTTATTCAATAAAAATGTTCGTTGAAAAATCGAATTTTTTTTCTCTTTTATGAACAGACAACGTAGTATTCGTCGTGATATTAAACCAAAGAGAAGAAGATACCGAAAACCAACCAAATTTTTTTATGTTTTATTTTAAGAATATTGATAAATTATGTTTAAAACAATTCGTAATAATTGGAAGAAATCTGTGTTTGCTGTTTGTGCAGTAACGTACGGTTCGAATTGGTTGTACAATCGATATCAATCGAATTTAATTCGTAAATTCTATTGTGAACAAGCCGCAAAAATCGGCGCACAACCATGTCCAACAATGACACGTTTACATCGTGTTGCTGTTCTTCTCAATGGCAGTGCAAATAACGGCAAAGCAAAGTCAATCTATGATAAAACAATCTATCCTTTACTGCATTTGACTGGTCTCGATGCTCGAGTCTATCGTCTTGATGCATTCAAAACAAAAGATGAACTCGATGAGTTACTTTCGAAAAAGATCGAACCCGATCAATTAAATGCTCTCGTCATCATCGGTGGCGATGGAACACTAAGTCAATTGAGTCCTTATTTATATGAATCGAACATTCTCGAAAATCTACCGATTTGTCTCGTACCGATCGGCGAACGAACTATATTTGCACGTTCATTATTTCCATTGACATCGCAGAAAAAACTTCATGATGATTTACATTTACTATGTGAATCAGTTTTTGCTCTATTTAACGGAACAATTGTACGTAAACCACTTTTAAAAATAAGTCTAGCGAACGAACAACCAATGTAAACATAAATACGAACAAAATTTCGTTGTCATTCGTATGCATTTTTTATGTTCTAGGTATGCAACAACATTCGACTTAGGACATTATTCTCGACTAGAACAAGTTCGAAAACGTCTATGGTATTTTAGTTATTTGAAATATCCCATATCATCGATATATGTATTTCTTACTAATCCATTACGATCTGTTCTTTCATCAGTTCAGTCAACAATCTATTACACAAAACCGTGTCAAGGTTGTACGAAATGTCGTTCGGATCTTGTCATCGAACAAAATGATAAACCTTCATCAACTTATTTCTCTCGATTTTATCAAGGAAGTAAAAAACCAATAGCAACAACAACAAGAACAACATCTTCAACTGTTGAACGATTAATTGATAATCCAGATTGTGGAATCGAACATCGTCTTGAAATTTCTGATAAGCCTCAGCAATTATCTGTGATAAAAACATCGGATGAACATAGTTTTCAATTAGATATCAGTGAACAATTTGAATATTTTTCTCCGGCACCAAAACAAACGTTTAATGTTCAACGAATTCGTTTTAATCCAAATGTTGATCTCTTATTGGGCAAACACTTATTGATTAATGATGAAAAATATCAACTAGTAAAACCACTTAATAATGAACTAACATCGAATGAATGTCAAATTGAATTGACTGAGAAAAAATTCAAATTTCTTCAAATAAATCCCGAGAAATTACTTGCGAAAAATGTTCAAACGGAAGTCACCGAAGAAGATCTACTTGAAAAGAAAGGCATTTTTCTCTTTCCACGTCGTCAGTGATCTCGATTATTATGTTTTCCTATTGTTATTTGTTTGTTTGTTTGTTTGTTTATTATTATAAAAGAAAAAAAAAGAAAACAAAAAACAAATCTGATGCTCATCATACTAATATTCTTCTATCGTGTTTTCTTTTTTCTTCGTTTTGTTACGCATCTATTAATCATAATCAGAGAAAAAAAATGAAGAAAACGACTTGCTGCTCTTGAATATCGCTTCGGTGAGTTGTTAAACATATTACTTTTTTTCCTCTTCTTCTTCTTCACCTGATTCGTGTGTTTTTTCTTTTTCTATAGATAAGTACTGATGTGAGCTCTTAAGTCGAGGAGCACGATCAACATCATGTTCATTAGAAACTCTTGCGTGTTTTTTACTCGTCAATGTTGACGACAGGAGCAAAAAGAAAAAGGAGGAGTTAAGACTCGCACGCGCATGATTTGCATATTTTTTCAACTCGTAGTGCGGTGGTAGTCGTAATACTCGGAGTTTCTATAGGTTAGAAAAAAAGAGAAAAAGAAAAAAAAAGCGGAATCTAACATAAACAAAAAAAAAGAAGAAGAAGAAGAAGAAAAAAAGAGAAAAAAACTGGAGTTTAAGTGTGCATAAAACAATCGTCGTCTATCTTTCAGATATTAATCAAAAAGACAGAGTCATACGAAGAAAGCGTTGATCGCGAAGGTTTTGACTCATTACTACTACTACGACTACTGTTATTATTATTATTACTATTATTATTATTATCTAAGATATGAATATGTAAAAACACACGCGCACATGCATACATGTGAAGGAGCGGCTCGTTTTTTTTCTCTTCGTTTCTTTCTTTTTTTTGGTCTTGGATTTTATTTGCTTTTGAATATATTTTAAAGAAAGAAAAGAAAAGTTTCTTTAGTGACATTTTTTCTTTCTTTTTTCAGATTATACCATATGGTAAAAGTGAAAGAGAAGAAGAAAAAAGAAAAATTTACCCATAGAAATTTATACTTTTCAGCCATGCTAAATCGAAGTCGAATAATTCGTAAGTAGAAAACTAAAACAATAACAATAACAACGCAAGATTTGCTGTTTAATTAGATTAAATTCAACCGAAATCGAATCGATTTTTATTCTTTTATTCAAGTACTCTTGTGTGTTGTTGTGCATTCAAGAACGTAACCGATTTTAAATTGAAACACAGACAATGCAGCAACAGCCGTTGGCGTAATGTCCGATGGAAACAAATGTAAATTAAAACGACAAGCAAAGAATTTATTGTTCTTTTTTTTTCTAGTTGATCTGACTTCATACACACAGCAACGTCAGCAAGTTCAATTACCATTTGAAGAGATGGGCAATGTATTGCTTGACGCCATGCAAGGCACATTAATGTGTCTGGATAGTCATCATATTATCATCGATGTGTCGAAAACAATCAAGCAATATTTTGGTTTCGAACAGGTTTATTCGAAATTTTTCATCGTCGAAAACGAATTTGATTCGTTGTTGTCGGTTTTTGTTTCAGGCTGAAATCGTTGGAATTTCAATTCTTTTATTAATTGAAGATAGTGAACGTGAATTATTCTTTAAATTTCTTTCGAGTACATCGCAATGTATGTATTTTTGAATAAATAAAACTAAAACTAAAATGAAAATCATTGATTCGAGTAGTATTCGATATTTGTTATGTTCGAATGATGATGGCAATTAGTAATGAATATCGTCAAGTAAAAGTTCATCGAAAAAGAAAATTTTCTCAAGATAATGCTGGTAAAATTGACAAATAAAAAATGTTTTGACTAAATAATTAATTTATTTATCGATTTAAATTAGATGTTCATTCGACCACGGCGAATTCCAATGGTTCACTTGGTTCGATACTTGTTTTGACACTCGATGATGCATCCTACATCGATTTAAATCTATTCGATATTTATAAACAAGAATTCTACACAAAAATGAATCTATTAGGTGAAATCATATTCGAAGATCATCGGTAAAAATTCTCTTGATCGAAAAAAAACAAATGAACTCACTGGGTTCTATTTCCTAGTGGTACATTAATAACCGGTTATTTACCGCATGAACTGGCATCTCAATCAATATTTAATTTTGTTTATCACGAAGATCGTCTAGTGAAATTGCATGCACTTTGGAAATGTAAATCTCATTTTTTCTTCTTCTTTTCTTTGGGTTTTTAAAGAAAGAAAATTGTTTTGTTTGTTTTGAATTAGGTGTAACGACCGGTGCAAGTAAATTGCAATGGCGTTTCAATGCACGTGATGGTGTTTTAGTTTTTCTTCAAACCGAATATAAACTCGTAGCAAATCATCAAAATCAAGACACAATCGTTGCTCGAAATGAAGTTCTCAGGTTTAAATAAAGAAAAACAGAACGAAGTTCTTTGTTTATTTTTGTTTTTGTCTCATCATAACAATTCTAGTTCTGTACAAAGATCACAATTTGAAGAACTACAAACTGCTTGGAGACATCAATGTGCAGCGGATATCAAAGGCAATAGTTCATCTTTCAAACTAAGTTCGTTGTCTTGATCAAATCGATTTCGATTGACTTTTGTCTTTCCGTTTAGTTACATCAATCGATACCGATCCATCATCGATCCCATCGGGCGAATGTTGTATTTCGGTGCCATCGTTAAATATGTGTTTCTCAACGAAAAAACTCCAATCACTTCATATTCAGGGCAATATTTTCGATGGAACGAAACTTACACGTCCATTGACGATTCAAGATTACATTTCCATACTCATTGAACATGACAAATACCTTGACAATGAATTAATACATATTATAAATAATATATCGAGTTTAGCCACACGAATGAAACGATCAGTGAATGAAAATGAATCATCTGGTTTGAAATCGAACTGTTTTATTCTTATTCTTCCTATTGAATAATTAATTTAGATGTACAAATGAAAGAAACATCACAAGATGATGATTTACTACCGAGAAAAAAAACCGATTCAGATTCAATCGTTCGTGGTATACTGAATAATTCAATGAAATATACTCAAGAAAAACCAACCGGTTTGTTCTTTGTTTGTACATTCGTAAAATTTATTCTTCGTTCTTCTAGGTGATGTGAATTCAACATTAAATCGACTATTGAATGAAAATCCTCTAGCTCAACAGGCAAATCAATCAAAAGTAGAAAACCAAAAAAAGTTCTTCAAATCATTCATTGTTTTTTTTTAATTCTAGACGAATCAAGTTATATTAAATCCAGAAGCTATACAACAGCAACATATAGATTTTATTAAAAAATATCGATCAGGTGAAAATCAATTCGTTGATTGAATTATTCTTATGTTTTTTTTTGTTTATTTATTTTTACAGCTAAAGCCAAACTCGAATCTCAACTCGAATCTGCTCGTACACAAGAGTTAGCTAATGGTGGTCAAGCAAATGATATTCTCAAATGCGTAGGCTTTGATTTTGTGCTATTTTTAAAAGAAAATCTCAATGAGTTTCTCTTAATAGAATACAATTCTTAATAAATTATCTCAATTAGAAAATATTAAAAACAAACATTTAGCACGTACATTCGAACTTCAACGGCAAACTCAGCAAGTAGTCACAGCTTCAAGAGCAGAAACAGTGCTACCACATACACAACAACAACCACTACAACCTCCTCCTCTTCCTCGGCCACCCCCGCCATCATCAGCATCGAATCTTGAACAAAAAGATCTCATGAATAACTTCTTTCCATCACCATCATCAAAATCTATGCCAATGGAAGCCAATCCATCAACTCTCTACAATACTCCATCGAATAATTTCTGTTCTCAACAAAGACATCCATCGACTATGTACCGAACATTCGATGCGAATCTCCCATCATATCATGATTCGCAATCACGAATGAAAACACCGATCTTTGATGAATATCCAACACCACCACCATCGTATATGCCGATGAGCAATTCATCATTATCCGTTCATTCGTATATGAATGTATCGTTTCAAGACGCAAATACGAATTCTTCATCTTCTTTCAATCATCACAATACAACTTATCCGTTTTGAATGTTTTGTACAGTTTTATTTTTTTCCATTATTTTGTTTTCCGCTGTTGATCAACTGTGATTTGTATATTGAAGTAGAATTTATCTGTATACTGATTTATCAGTCATCTATAAATGTTCGTTTTGCTCAAATATCTGTCATCCTTATTTTGTTTTTGTTTTCATTAAGGATTGCCAATATTTGTAATTTCTGCTTCTTCTTCTCTTTTTCTTTCTATGGTTATATATATATATTATATTATATTATATTTATTACTGTTGTTATTTTCCATTCTTTTTCTTTTAGTATTCGCTGTTTTTTTGGCTTTATTTTGTTCTTTGGTGTGGCTTTGATTTGTTTGTCAGTTTCGTTTGTTCTCTACAGTTTTTCCTTGGGTTTCTTTTGGAAATTTTATGGTTTCTATACGAATGACTGATGTTCTTGTTTTAAATAAGCAGTAACTGAGAAAAGCAAACACAGAAAGATTTTAAAAACGGTTCTTTATTTTAATTCTAAAGTGGCGTCTTTAGCAGATGAAGGTTCGTCGTCGTCATCATCGTCATCTTCTTCATTGTTGAGTCGTTCGTAAGGAATATTCGATGGTTCACTGTCGCTTGACGAAGAAGAATCTGAACGTTGTCGATTGTTAGCATCACTCTCATCATTGTCACTATCGTCATCAGTCGGATTTGGATTTTGAAGTTTCAGTTTCGAATCAGGAGTGTCGGTTTTAACTATTTTAGTATCATCATTCGAAGTAGATTCATCCGATTCTGTTGAAGGTGTATCAGCCATTGTGAATTGAATGAGTTAGTTTGGTTTGCTCGCTCGTTCGTACGAATTATCTGAGTCATCATTAACGAATCAATAGATATCGTCGCAGTAATAAATACTAGAACTTAGACAAAGTCAGCTTGACCCAGTTATTGACAGTAATGGGTCACTAAATGCATCGTCTGTTGGAAGAAATAAATAAGAGAATTTATATCCATATCTCAGAATCCTGGTTCTACACATGCAGATGTCACTATATCAATTATCTGTCGTCATTTTTTGCCGAATTTTTTCTTCGAAATTCACTTTCTGGAAAAGTTATAAAATACAAAATAAAATTTATGTTAATAGATTCCTATTGAATTCGAATTGTTCGCGGATTCGAACGCATTGCGAAATGATTTGATTTGTTTTCACTTGAGGTCGTTGTACGTCAGTGATGGCCGTTAGTGATAGAATATGCAGACATAAACGTACATACTACATGTAAATTCCAACTGTACACGACATATCTAACCGATCTAAGCCTCTATCTATCAGAGAAAAAATGAAATGAATTTAAATAATGGAGAAGAAGAAGAAGCCGATCTATTTTTTACTCAACGTTGCCTTGAATTAGCTAAATTATTACGTACAGATCAAACCGAAGCTTTTCTTCAGCTCTACGATAGTCTACCGTCTGAATGGAACGGTTCGCGAGTGAGTAACATCAGTCCCTAGCCTTTGACCTTATTTTTCTAGATTAGAGATAATTTTTTTCAAAAAAAAAACCGAGGAGAAAGAAAAAAAAACCAATTTATCACACATTCTTTTCTGAATATTAAATGACAAATAATTACAGCTTGAAACAGCCAAAGAAACAATTCGTGAATATCAAGAACTCGACGAGAACGACTTTCAGTCTCTCTATCAACGTGCATTCAACGACATGTCGAAACAACAGACCCTAAATAACGATCAAATACAGCCGTTATCTCTCAAGTTTGTCGTGTTCTTTTTTCGAAATTTATTTTCATATTCGTCGACAATCTAGAAAACCGAATGATGATATCAACAAACGATTTCAGTCGGTAGCAAATCATCGAACATGTACACCCGTTGATTCATTTGTTCAATTGAATCTTAAACCAGATATTAATATTCGACTTGAAGATTACAAAAAAGTAAATATTTTCTATTCAATCGAATGAATCCCATTGAATGTCTCAGACATGTTCAAGAGACATAAGAAGAAAAAAACTCAACTAATTCTATTGTTCTTCGTGCTGCGAAAGAGCAAAAGAAAGACAGAGAGAGAGAGAGAAAGATAGGTGTGTATATGTAAGGGTGACAACCAAGTTCGAAATAACAAAGAATCTGTTCTCATTTTCTTTTCTCGACGTATCATGTTTGTGCGTGTGTTGTTGTTTTTCTTC
>Ga0209915_1002480_pt1 | contig 19145 bp, 18 predicted proteins | sample ThiBiot_750_plan_FD_183952 | JGI IMG/M metagenome (GOLD analysis project Ga0209915, IMG submission 183952) | Wastewater bioreactor microbial communities from Cape Town, South Africa - Thiocy_cont_750_plan (SPAdes) | ecosystem: Engineered > Bioreactor > Thiocyanate-remediating > Anaerobic-Aerobic... | reverse complement strand
TTTATTGGAATAAGAACACACAGAAATTAGATCTATATCATTCATCACAATTAGGTAATGCTGGTGAAACCAATTCTCAAATCTGGCATTTAGAAAGTAAAGATCAAGGTAAATAAGTTGTTTTTTTCGTTTTCAACATGTAACAATATTTGTATAGGCGTAACATGGTCGAATCCTGAACCTTTCTATACAAATTCTGGTTCATTCGATCGTAATCGTATTATACCAACCGATAAACATGACGGTGTTATCTTTCCTTGCTACAACACATCGACTAATGCTGGTTATTCATTTTTATTACGATTATCAACTCCAACATCGAACTGGTCACGTGTTGATATTCCTACAAGTGAGAATTTAGTTCAGCCATCAATAGTACGTTTAAATAATTCGTTTAAATTACGAACGTTTTTTCGTGATCGAAATGCCAGTTCGATCTATTATGCCGACAGTTCAGATGATGGTTTGACATGGACAACACCTAAACCAACAATATTACCAAATAACAATGCAGGCATTCAAGCATATGTTCTTAAAAATGGTGCTGTAATCATGGCATTCAATAATCATAATGGCACGAAACAACCACGAACACCATTGACTGTTGCACTTTCCTATGATAATGGTTTGACTTGGCCACATCATCGTGATGTTCAACTTCATGATGATGATAGTGAACATGTTGGAGAATATTCATATCCTTCGATTTTACAAAGTAGTTGGATGCCAAGTGATGGTAATGATATTCATTTGGTGTATACCTACGATCGATTAACAATTAAATACGTAAGATTCAATGAAAATTGGATTAAACAAGGACTTTCAACAAATTTTCGTTCTCTACAACAATCTGCATAAACATATGAAATTCTGACACGATAGCATAAGTAAAGGATTAAAGAAATCTCTATGCATTATCAATAAACACTGTTAAATATTTATTCATCTCATATATAATGACCTATAAATACGCGGGCTTTTTAAGGATATATTTATTTCTTCGTTTACCTGTATTTGCATAGTCAAATGGCGATTAATAAAAACGAAATACCGAATTTGATTGATCAATTAAAAAGTCTTCTGCATAATCACGAATTTTTCAATGAAATCGAACTACATCCATTATGTAGACTTCGTGATGAATTAGAAGCGATCGATAATAATTCTGAAACGATTCCATTGAGCGAACAACGTCAATCACTTTTCGATTTACATTCATTTGAAATCAAGACATTTCTCGAATTTATTCAACAATCGAGTTCGAAAATTCCTTTAGCAATTCTAACGGCAATTATCGATCTTCTTCGTTTACAAATCTACATCAGTTTAAATATCCATCCATCAATTAGCGAATATTATTTTAATTTTTCTCTAACTTATCTCATTTCAGAATCAACAATCGACTATTTAATTAATTCTAACGATGACGGTAAACATCGTTCGAAATTCGACGAAGATTTTCTCTATTTCTTTGTTTGTATTGGTTCACGAGCGATGTATATCAAAACTATGTTTTCTTATTCAACTTGCATATCTCATAAGACAATTCCAACATTTTTCGAATTAACTCCTTCAACTGAACGATTACTTCAATCATTGCCTATCTATCTTATTCATTCGTTATCATCATCATCACCAACAACAATTGCTCTTCTTAAATGGCTTCTTAATGCAACGAATGTCTGCGGATTTATTCCGTATTTTATTCAAACTGATTATCCAAAGACAATTTTAACTTGGTTAAAAACAAAACGAAATCTTTGTACTCAATCATGGATGTTAATTATCAATATTCTCTATAATCTCTCTCGGCATTGGTCCGGTGTAGAAGCTCTCAATAAACTAAAAGCTATCGATATGTTAAAACAATGGAAAATCGAATTGAATATGCACGATAAAGATACACTTCTCGCCTATTATCTCGTCTATGGAAATCTCTTAGAACCCGAACAATTAAAACAAGAACCTATTTCGAATATTCAAATTATTCTCAATGATATTCTCGATCAAACCATTCAAGCATTTGCTTCAACAAACCTTTCTCATGGTCCGTACAATGTCTGTGAATATCTCAATGGTCTATCGAAAATCGTTGTCAATGATACGATTCTTATCTATATACTTTCGTACAAACAAATCTATGATCTATTTCTCGAAAAATTTCTTCTATTCAATCGAATTTATCATACATCGATTTTATATACGATTATTTGTGCGTCACTCTATGCCATATTTTGGTCGATTAGTTTTCAATCGGAATACAATACTCAATTGAAATCGAACGAAGAATTTCTTTCTCAAGTTCGAGACAAAGCAAATATACAAACGAACGATGAATATATTGTCGATATACGACAAGCTGCGAAAGGTATTCTATTTAATCTTGATTGTATCGAAATAAATAGTGATTCAATCGAACTCGATGATGAAAATCAACTTAAAATCATGATTTCTTATGCGCATAAAGATACGAAATTCTGTCATAAACTTGTTCAATATCTTGAAGAACATTTTCTCGGTGATATTTGGGTGGATTTCAAGAAATTATCATCACCATACGAGGATGATTGGGAAGAAATAGCTAAAGCAATCACACAATGTGATGTTATTCTTATGATTGTAACGGAAAATTATTGTAGTTCGAAAAGTTGTCGACGAGAAGTTATACATGCTGATAAACGAAATAAACGTATGATACCAATCTATCAGGGTCGAGATTATGTACCCGAAGATTGGTTTGAAATACGTGTTGGATCGGCAACATGGGTTCGATTTAGTGATAAGAAATGTGACGATGACGTATTCGATTTACTTCTTGGTTTGATCAATGTACAGAAAAAACCTACTGCTGCCGATAATAGTCAAGAAATAATTGTTGATTTGACAGTTGAACCGATCGAAGAAATCATCAAAGCACCGATATGTAGAACTCATATTGATACTCCTGTTGAACAATGGACAAGTGATGAAGTTCAGCAATGGCTTAATTTACCACCATCCGTTCTTCAATTGAATTCAGGTCGAGCTTTGTTAGCTTACATAAATTTACTGTCGAATCCTCTCGTACAATCAGAGGAATATGATCAACGAATGAATAATCAAGGAATTACTCGTGAACAATTTGCTAATTTAATTGCATCGTTTAGTTCTTTACAAACTCTTTCGAATCGATTACCTAATCAATGGTCATACGAAGAAATTCAATTATGGTTCGAACGAAATCGACTATCAAAAGATTTATACGAATTGCTCAAGTTCACTAATGGTTCACAATTGTTAACCTATGCGAAATTACTTGTTCATTCAACTGAACGACTCGATCGAGAATATCATCGATTGTCAATTCAACTCGATGAATATGCACGATTTATTAGTGCATTAGAAAAACTTCTCGAGCAAACGAATAATACTGAACAACAATCAACTGATTGTATTATTTTATAAGTGAAATACGTACGTCGAGGAACAAAAAACGAGAAGAGAAATAAAATGAAAAACTCGTGACACGCAACATAAATGTTCAATGTATTCACACCACATGAATTAAAGCGTTAATTGCTTTTTTCTATTTATATTCAAATTTAGTTTTGTGTTATTTCTTAAAACAAACTTTACCGGCTTAGTTCACTTTTATTATAAAAAGAAAATGACATATCTTAATGGAGATTTAGCATTTCCCTTTCTTACAATCATAGTTCATATGTTCACAATATTACTTTCTTCAATTACATTTTTTATTCTAATACATACTTTTCTAACAACGACAGTCAAAAAGAAAGATTCGGTTTTATTTGCTATTAATGCAAATATTCTTTGTTTTATATTTCTTACTGCATTACTTGTTAGCCTGTTTTGTTTCAATACAATATTCGGTGAACTTTATGGAACCAATTTTCGAACTTCATGGTGCATATTCAGTGGCTACGCTATTATAGTTCTAGTTTTTGTTATGTATAATACCATTGCTAGTCAAGTAAATATTTTATTTAAAATATTATCATGAATTTGATTAGTAAATATTTTCTAGGCAATCTATCGTCTTTGTCGAGTTGTTTATCCATCTAGAAAATGGTTGCAAACACCATACTTTTACAAATTTATCGGACCTATCACACTCATTATTGGCTTAGTCATTGAATCACCTCTATTGGTATGGCACGATGTCGAGTATCTTTCATTTGAACATCACTGTTTTGTTCCATTTACACGTTTACAAGGAATTCTATGGACTGTATGTACTGCATATGGAATACCTTTACTGATTATATCTTTTGTTTATCTTCGAATTACAATTCATCTTCGTAAGCAATCGATGAATACAAGAATAGATATTCGACGTCGACAACAACAACGAGATATCATTGCTATTCGACGCATTTCTGTTATTTTCGTGTGTTTTATTATGATGGGAATTCCGACTATTGTGAATCTGACTATGACTCATATAACAGGCGTTGTACCACCGTTTACTTATCGTATTCAATGGTTGACGGGCAGTATTACGATAGTTGGATTCTGTGTATCAACTGTTATTTCGACTTCACAGTTGAAAAATACAATTATGAGCAAGTTTTGTCGAAATAGAGTACAAAATGCTAATATCATCGCTGAAACAATAAATGCATGAACTATGCTAATTTATCCTTGACTTTTTCTTTTTTAAATGAAAGAACAAACGAGTTAAGATCGACATTGAATTAATTATATATACTCATATAAAATTAAAAACAATTGAAATTTGTTTGTTAAAGACTTTTTTTTCTGAACATAGAATAAGACTAAATTGGCATGAATTCTTAAGTGATAGTCGTAGTTCGGGTTGTTACATCTTGCACTTGATTTCGAGAAAATCTGTCGAAAACAACATGTTTTACTTGAGGAGTAAACATAATAATAATGATGCACAATACGGCCGATGAGATACCACCTGTTAGCCATTGAATACGATAGCTAAATGCTGGCACAACACCTGTTATATTAGCTATGATCAAATTAACGAGAGTCGGAAATCCAATAGTAACTAAAAATGTAAAAGTGATCATAATTCGTTTAATAGCAATTATATCTCGTTGTTGTCGACGCCGCAGAATGATTGTTATATTCGTTGATTGATTATGAAGAAAAATTGTAATACGAAGATAGACAAAAAACATAACGCATATTGGTATTCCATATGCAACAGCAACAGTCCATATGATCCCTCGTAAATGTGTGAATGGTACGAAACAATAATGTTCAGTTGGTAAATAATCGACATCATGCCAATGAAGTACAGGTGATGTTATTGCTAATCCAATAATTAATTCGATAGGTCCAATAAATTTATAGAAAAACGATGTTCGCAACCATTTTCTAGATGGATAAACAACTCGGCAAAGACGATAGGTTGCCTAGAAATATTGAAATCAAATTAATATTATTGGATATTTTAAATGTCTACCTGAATGGCAAAAACATTGTATAATGCAAAAATATCAGCAATAATCATAAATCCACTGAATGTACACCATAAAGATTGAAAATCGTATTGATAAAGTTGACCAAAGATTGTGTTGGAACAAAATAATATAATAAGTATTGAAGCAATAGTAATGAAAAAAAGAATATATAAATTGAAGAGTAAAACGATGAATTCATCTTTTTTAATTCGTCTTGTAAAGAAATTATGTACGATCATAATCAATGCAAACAAAGAGCTCGAACATATGAATATCTCAAGTATGATTGTGATGAACGGAAATATTAAATCTGCCGTGACAGATGTCATTATTTTAGATAAATGACAATTCTGTTGAAAATCTAAAAAACAATTAAAAAAATGAATTGATACTCCTTGAGACAAGTATCATGTATTCTCAAAATTCCTTAATAGGTGCACTTGGCCGTTTTATTGACAATATAATTTGAACAAATTGAGTATAAATAACAAATACTTGTGACATTTTTCTGAATAATCTAACAGTATGGTTATGAATTATAAGACTAATTATTTTTTTTCTTTTCTCTCTATGATGCTCGAAGACTCAACTTAAAACATTTCTATCTATATGCACGTCATTTCATTTTTATGCGTGCATAAGTTATTCAGTTCATTTCCTACGATCTATGGTACATGTGAGAATTTTAAAAACATGCGTTACACCGACATACGTATGACTAAAATGAGTATTTTTGTAAAAATTGAAAAACAAATGTTCAAAACTAAGCTTCTTTTAAGTTCTTATCTATCTAAACTAATTTATAAAGGTTACTCGGTAATATAATTTTCAAAGACAGTAATGACATGAGTTATTCGGATTTACTTCACGGAAATCCCATTACACAGTTGTCAAAATCACACACAGAACACAACGTGAAACCAACGTGACCAACTCGAAAATTTCAAAATCAGTGATTTTCTTTTGCCATTTATGAAGTATATGATATGAATTCTGTTTTTTATTAGCTGATAATAATAATTATCAAACGTTTTGTATATCGTTTTTCTACTGAAAAGACATATTCTTCTATGAGAGGCTCATCAAAATTGCTCGTTATTACTCCTGATAGTTCTGTTTTTTTAATCAAACAATTTATTTGACTTGTTGTCTTTTACTTATGACGTAAATAGGTAAAATTACAATTCAGTGAATGTTTCGATGTATTTACAAAGAACTCAAGTATTTGCATTTTTATTTCTCTTAAATAAGCACTGATAACGTATGTAACATATATTCATCAAGAAAAGGCCATTTTAATCTACATAACAAACAGATTGTAAGAAGAGCACGAGGACGATAAGCTTGTTTTTTTTTCTATTACTTACTCACATTCATCACATATATATTCATATTATCAATTTATTTAAAAACTCGGAAGAAAGAGAAAACGTGTGTCAACAAGGGAAAGCTACCAGAGTATCATATAAAATGATAACGCATTTTTAAACGAATTCGACACTTCAATTTATCCAAACAACACAACAAATTTAGTCGGAGGGTTTTAGTTAGATAGTTATTTGGAAATAATCATGGGAGGAGCTAGTTCATCACAGCAGCAACAAGACCTTATGAGACAAAATGCTGAAATGGCCAGACGTCTCGCTCAAGAAAAAGAAAAAAATAGAAAACAACACGAAGCACATTTGCAGCAAATGGCTAAGATGATGGCCTTAGTGGCGGCAACAACAGACGCGAAACCAACGCAACAAAAAGATAGAAAAACAGTTCAAATTGAAAATGTTCAATATGAGCTTCATGACGAACTCAGTCGAGGTGGTTTCGGCGTTGTTTATAAAGCTCAAGCAAAGAATAACAATCGTTGGGTCGCCATTAAATTTATGAAGAACTCACCTTCACTTCAACGCGAAATCGAAAATGAAATTCGTTTTCTTCGTTTGACTAAAAGACTCAAATTAGAGCCTCATCCAGTCATTGACTTTTGCGGTGCTGAAATCACGACTGATCTCATCATGATCTCTCTCGAATTAGCTCAATGCGACGTCCTAACATTCTGGTTTGAAACATTGAACGGTCGAAGTGCTGAAGACAAATTTCTATTCGGTACAATTATTATCATGTACACACTACGAGCTTTAACATTTCTCGAACGATTGAATATTATTCATGGAGATATCAAACCACAGAATCTTGTGCTTGTAAGTCGAGGAGAAACATTCTGCATCAAATTAATCGATTTTGGCACAGTCGAGAAAATGCAAACAGCTCGTCCAATAATGACTGTGGATGCAAGCAAAGCTTATACAAATTTTTTCGTATCACCGGAATTTATCAAACGTGATTCAAGAAATTTAGTTTCACGTCGTTTACATAAAAAGTCCGATGCTTGGGCAGCTGGTGTCATGTTCTATTTGTTATTTATGCGTGATTTACCATGGAAAGACGAACATGACTATCATAATTTCGTTAATGATCCAGATGCACGTGATATTGTCGTGCCTGATATTGGTGGTTATAAAGCTATCATTGAGCTTTTGTTGAAGAAAAATCCGGATAAACGTGCGAGTGCCAAAGATACACTTTTACAATTGAAGAATCATCCGGATTTCGGTGCTCTTGTTGCTCAATTGGAGAAAACTTTCTATCCAGTTGATGATGTTTGTAAAATCAGAATACCCGATGACTTTCGTGAACAAATCGGTTTGAATTTGTCAAATACGTGATTGTGTTCATATGATTTTCTTTTGTTTTATAGCGAGTTTGGCACCAGAAGATAAACGTGTACGACCAAGTGATAATTCAGATGCATCTACTGGAGCTCATGGAGGTGGACGACGTTCGTGTCGATATGGTCGTGATTGTTTTAGGTTTGTCTTTTATTTTGAAAGCGAAAATGATCTTTTTTTTTGTTTGAAGAAAAAATACCGATCATCGTGCGCAATTTGCTCATCCAGGTGATCGAGATTACAGTGAATCAGATGCAAATATGAAAGTTAAATGTCGTTATGGTGATCGATGTTTTCGGTAAGGATTCATTTTCTGCGAAAAAAAAAATATTTGTGTCAATCTTCAGACGAGACGATTCAAAACATACTGCCAAATATTCACATTAAGTTAGTATGCAGTGTCAAACTGAACGGAGAACTTATTCTGGAGTAATTTTTTTATTTTAATGTACTTTTACGAATTTTAAAATATTAAAGAAAAAGTATTTTCGATTTTATTTGTGATCAATTGGTTATACGCGTAAAAATCCAAGGGCGATGACGTTTTTTTCCTTTTCTATTCCGCGAAAAAGCAACGTTTGCATACGCAAAACAGGTAAAAACATCGTTGCGAGTAGCGAGAGAGAAAAATACTTTGTTTTTTTGCTGTTCTGGCGAAGCAATCATTCAGCGTAAAAAAATAGGAAGAAGGTTTTTTTTCCTTCAAAACACTCAGCTCAACAAATATAAAAGTAAAATTTTTCAACTGAATTAGAACAATAATTTCTAAGACGAAGATTTTCATTCGAGATTCATCATGGGAAATCACACTAGCAAGGAGCAACTTCAAGCGTTGCAAAGACAACAAGAACTTCTTATGAAACAAAATGCTGACATGGCCAAACGTCTTGCAGACGAGCAAGAAAATCATAAAAAACAGCACGAAGAACATTTAGCACAAATGGCTCAGATGATGCTTGTCCTAATGGCTGGCGTACAAACCAAACAAACGAAGAGAGAAAAACAATTAATTGAAATTGAAGATGTGACGTATGATGTCACTGAAGAACTCGATCGAGGCGGTTTCGGTGTTGTTTATAAAGCTCAAGCACAGAATAACAATCGTTGGGTTGCTATCAAAGTCATGCCTAATTCACCGTTAATTCAACGAGAAATCGAAAATGAAATTCGTTTTCTTCGTTTAACTAAAAAACTCAAATTAGATCCTCATCCAGTCATAGAATTTTTCGGTTGCAAAGTCACGCCCGATCATATTCTTATTTCTCTCGAATTAGCTCAATGCGATATCTTGACATTTTGGTTTCAAGGTATGGATGGTCGAAGTGCCGAAGAACGATTTACATTTGGCACAATTATTATCATGTACACATTACGAGCTTTAACATTTCTCGAACGATTGAATATTATTCATGGAGATATCAAACCACAGAATCTTGTGATGGTTCAGAGAGGAGATTCATTTGCGATTAAACTAATCGATTTTGGTACAGTCGAGAAGATGCATACAGCTCGAGCATTGATGACTGTCGAAGCAAGCAAAGCTTATACGCAGTTTTTTGCATCGCCGGAATTTTTAAAACGCGACTCGAAAAATCTTGTTTCACGTCGTTTACATAAAAAGTCCGATGCTTGGGCAGCTGGTGTTATGTTCTATTTGTTATTCTTACGTAAATTACCATGGAATGATGAACATGAGTATCAAAATTTCGTTAATGATTCTAATGCACCTGACGTTGTCGTACCTGGTGAAGGTGGGTATAAAGCTATCATTGAACTTTTATTGAAGAAAAATCCTGAGGAAAGATCGAGTGCCAAAGAAACACTCTTGCAAATGAAAAGTCATCCAGTTCTTGGTGTGATTGTTGCTGCTTTAGAAGAAGCTTTCTATCCAGTTGATGATGTTTGCGCAATCAAAGTACCTGATACTTTGAAAGAGGAAATTGGTTTGAATTTATTGAATACATCATTGTTGAATATACGAACTTCTGCTGTTTTTTAGCAAATTTAGCGCCACCGGAAAAACGTGCTAAGCCGAGTGATGGCTCTGGTTCATCTGCGAGTACTACTGGAGGTAACAAAGGAGGTCCACGTATGTCATGTCGATATGGTCGTGATTGTTACAGGTTTGTCTTTTATTTTGAAAGCGAAAATGATCTATTTCATATTTTATTTTAAAGAAAAAATGCGGATCATCGTGCACAATTTGCTCATCCTGGTGATCCAGATTATAACACAGCGAAAGCTAAAGTCAAATGCCGTTATGGCAATCAATGTTTTCGGTATTGTCACATCGGTTCTTAAGATAAAAACCACTATCAATTTTTTTTTCTATTTTAGAAAGGGCGATGCAGATCACAATGCTAAATATTCTCATTAAAGGACGACCCAGACTAACCTATTCCTGATCTAAATTTTCATTTAAAAATATGTTTGTAAATCTCCAAAAAAAAAGCTGAAGAATCACGGTACCAAATCCATATTCAAATAAATCACAGTTTGACTTTTCTCGTCATTGAATTCAACATTTTCGACTTTGAAACAAATTTGCGTCGGTAATAAAACTTCTTCTTCATCGGAAAATATCGAATACGACGAGATATCCATTCCGAATGAATATCTATTAATCGGTAATTAAATTACGAACAATGTATTTCCTCGAAAGCACTCAGCAACCTCAAGATTTTTTGTTGTCGACGTAAATGCCAACCATTGTTTTAATTGAGGATCATTGACAGCATTTCGATATTGATCGATATCTTCCTCGTCTAATTGTGCACCTCGATAGACAATTTGTTCATAGACATGAGTTGGATAGAGATTGAGAAGTGCAATATACTTCAATAGATAACAATACGGACCAAGCGTATCGAATTTCGTTCGATCAGAGTCCCGTAATGTTGTATTTACTAATTTATAAAGGAAAGTGTCAGCAGTATAAAACTGTAGACAATATTGAGTGATCAAATGTTTGTCTTCATCTCGTATGTCGAGTAATTTTTCTGACATTTTTTTCACCTTTATTGATTCACCACAAAGATTTCCTTCCACTAAAATGCCTTGGGCAGCTTGTGCTAAGATCTCTGTTAATGTTAATTGATTTGCTTGCGCTCGATTTTCGAACCATTCCCAAGCAAAACCACGAAAATTTCCTTGATTATCATTATTTGCAAATGTTCGATTTCGTAATGGTTCGGTTAGACCGAATCGATCGGCACGTAAACGTCGTGTACGTGTACGTTGAATGACAGTGGATCGTTGGATATTTGTCTGTTTACTTTCATCAGATTTATCGATTTGAATATAAAGTCGAAGATCGATGAAAAATCGATCAAGTTCAACTTTTTCCTGTTTTGACTGAAATGCATCTTCGATAATTTCAGTTTCAATTCTACAATACGGAGTCCATTGATCTATTTCTGACGAGCGATTTTCGTAACACCAGTAGACCATTTTTTGACTGAATTTTTATTCGTTATCAAAACAAATCAATGTAGCGGTGAAAAATAAAAAGAAAAAAATTTCGGTTGTTATTTATTCATCATGAAATAAAAAACAATATGCCGTAGCAACGTTAGTGATTTAAATGTAAATATTTGAGAAGATAAATACAGATATTGTTTTTTTTTCTATGATGTCGAACGAATCCGTTGAAAAATTTTTCTCTCACAACATCTCGAACAGAATATTTCTTGAAAATAACTGATTAATTCATGTCGAAATTTTCTTGCCGTTAAAATATAAAAGAGAAAACAGAACGTTGAATTTGTAAATGATAAATGTCGTGTTAGACAAAGTATGGATGATTCGACAATTCCATGGCAAGTTGTTCGAGCTGGATAGAATGTTGAGAAAAGTTTTTGAATACCAAATGGTAACGTCGAACAAACGATAATAACGATTTGAAACGAGATCATGACAGCAAGTTGTATATCAGTCTTCTTTCGATAACTTGTTCGTCGATTGAATTTTCGTTTTCGTTGTGGTTCTGTTACTTGGAGATTTCGAATTGTTCGTACGCTAAATATAAACATGAGACAAGGCGTTGATAAACTCCATGTAATCACGAGATAGACATCGATAAATATTCGATAGGGAGTTTCAACTGCATAACAAACCAAACGAGAACGTGTCGATGAATGATTGATACGAAAACGTACAGGTATATGAAGATAGATAAGACAATTGACAAGTGTCAAAACAAGTGATATCTTCGATGGATGAAATAATTGACTGAAACACCATTGTCGAGAATGAGATTTCGTTTGATAATAACGATTGATCGATGCAAGTAGAACGAAATAGAGCGAAAGTGATGCTGATGTATACATAATGTAATATTTTAATTTACAGAATACAATCGAATTGGTTTCGATATCGTATTGATATTGATCAATAACAATTCGAGTCACAAGACCGAATGTTAAATGAAATAGATTGGCAATCGATGAATAGAGAAGAAAAATTGTACATGAATTTGTACGAAGTGTTGGTCGAGTAAATGTTAAAATATTTAAAAGATTTCCTGTTAAACCAATCGGAAGATAGCAGAGTGGAATGTAATAATTGAAATGGTAGCAAAAACTTTGCAATATTTCCGTTGTATGTGAACAGTTTGTCGACATAATTCTAACTGATGTGTGAGATATTTGATGAATCTAAATTTATTTCCTATTTGATAAGCAAGGAAAACATAATTGCCTATCGTAAATGTCGTTCATAAATATATAGGGAGAAAAAAAAAAGAACGATTATTTATTACTATTGACTTTTTATAGAATCGATTTCCTTTCTATAATTACACAATGGAATGAAAAACATCGCTTAGACTGTTGTTGTAAGATTTCGTTTCTTATAAAATAAAATATACGCCGATCTCATAACAATGTCGTATTCATAATCATCAGGTTCGATATATTTGACGGACTTTCCTAATAAACTGAACCATGGGTGCGGTTCATTCGTTTTGAAATCTCGAATGGAAGCCGAATAAATTGTTTCATAGATCGATCCGTAATGATAATTAACTGCGATGAGATCATAGATCACTTGTTCTTCTAATGATGGAATGATCGTATTGAAATCTAAGCCTGTCACAGGAAAATGAACTAGAGTTTGATTTTTTTGACGTGAATTATTTTCTGAAACGAATCTTGACAATTCAATGATGAGAATCGGAGGAAAACGGGAGAGTTTATGCTGTTGATAGAAGGTGCTCAGACATTCTTCAAGTGTAAGTTTGTTGTCAGGATAGTTCAAACGTTTGGGTCGAACTGTGCGTAGTTTAGTTTCTTGTTCGATGAGAATCAATTCATCTGTTGGAAGTTCGTTTAATGGAGTTGATAAATTGAGTTCACCATCGGGTAAAGTTGCGAATAATCGATAGAATATCGATGGTTGATGAAGTGCATGGCTAAATTCATCGAGAATATTCTCAACTCGTCCGTTCATTGGCACATTAACAGGTAATTCCGTTTCTTTGCCATTTTTTTGGATAAATTTGATTCTAAATATTCGTTCTTGTCGAGTCAATGGAAGTGAAAGTAGATTAATTTCTTGTTTGTTGTCATCGTTGGAAATAAGTTCCGTAGAAAATAAATCTTTAATAATCGTAATATTTTGTTTAGACAATTCTCCATGCATCGTATTGAGAAAAAAAACGATAAATTCTTTCGGATTTTGATGTTCAAACTGTGTAAAATACGGTGCTTGACGAACAATTAATCTGTATAGATCAGAATCAGTTGATTGATTTCGTTGATTTTCGAGATGTGTATGTCGAACAAGAGCTGCATAGGCTGATGGAATATCATTGTTGTTTGAATTATGAAAATCATTTAAAAAGAAATTCGATAGTTGAGGAATATAAGCCAGACAGTAAAATGCACTTCTCATAAATACGGTATCAATAATATTGTGTAATTCCGATAGTTTTTCTTGTAAATCCTGATGGCGTGTTATTAATTGATCGGTCTTGTTTTGTAGTGAAGCTATTTCTTTTTCTAGGACAATTGTCGTTTCGTCTTGGAGAAAAACATCGATGGTATCATTTTCTTGAAAACCGAGATCAACTAAACTCGTTGCTTTGTCTCGTTGAAGATCAATTTCGATTTTATTCGAACACATTTTCGAAATAGTAAAATGATAATTTCGTGTATACTGTTGAATTTTTTGAATAATTTGATCGATAGTGACTGTTAATGGCGCAGGAAGTTCATAAGATTCATCGATTGGAAAATGATAAACAATCGACACTGGAGTATATTTTAAATTTCGATTTTTTACTTGTTTCTTTGTTCGAGTTGTTCGTGAATCTAATTGAAATCTTGCGTAGAGTGTTTCGTTTGGTTTGACGCCGAATGATTCCAATGTTCGATTAGAATCATCCGAAACGAGTTCATCGTTTGAATCATTGTACAATTCGAAATCAATCATTGGATGATCACCAGCTCGTTCGTTGATCTTTCGTTTAATATCTTCGATAGTTGAAATTATTGAAATGTCTAAATTAAATTGAGTTTCACGGAATGTACATCGAACATGGACGATCTGATCTTGTTTGATCGTTGTCGATGAACCAATAATTTGAACATGAACATTCATACCGTCATGAAGATTAAATTCAGATAAACGTCGACTCTTACAATGCCAAAAATCAAGTTCCTCGATGATCGAAACGAAATGTATTTGTTTTCGTTCGATGAATTCTAATGAAAATTCTTTGATAACAAAATCGAAAAACATCTGCACAGTTGTCTTAGCTCGATACCAAGGAAATTCTCGTTTCTCAATTCCATCTGGTCCGATAACCTTCAAATGGCAAAGTTTGGGCGGTGCTGCATTTTCTGTCGGTTCAAAGAACAAAATACAATCATCAGTTATCTGTAGCTCTTCTAAAGTTGTCTTCGGATTATATCCACTGATTTCATAATAATTCAGTTCATGTTTGTAACCAACAAATCGAATGTCTTCTAAAGGTACGTCATCAAGAAAAAGAAATTCTTTGGCATCACGTATAATTTCCTTGATTGTTAATGACGGTGGGCTGTTAACTCCAGTTTGAATGTCGATATCGTGCCTTTTGTCGACATATTGAAGTTTAATATCGAATTGACGATCTCTTTGATTATTCGACATGATCAACTTGTCTGACTGTTTTTGTTTTCAAAATATACTACAATCAAACGAAAAAAACATCGCATGTAGTTACCTTTCTTCCGTTCTGTTTTCTTTGTTGTAGGAAAGAAAAGAAAAATCTGGTTTTTTACATACGAATTTCAGTGCAAAAGAAACAGAACAAGATGTCCACCCTCAAACAACGACGAGCAATTCTTGTGACCGGTGCAAATAAAGGAATTGGCTTTCATATCGTAAAAAAATTGTTAAACGATGACGTTGATTCAGTTATTCTGTTAGGCACTCGAGATTTAACTCGTGGTCAAAACGCACTTGACAACTTAGGCAATCCATCGAATGTACATCTCTTACAATTGGATATGTCATCGACGGAAAGTATTCAACAAGCTGTCGAGGAAATTAAAACTAAATATCCAAATCAATTAGATGTTGTTATTAATAATGCGGGAATAAATTTACAAGAATTGACAATTGAAGCAGCTCGAACGACATTTGCTGTGAATTATTATGGCATAAAACAACTCAATGAATTGTTACAACCATTGATCAATGAAAATGCAAGAATTGTTAATGTATCTAGTCAACTTGGTCCTATGGTATTAGATCAAGTATCAAAAGATTTGCAAGAAAAATACACGTCATCGTCATTAACCATCGAACAATTGGATCAATTAGTCGAAGAATTTATTTCTGCTATTGAAACAAATACTCTTGCTGACGTTGGATATTATTGCCAATCATTTCATCCGATCTATGGCATTTCGAAAGCGGCATTGAATGCTCTTACACAAATCGAAGCATGTCAATGGTCGACTACGAAGAATCTATTAATTGTTTCAGTATCTCCTGGTTATTGTGCAACTGATATGACACAAAATTCAGCAACTGCTCGATCACCAGAATTGGGTGCTGATTCTATTCTGCATGCTGTCAATACACCTCGTGATCAACTTGTCAACGGAGGTTTTTATCGTGATGGAATGCAATTACCACTTATTTCGAAATCATCATCATAATCATAAGATTTTTGTTTTTCTTTTGATAAATAAAAAGAAACACTTTTTTACTTATCGCATTTTTATCTTTTATTCATTTTATTATTAACATTACTGTAATGGCTACGAACGAAAATACATTCTCGACAAATCCTGGTGAAGTTTCAGTAGGTGTGGTTGGTCTTGGACTGATGGGCAGTAGTATTGTAACTTGTCTACTACTCGCTGGTCATTCCGTGATTGGTATAGCTCCACTTCCCGTGGACCTCGAAACGGCTCTCGTTCGTATTCAAGAACATCTTCATCACGCATTCGAACAAGCAATTTGCACAGAAAAATCTGAGTTTTACCTAAAAAATCTAACGATTACTGAAGATTATCAACTTCTCAAAGATACTCAATTAGTCGTTGAATGTACTCTTGAAAATTTAACAATCAAAAAACAAGTCTACGAACGTATTGAAAATTCTGTCAGTGATCAAACACTAATCACAAGTAATACATCAGCCATTCCCATCAGTCTTCTTCAAAAAGAAACGCGTTTACCAAATCGATTTTTCGGTTTACATTGGGCCGAACCAGCTCATACAACGCCATTCTTAGAAATCATCTGTGGCGATGCAAGCGATCAGGACAAAGCTACTTGGCTGTATGAACTCTCGCATCATTGGGCAAAAGAACCGACACTCGTTCGAAAAGACATCCGCGGTTTTATTACCAATCGTCTTATGTACGCACTCTATCGTGAAGCTTTTTATCTCGTTGAAAACGGTTATGCTTCGATCGAAGATGTTGATCGAGCCTGTCGAAATAATGGCGGCTATTGGATGACTTTAGTCGGTTGTTTTCGTTGGATGGATTTGACTGGTGTACCGGCGTATCATGCCGTTATGAAGGATTTATTTCCAACTCTTCATAATGGCACTGAAGTTCCTCGTTTAATCGACGACATTGTTCAATCAGGTGGAAAAGGTGTTTTAAATGCTCAGGGTTTTTATAATTATACACCCGATGAAGCACGTTTATGGCGTGAGACATACGAAGAATTTAGTTACGATATTCGTCGATTAGCATTAAAATATCCGGCCGATATCGTTAAAAAGAAATTAGAATCCAACGGTTCTCCTTGATGCTTTATTCTTTCAATTTCTTCTCTTTTTTTTCATTAATACACGCCATATTTATTTTGTCAAATCTATGCGCACACGAATATACAAAGAGAAGAAGAAGAAAAAGCGACAACGATGAATGAAAAAAAAAGAAGAAAGAAGTAATACACAAAACTCTATCGACAATGACACGCTTCGACAATCATATTAGGTAAACGACGAATAAGATAATGATAGTCTGAACTTTTATAAAAGATGATTAAAGATGAATAACGTTCAGGTACACAGCCAGTCTTCGGCAAATCTAAATCATTTCGTACGCCGAGACGTTGAAGAAGATGTTGAAGTAGTGCGTGATTAGTCATGATCTATCGATGAAGAAACATAATGATTTCGAAAGGATGAATCAAATTGAATCGGCTTACTTTTGCTTGACATGAACCTGAGCAAAGATTGGCCATAAAATTTCTCGGCTCGATTATCCATGATGAAAAGCCGAGATCCGAAAAATCGAGAACAAACGGTTTGACTGAGCAGAGATCTGATTCTTGTATTGGAATAGTTACATTCCAATTCGAGAGAAGATTCGTTGAATCAAGATTCGATTCAATCGATCGTCGTAAACTTCGAAAAAAAAAGAAAAAACAAATAACTATCAAATCGACTTGTTTTTTTGCTCTTCCATACCGATTATTTCTTTGATTAACTTCGTTTTCATAGGCTTCGAAAGATTTGATATCTTGTTCGAAATTTTTCGGCACAAACTCTTCGAAAACATTGCCTTCTTTCGAATCTTTCGAATAAACAATTAAAAATGGTGTATAAATGCTAAATTTGTCCAAATCAACAATATTTCGGCGTTGAGTTCGCGTTGTGACCGTTGGTTTCAATGTAATGCCGAAATATTCCGAACGTTTTGATCCTGAAAGATAATTGATTTGTCGTTGAATAACATCTCCAATTGGAAACGATTGCCAACCGAATACATCGGACTCTAATTGAATTTGAGCTGATAACGATGAAAGTCGATGTGATGAATAGATTTCATTGATCGAATATGAAATCGGCCAACGTGTACGACGTTTGTAGAAATGCAATGACACCGCATAGAGTTTTTCAGTTCGACGAATAAGATTCAAATCGAAAACGTACATTGTTACATTATCAATTTCCACTAGGGAGAGAAAAAGAATAGCGGTAAAGTTCCGGTTGTTTAGTTTATTAAAAATGAAATTTTCTTTGACAGATGTCATTGATGATAAGATCATCTTTTAATTTAATCGCTTTGATATAAAAAAAGGACGATGACATGCATCTCTCGTTGATTGCTCGTATTACATTGAAACAATCGATAAAAAACGAATGAAGAAAGAAAATTCAAGTGTGCCTTTGATCGGTGAAATATGTTATTCTTTCCGTTTGTTTCAATGAGTCTACTTGACATCGAGTAAAGCGAAAATCTCCTTTTCAAAGCAAGTTTGTTTATCTATTGAACGACATGAGAGAGAGAGAAAAAAGGAGGACTGTAATGATTATATATGAATGAATGTATGTATAGGTCAACGAGCAGACAACAATTGATCATTATGTTTCTACGGAAGAGAAACGATCCGCCCTTCTTCATTACGTCAAATATTAACTACTATTGAAAAATCATTGAATTAGAATCATTGACAATTAGCTCTATTGACTAGCATGCTACGATTTGAACCGAAAAGCAAAAAACCTCGTGTGTATGTCTCG
>Ga0209915_1002479_pt1 | contig 19155 bp, 17 predicted proteins | sample ThiBiot_750_plan_FD_183952 | JGI IMG/M metagenome (GOLD analysis project Ga0209915, IMG submission 183952) | Wastewater bioreactor microbial communities from Cape Town, South Africa - Thiocy_cont_750_plan (SPAdes) | ecosystem: Engineered > Bioreactor > Thiocyanate-remediating > Anaerobic-Aerobic... | reverse complement strand
GCGGCTCTGGAGGATGAACGTAACGCCAGAGGTGCGAAAGTGAACTGGCAATTTACAAATGCCAAAGCTCGCCAAAAGCTGCAAAATCGTTATCCTACTTATCAATCAATTCTAGACTAACTACTAGTATCAACTATTAAGAGTTTTGGTTATTTCTAGTTTTGGAAATGTGAAGAAATAGGTGATTTAATTGCTAGCTTTTGAGCTACCACTCTTTACTCAAATTTTATGCAATAAACATCTTCGATTAGTAAGAAATGATCCGACCTATAATCTCGACCCTTCCGTTTGTAACGCCATCTTTACAAGTTTTGGTCCCTCAACCGTAGCAAGATATAAGAAATTAAATTCAAGTGATCCAGATCGGTTTTTTATACCCATAATTCTGTCACTAGCGGATCGAACTTATGGATGGTTAGCTGTTATAACGGCTCGAAAAGTTTTACCTATTTGGGACCAATTTGGGATTGAGGAAAAAGGGGATGAAGATTATTCGTTTGATCCAACTATAATGTTAAAAATGGCAGAAGATTTCCTGCTAGGATTAGTAGAAGCTACAGAAGTAAAAAGAGATTTGTCCAATCGGTTTTATAATGGGGTAATTGGATTAGAATCCAGAACGAAAAAACAAGGATGGCTTGCGAATGGAGCCGCTTACTGGGCTTTAGCAGCTATTTTCCAAGGTGGTGACTATCCGAAAGCTTATCAATTTGTAATGGAAGCGGTTCAGGCTTATTCTATTGAGGATCTTAATGAACCTGGTCTCTGGTGGGAGAAAACACGGGAAACTGAAAGAAAAAAATACATACAAGAATCAGCACAGGAGGAAATCCAGAATAACAATTTTAATAATTATGTACCCATTACAACAGATATTAAGAAACAGCTTGATTTCTGGGAATGGTGGTTGACTGAAGCTATTCCCCAGGCCTGGGATTTAGCCCACCAAACTAAAAACAAATAACCTCCTTAGTTTTAAGTCATCTACCAATGATTTTTGATACAAACCCTCACCCAATTAGTTTTGAGACCGCTAAATATTAACGGGGATAATAAACGGGCCGGACTTTCTCTTTGTGAGTAAGCCCGACCTGTTTTAGTTTCTAAAAATAAAGTTAGCGTTTGGTGTACTGGCGTTCGTAAAATTCCTTGAACTCGCCCGCCTTGAGGGCTTGCCACCATTGGCGGTTGTTGAGATACCACTCGACGGTTTCGCGCAGCCCGGTCGCCAGGTCTTTCTGGGGAGCCCAGCCAAGGGCGCGCAGTTTGGTGGTATCCAACGAATAGCGGCGGTCGTGTCCGGCCCGGTCTTTGACATAGGTAATCAGGTTATCGGGCTTGCCCAGCAGTTCGAGGACAGTCTGGGTGATAAACATATTGGTCCGTTCATTGCCGCCGCCGACATTGTAAGCCTCGCCGGGCTGGCCTTTGTGCAGGGCCGTATCAATCCCGCTACAGTGGTCAAGCACGTGAATCCAGTCCCGGATTTGTTGACCGTCACCGTAAACCGGGAGCGGCTTGTCTTCGAGGGCGTTGGTTATAAACAAAGGAATCAGCTTTTCGGGGTACTGGTAGGGACCGTAGTTGTTGCTGCCCCGCGTGATAACGACCGGCAGCCCATAGGTAATAAAGTAGGCGTGGGCGATAAGCTCACCCCCGGCTTTGCTGGCGCTATACGGGCTGCGCGGTTCGACTTTATCGGTTTCGACCGAGGAGCCGTCCGGCACGTGCCCGTAAATTTCGTCGGTTGAGACCTGCAAGAAGCGTTCGACCCCGACTTGCCGGGCTTCTTCCAGCAGGATATAGGTGCCGTAAACATCGGTCAGGATAAACTGGCCCGGCTCCTCGATGGAGCGGTCGACATGGCTTTCGGCGGCAAAGTTGAGAGCGTATCTGGCCCCGGCCATCGCTTCCTTGACGGCAACAGGATCGGCAATATCGCCCTTGACGAAGTTGTAGCGGCCCTGCGGTCCGTACTTTTCTTCAATATCGGCCAGGTTAGCCAAATTCCCGGCATAGGTCAGTTTGTCAAGGACCGTAATCGAGTAGTCGGGGTATTTTTCGAGCATGTACCGCACGAAGTTCGAGCCGATAAACCCGGCCCCGCCGGTCACAAGTAATTTTTCCAATTGCTGCGCTCCTGATTACAAAAAATTCTTCGGTACTTACTTCTGGTTAAACCTAAGCCTCAAAATTTAAAAAATTCCTCCGGCCCGGTGAATTAAGGAAGAATCCCCACGCGACTATTATCGCCCAAAAGTAGCTTGTACGCTTTGGGTTTTATGGGTGATTTTTCGACGACAACATTCCGGCCAATCAGGCTATCCTCGATGCGCCCGTTAATATCCAGCACCTGGCTGTTTTCAAGGATAATCGAGTGTTCGATTTCGCTATCGGCGATGGTGCAGTGGTGATTTATCGAGGTGAAAGGGCCGATATAGCTGTTGACTATCCGGCAGTTGTCGCCGATGATGGCCGGGCCGCGTACCACGCTGTTGATAATCTCGGCGGTCTTGGCGATAACGACCTTGCCGCTGACCGAGCTATCCCGGTCGATTACCCCATCGACGCTGCGTTCGAGGCGGTCCAGGATGAGGCGGTTGACTTCGAGCATATCAGCCTGTTTACCGGTATCGACCCACCAGCCGTTCACGATTTTGGGATGGACCTGGTAGTCGTGGTCAACCAGGTATTGAATTGCGTCGGTAATTTCGAGTTCGTTGCGCCAGGAAGGCTGAATCGAGTTGACGGCCTCGAATATGTTTTTATCGAACATGTAGATGCCGACCAGGGCCAGGTCGCTTTTCGGTTCGCGGGGTTTTTCGACCAGCCGGACCACTCGTTCGAGGTTGGCCGGATCGAGTTCGGCCACGCCGTAACTTTCTGGGTTAGTAACTCTTTTAAGCAGAATCTGGCAATTATATTCCGTTTCAGGGCTGGAAAATTCTTCGACGAGAGGGCGAATACTTTCTTCAATCATGTTATCGCCCAGGTACATCAGGAACCGGTCGTCGCCCAGGTAATCCTCGGCAATTTTTACGGCGTGGGCCAGTCCGAGGGGCGCTTCCTGGGGAATATAGGTGATGTCAACGCCCCAGCGTTCGCCCGTACCGACCGCGGCTTTAATTTCGTCTTTGGTGTCGCCCACGATGATACCGATCTGGTTGATACCGGCTTCGACAAGGGTTTCGATGGCGTAAAATAACACCGGCTTATTGGCGACCGGGACCAGTTGTTTGGCGCTGGTATAGGTGAGAGGGCGCAGGCGTGTTCCTTTACCTCCGCTAAGGATTAGTCCTTTCACTCGGAGCGGTCTCCTTTCAAAGTCCATATGATAATTGAATTCTAAAGATATGATTAACGAACATGGAGGATAACACAACTGCCAGGTAGGGGCAAGTTGGTCCATTGAGGCCAACCAACAAGACCGGGAGGCCAATTTTCCACATTTTAGGGATAATATTATGTCTGGTAAAAAAGACTGTTTTTGTGTTAAAATGCAACCGAAATGCTTTTCAGGGACTTCCGGTCTTTGCTCCCAGCAATAATAATGGATAAAACGGCGGTTTTGTTTCCCCGTATCAAACAAGCTCAAAAAACTGCTTTGATAAAAGGTTTTTCTTAACGAATTCAATAGAAGGACGAGCGGTAAAAGGTTATGACGGAAGCAGGCGGGAAAGGCGGCCACCGTTCGGGAAGCTCGAACGGCGAAGGTGGAGTGAATTTTCCCTATCAACAATATCTGGAACAGCGGGACGGCCAGCCCTATCTTCCGTTGAAATGGCGGATGGCCTGGCTTCGGGCCGACCATCCCCAGGCCAAAATAAAAACCAAGTTAGCCAGCCACGAAGGTAACGTGGCGGTCTTTATGGCAAGGGTAGAATTGCCCGAAGGCGGTGTCGCCACCGGGTGGGGTGCGAAGTCACGCCAGGAGACACTGCCCGGCCCCTTCGATAGCGAGGGGCTCGATTATCTGATTGCCGCCGAGAACCAGGCTCTAAGCCGGGCCCTGGCCGCCCTCGGTTATGGCACCGAATACGCTCTCGATTTCGACCCGCCTGCCGAGAACCAGGCTATCCCGTTACCCGAAGGGGCACACTTTACGGAAGCCCCAGACGAGGAAGAACCCGGTATTGAGGTGCCGTTGGACGAACCGGCCCCGACCCCAATCCGGCGCCCCGCCGCTCCACCCACCCAGGCTGCGCTCCCGCCTACCCCTTCCGCTGAAGAACCGGACGAAGAGGAGGAAGACGAGGAAGACGAGGAAGAAGTGGATTTTCCGGGTCGCCCGTTGCCGGTGACCCCACCCAAAGGCGAGGTCCGGCCCCTTTTCGGGAACCGGCCTACCCCGGTAACAAGCCAGGTCCGGGAAACACCTGAAAAGCGCCCGGTGCGTCTGCCCGACCGCCAGCCGGTGGAAGAACCGCCCGAATTCGGGGCCGGGGCCAGTTCTGGGGCCAGCCGCAACGTTCCCTCCGAGCCGGTTGTCAAAGCTGCGCCTACCCCTGGTAATCCTGCGGTAGATGAGCGCCTCAAAAATGTCCGGGACGATGCTTTACGGGTCAAAATTAAGAGGGTCTATCAAATCGCCCGTGAGCGTTTCAAATATGACGAAGACCGGGTAGATACACGAAGCCGGCAAATTTATAAAAAGCCGACTTTCGAACTGGACGCGGAGCAGGCTGACGATTACTACGAAAGGATTGTCTCGGCCCCGCAACCGAAGCAGCGTTAAACAAAAACAGCAGGACAGTTTACCGGTCGGACCGGGTTTCGCTCCTAACCGGGCGACCAAAGAAGTTTCCGGGCCTGGCCGGTAAATTGTCCCAAAAGAGTTTATGCCTAATTCAACAAAACTAGAAGAGCCGACTACTGTCCAGAATTCCAAACCCAGCCTCACCTCGTCCTCCCCACAAGTCACCCGTCGCCGACGTTTAAATTTTTACCTGGCCTTTACGGCCCTCCTGGTTAGCCTGGTTTTGGTAGCCCTGGGGGTTTATTTCTTTTTTAATGCCGATGCGGGCAACCGGTCCAGCGCTCGCCAGACCGCTGCTGTCATAAACAAGACAGCCACCACCGGCTCTACCGCCGGAAAAACGCCCCTGGTCGAGGAAGTTTACCCGACTCCTGAAGTGGGCGGGTTCGGCTTGAAACCGGATGCCGGACCGACCCCGACCGCTATCCCCCCTTCCAATGAAGCCGCCCGCCTGCGCAGCCTGGCCGACGAGTATTATAGCGAAGGACGCCCGGTGGATGCCGCCGCCCAATACCGCTTGATACTTGACCAGTACGCCAGTAGCTCGGAGGCTCCTGCCGCCCTCTTTGGGTTGGCCCGGACCGGGGTAGACCGGGGCCGCTATGACGAAGCCACCGACAATTTTAAGAAATTTGTCAGCCAGTATCCCAACAACCCGCTCGTTCCCTACGCCTATTTTTACCTGGGCCTGACCTACAAAGACCTGGGCCAGTGGGACAACGCCCTGACCTATTTTACGAAATACCAGGCCCTGAATCCCGGCCAGATGCCCCTGGACGGCTATGCCTCGGACGAAATCGCTACCATTTACGAAAGCACCTCAAAAACCACCCAGTCGTTCGATACCTATAAGAAAGTAGCTGATAGCGCCGTTACGAACCTGACCAAAGTCACGGCAATGGAGAAGGTCGGGGACGACTACTTGAAGTCCAACGATACCGCCAACGCCCTGGCCTGGTACGCAAAAGTCCTTGAGTTAGCAAAAGTCCCCGATTACCGTGCCTCAATCATGGTCAAAGAGGCCAAAATCTTCGAAACCACCGGGCAGCCCGGCAAAGCCAGCGACATTTACCGCCAAATCCTGGATGAACTGGTGGATACAACCACCGGGTTTAACACCCTTAAAACCCTCTACAATAATAATTCACCGGTCCTGAACGACTATTTCAAAGGTTATTATCTCTATAAAGCAGGAGTGCCGGACCAGGCTATAGTCGATTTCGCCCGGTTCCTGGGCCGTCCGGACGAAAAATCGGCCCAACCGCCGACCCCACCCAACCTTTCGGGTGGCGGGCAGGAGCGGTTTTTACAGGCCTGGTATTTGCTGGCGGTAAGTGTCGAAAATACCGGTGATACCACCCGCGCCATCAGCGAATATCTTGAACTCTGGAATCGCTTTCCGCAGGGGCAGACCGCCCCTCAGGCCCTTTCCCGTTTGGCCCACCTGACCGAGGTAGAAGGCAATAGCGGGGATGCCCTTAATTTGTATGGACAGGTCTTGCAAAATTACCCGTCCAACCCCCTCGCCGAAGACGCCCTGTTGAATCAAATCCGGCTGGCTATGGCTAAGGGGCCGGACAATGCCCAGCCCTATGCCGACCGGTTATTGCAGAAATTCCCGGCCAGCAGCAGCCGGGCCCAGGTCTTTTACCAGTTAGGGAAAGCTTACCAGGCTGCCAACAACGTGAACGGAACGCGGAATGCCTTCCAGACGGCGGTCGACTCGCCCACGACCGATTATTTCGCCATCCGGGCCAGCGAACGCCTAAACGACACCTATAACCCCAATACGCCCCCGGTTTCTACCCCGGCCACCCACCCGGCGGTTTATAACCCGAATACTTTTGCCGCCGACATGGAGCGGGACCGGGTCGCGATGGAAAGCTGGCTAATAGCCTGGGCCGCACCCGCCTCCTCGGCCTCTGCCACACCTGCGGCAACTGTAACCGCCATCGTCGCCGGGACGGTTGCGCCAACAACCGCGCCTGCCTCCGGGCCGGTTAAAACGACGCCCAGTCCGGCGGCGACCACCAACCCGCTCGACACCGCCCATAATAACCTGAAAAATGACCCCGGCTTGCGCCGCCTGGCCGACCTCAAAATGGTGGGCCTGACCGACTGGGCCACGCGGGAAGCCAAAGAGCTGGTGGACAAATACAACGATAGCCCCCTGGAACTGTATTTCCTGGCCCTGACCCTGAATGAGCAGGGCGAGTATTATTACTCGATAACCGCCGCCCAGCGTCTGCTGGCAATCTTCCAGGAGAAGAACCCGACAGCAGGGTTACGGACGCTGCCACTACTTTTGCAAAAGTTGATTTACCCCCTGGCCTACCAGCAGATTATCCTGGAGCAGGCCAAACGGCAGAATTTTGACCCACTTTTGATGGTAGCCCTGGTCAAGCAGGAGTCAGCTTTTGACCCTGATGCCAACAGCGGGGTGGGGGCCATCGGCCTGACCCAGGTAATGCCTGATACCGGCAAAGGAATCGCTACAAATCTGGATAAACAGGGTTTTCAGACTTCCGACCTTTACCGCCCCTATACGGCCCTGGAATTTGGCGCGTATTACCTGGCGGCCCGGCTAAAGGATTTTGACGGCAACCCCTACCAGGCCCTGGCGGCTTATAATGGTGGGGCGGGGAATGTCTATCGCTGGAACGATGAAGCGCCTTCGACGACCAACTTTGATAACTGGGTTGATAACATAGACTTCCCGGAAACCCGCACCTATGTTGAAATAATCTATGCCAACTACTTTATGTACCGCCAGATTTACGCCGCCAAATAGCCTGGATTAAAAGCCAAACGGGCTATTGACAGGGGCTATCTGGAGTGTAATAATTTTCAAGCGGCCCTCTTTATTGAAAAATAAAATATTTTATTAAACGGCAATCCGTGTTGGCTGCCCAATTCTACCCATCTCATAAAAAACCGGCTTTTTCTTTTCGTCGAGGTAACAAATGACTCTTAACCGCCCCACCGTCCGCGCCAGGTTATCCCCGGTTTTTTGGTGTTTCCTGCTGGCGCTGGTGATGCTGTCCGGTTTCGGGTTTGTTTCCTCAACCCCGGCCCATGCCCAGGCCGGGCTAATTATCGTCCAGAAGAATACGGCTTCCGTCCGTTACCGGGAAGGCATCCAGTTCACGGTAAATGCCCGGATTGATGGCAGCACGATTAACCACGCCGAGCTAAAATTAAAATTTGGGACAAAAGGCCGCGAAGATACCGAGCCGGTTAATTTTCAAAACGGGGGTGCGACTTATTTCCTCTCAGAGGATACCAATTCTATCGCGACAGGGATGCCCGTAATCTATTACTGGATTCTCTCCGATGGGAATGTCCAGCTTCAAACCCCCTCACAAACAGTGGTGTACCAGGATTCGACCCATACATGGTACCAGCGCGAAGGGCCCCAGGTCACGGTGCGTTGGTATAACGGCGATGATGGTTACGGCCAGTTGATGTACCAGTTGGCGGCGGATTCCCTGGCTACCTATAAGCGCCGCTTTAACATGGACCCGCAGCAGCAGATTTATATAACCATCTATGGCAGCAGCGCCGCCTATCACTACACTTTCCCGGATGTGCCGGAATGGAGCGGCGGTTTTAGCAAGTATGGCGGTATCGAAATTGTCGCTATCGCTCCCCAGGACATGAACTCCAGCATTTTTATTGGCGAGGGTATCCCGCACGAACTCTCCCATGCGGCCCTTTACCAGTTCTTGCAGGGTGCCGCGCCGCGCTGGTTGGACGAGGGTTTTGCAGTTTATAACCAGAACGTCATCAGTATCAAAGAATATGACGATATGCTGCTCCAGGCGTACCGGAATGATGCCCTGATCCCCCTGAGCAAGCTCGATAAATACTGGCCCGCCTCTGAGGACTCGGCTTTGCTGGCCTATGCCGAAGGCAGGAGCATCGTCACTTTCCTGATAAATTCCTACGGCAACAACGTCTGGAGCAACGTGCTAGACCAGTTACGCCGGAACGATGAAGACGGCGCTTTTATGGCGGTCTTTGGCGTGAAGCTGGCCGATATGGAGGGACTCTGGAAGGAAAACGTCCTTGGGGGACAGAAGGTTAAAATGCCTGCCGCCCTCAAGAGTGGGCCGGTCCCCAGCCAGCCGACCGCCCAGGATTTTTCAGTCCGGGCCGGAACGACCCCGGCGGCGGCGCCCGCCCAACCGGGGAGCGATAACAGCCTGTTCTGGATTATGTTCGGTATAGCCCTTATGGCCGTTGTAACCCTGATTGGGCTATCCATCCTGATTGTCAGGAATCGTCGCCGGGAAGCCGCCATGTACCGCTTCCGCCGCCAGCCGGGCAATCCTTATGACGATATAAATATCGGTACACGCCTTTCGACAAGCACTTATCACCAGGGTGTCCTGCCCTCGGCACCGCCTCCCCTGGCGCGCCCTCCCTTACCGCCCGCACCCACGCCAATCGCCCGGCCTGACGGCTGGCAGATGCCCTATAACGGTATGACAAACAATGGTTATGGACGACCAGGGGTGCCACCGCCTTTTGGTTCCATGAACCAGCCAGGCATGCCTATTGCCAGCCAACCCCAACCAAACCCAGCCCCGCCTAATTCGACCAGCGCCGACCCGTTTGATTTTATCAGCGCCCGGTTTGACTCCAAACCTTCCAACCCACCAACGCCGACCTATTCCGCCGGGGCTTTTCTTGAGCTTGACCCCTACGGCCTTAATTTCGAGCCGGTGCAAAACGAAAGCACCAAAGAGAAACAAGTTTAACCCGTGCTCTCAACTGAGGACCGGATAAAAGCCTTAATCGAAGACTTGCGGAGTTTGGACCCTGTCGTGGTTGAAACCGCCGGGAAAGCTTTGGTTGAAATAGGTCCGGCCTCGATTCCCTTCCTCATTGATAGCCTTAACACAAGTGATTTTTATTCATCCACGGAAACTAATTTTCGTAGAAACCTTAGTAAAGTTGTGGTTCTGTTTGGCGAATCTGCCTTTGAATTATTAGTACAGGAAGTTATGGGCAGAATGAGCGATATTTATGATATTGACAAATTAAATTTAATTGAACCTTTTGGAATGTTTGGTGAAAAAGCGATTATTCCCCTTATAGAAATTATGAGGGCCGAAGTAAGGAATGAAATTATAGGTGGTGTCCAGTGGAATTGTTCTTGGGCTTTGAAAAAAATTGGCGAACCTGCCCATAAATATTTGCTAAATCTGATTCATAACACCGATAACTATAATCGCTGTGCCGCCGCTTTTGCTTTGGGAGAATTTAAGGATGAAAAGACCCTTGGTGCTTTACTTAACGCTTTAAAAGACCCTATTGAGGGTGTAAGACTTTTTGCGGCAACCAGAGTTGGTTTTTTTGAAGGTTCGGAAATCTTACCTGCTTTGCAGGAAGCTGCCATAAATACAGGTGACGAGTTTGTTAAAGTAGCCATTAATGATATGATTGAACAACAAATTGGAATGATGAACCAAGATAAAACCCAACCTGAACTAGATTTTGGAGAAAACGAACGATGAACGGGGAAGAAATTTATCACTGGTTTGAGGACCAACTAAAGGAGCAAATACCCGGTCTGGACCAGAAGCTTGTGCTGACCTTCGAGCCGACCGTGACACCAGGGGTCTTTCTGGGCAGGGTAGCTACCACCCAGGCTCCCAACCGGGCTATTATAAAATCGGATATCCGGCCCGAAGGGGTGCGTCTCCATTTCCCGGTCGATTGGGGCGACGAACTGAGCGAGTGGTTGGGTATACCCCCGGCGGACGCCTACCGCCTCAAATCGAACTGGGTCAACCAGCCCAGCATCGGTGTCGGCGATAGTGACTTTGACCCCTATTTCAAGGACCTAACCGCCGAAACGATAAAACTCCTTAAAAGCCGCTTATCGCTATAATAGTACGTGTGATTCCGTTTTTGTCTGGTTTCGTGGGGTATTGCTGAACAAGAGAATCACGCTTCATGCAATCTCGACGGTTATGTTCGCCACTGGCGCTGAGATTCCTCGACTTCGCTCGGAATGACAGAATTATTTGTAATAAAAATTGGCCTTCAGGCCAAATTTTTATTACTGATACTTTCCCCTCCCTGGGGAGGGGCAGGAGTGGGGATGATTTAATCTACCGCCTGGGACTTGTAGGTTTCGTTATCGAAAGTTTTAGGCAGGAGTTCGGCGACGGTCGTGGTATAAAAAACCTCGCTCTGGTTGGCCACTACTACTTTCAGGTTCGGGTTAAACTCGGCCAGGAACTGGCGGCAAGCCCCACACGGGCTGGTCGGGCGAGAAGTCCCGGCTACTACCGCGATTTCTTCCCACTCCATCTCCCCGGCGGAAATCGCCGCAACCCCGGCGCTCCGTTCGGCGCAGACCGTGATGCTAATCGAAATGTTCTCGACGTTCGCGCCTTTGAAAACCTTCCCGCTCCTGGTGCGGATAGCCGCCCCCACCTTAAAGTTAGAATAAGGCGCGTAAGCCCGTTCCCGGACATCTCGCGCCTCCTCGACCAGTTGGGGGTCAAAATTCAGTTCATCTGCCACTGTAATATTCTTCTTCTATTTGAGTTAGTTAGCGAACCGGGCGAACAGCACCCCCAGCCAGAACAGCCCGTAGACCGGGATGGATATGATGGCCTGGCTGAAAATTTCCGGGCTAGGCGTGATAAAGGCCGCGGCCACCAGCGACAGCACCAGCGCCCATTTCCAGAATTTTACCATTCTCTGCCAGGTGACAAGCCGGATTTTTGCCAGCAGAAACATAATCATCGGCAGTTCGAAGACCAGGCCCGACCAGAACATTACTTTCGCCAGCAAAGCCACGTAAGGCTTGATCGAAGGTAATGCCTCAAACTGGCCCTGACCAACTGTTAAAAAGAAGTGGATGGCCGGGGGCAGCACCAGGTAATAGGCGAAGGCAACCCCACCCAGGAAGAACAAAGCTACCAGCGGGATAAAAAAGACCAGGCTACGGCGAATCGAGCCGAGCATTTTCACTTCTTCTTCGTAACCGGCCTCACCGGGTTGGGTTTCCGGTTCGAGGGCCGGGGCCAGGAAGGCCAGGATGTGATAGACCAGGATGGGGCTTGCCAGGAGCAACCCGGCCTGTAAACTCAGTTCGAAATAGACGCTAAAGTTCTGGACCAGTTCGGTACTGATAAACTTGACGCCCGGAAAGTCCACTTTGGCCCGTTCGGTAAAGGCGTTAAGAATGTCACCGCTAAAAAACCAGGAAATTGCCGTAGTGATAACCACCGCGACAGCGGACCAGACCAGGCGGTTACGCAGTTCGCTAAGATGCTCGAAAAAAGTCATCTGGCTGACGACCGGTTTTGGTTTTTTCTCTTTCTTGGGTTTGCCCGGCCCGGCCCGGCGAATGCGAATTGCTTTCAGCCCGGAAGGTTTGCGCTCAGTGTCAGTACTCGCCATAAAATGCTACTCTCCTTATTCCTGGTGGGCGCGTAAAAATTGGCTTGCCAGGAGTTTTTCCACCCGGTCAAGGCGGTCCTTTAACTGAAATTCCATCTGGTCCAGCCGTTCATTAAATTCCTGCCGGGTCTTCGCCAGTTTTTCCTCCCATTCCGCCTGGGAAAGTGTGTTCGAGGCCGCCGGGATACTCGCACTTGCCAGGGCGTAATCAGGGGCGGGGGCAGGTTCGGGCATGTCGTAGGCCACGGCGAAGGGGTTAGCCGCCCGGCTTGGCTCTATTTCCAGGAGAGGCACCCCCGCGTTCGATTTGCGGGGCGGCTCGGTTCCGTCTGGTTCGGTCCCGTTGGTGGTTATTGTAACGGTCTCTGTCGCGGACAGGTCGCCGGTAAGAGCGTCTTTCTCAGCTTTGGCCCTGGCATCGGCCTCGATTTGCATCATAATCGCTTCAGCCGCCGTAGTTGGCGTGGCTGGAGGAATGACCCCGGCAGTTGTGCCTTCCAGTGCCGGGACAGCGGTGGTTTCGAGGATGGAGGGAGCAATCTCGCCCGCTGATAAATCGGTAACCACTTCGGTCGCGGAAGCCGGGGTATCCTCAATGGCGTCCTGGATAATGGTTTCGCGGGTGATGGTTTCCTCAATCTTGACCGCCTCGCTACCATCGGCGGCAGGCGCGTCCGTTACCTTATAGGTATACTGTTCGCGCTGGGCCCCCATTGTTTCACCCTGGTCATTTTTGAGGGTAATATCTTTGCGGACACTTTCGAAATCTTTAGTTACGCTGGCCGCAGTGGCAGTCAAATCATTTCTTATATTAATGAGGTCGTTTTTTACCGAGTTCAGGTCATCCCGGATGTCCAGTTCTTTGGTGAGGCTGGAAATTTCGCCCCTGGCGTCCTGGGTCAACCTGCGCAACTCGTTAATAAAGCGTCCAGCCTGGCGGGCCATGCCGGGCAGACGTTCCGGTCCGAACACAATCACGCCTATGACGAAAATAAGCATTAATTGCGGGAAACCAATTCCAAATAAGCTAAAATCCATTTTTGACCGTTTTCAGTGGCAATAAAATTAAAAGAAAAGGCTGATAAATAACTCCCCAGGCAAAAAGCCGCTCGCCCAAAGGCGCATCCCTAGAATATACTTTTTTGGCAGTTGGCGCAACCAACTATTATATTATACCTGATATATTACGCCCAGGGGCCCGGTCCGGTTTCAAATCGGAAGGACCAATCTATTTCTAAGGAGCCAAACCGGTATTAAAAACCCCGGTCAATAGCCGGGGTTAAGGTTCTGGGAATTTATTAAGGTTCTGGCCCTGGCCGGGAAACGGTTTATTGAACCCGGACAATTTTGAATTTGAGGGTCGCGCCGGTCGGGGTCGTAACATTGACGGTGTCGCCCACTTTTTTGCCATTCAAGGCCGCGCCCATCGGGGCCGCCACCGAAAGCAACGTGGGGCCTTCTTTGCGAGCCTTGCCGGTTTCAGCTTCACTTACCAGCATAAAGGATTCTTCGTCATCGAACCCTTCTTCCCGGATGATTACTACCGAGCCTAGCCTGGCCCGGTCGGTGCTGGTGGGAGCCGCTACGACCGTGGCATTGGCAAGGGTTTGTTTTAATTCGCTAATCCGGCCTCGAATCATACCCAGTTCACGCCTGGCATCGTGATAAGCAAAATTCTCGCGCAAGTCGCCCTGGGAAGCAGCCTCGGCCATCTGCGCCAGGGTATCCGGCTCATCAACTTCAATCAGGCGTTTTAATTCAGCTTCCAGGGCGGCTTTACCCTCGGCAGTTACTTCCACTTTTTGAGCCATACTACCAGTCTCCTTCGAATTCGATAATTAATAAGGACAATCCCTGTTCCGGGCAGCTCACCTGCATAAGTTCGGAACGTAAAACAGCTAACGAAAACCTACCACGACCGCTTAAGCCGCGCGCCGGTTTCAGTCTTTCCTTGGGGAGTTGTGTTATTTCAGGTTCTGTCTTACGTACTTGGTACCCGTTTTATCTCGCAGGCAGGCAGCCAACTTCAGCGGGTATTTTCCTATTATACTACAAGCTGGACCCTAAAGGGCGATTTGGGATAGCAGGTGCGATGTGGATTGACAACGGTTTTGCCAAAAGACTATATTGGCACATATTTCAGTGGTCACAAACCAGTTCTGGTCTCTCCGCATTCCAACCTGGCCTATGGACTTGTCACCCCAGGAGCGCAGATGAGAAGGTACTAAGATGAGTCTGGGTACAAAAGCTATGTCCGCATCCTTGAAAAACCGGCAGAAAGCCGCCACAAACACAACCAAAGTTAGCGCGCTTGACCGGACCGAACTGGAACATCGTTGCACCCAGGCCCTCCTGGTGATTCTGCCCCAGGTCCGCCAGATTATCAACCGGGAACAGGAGCGGGAGGCAGACGGGGCCGGTATAACTGTCCAGCAGTACAGTGTCCTCAAAGCCCTGGAAACCCAAAAAAGGTTGATTAGTGAACTGGCCGAACTCCTAAAGGTCAGCCGCCCAACAATGTCTCGCATTATTGATGGCCTGGAGGGCCGCCGGAAGACCACCGGGCCGCTTAAGGAGAACTTACGCCCTAAACTGGTTGAACGGGTCGATTGCCTGGATGACCACCGCCTGGTGTACGCCCGGATTACCGATGAAGGCCGGGCCGTCCTGCAAAAGTATCACGCCAAGGCCGAGGATAATGTCGTAAATATTCTCGAAACCCTGCCGCTGCCAGAGCTGGTCAACTTGCTCCAGAGCCTGGAAGTCCTGGCCGGGGCTATTCAGTCCAAACACTAATTTTAACCCTTACCGGCAACCTCTTTATACCCCACATGATTATTGACGTGCATACCCATATAATGTCGCCCGAAATTGCGGCGGCCAAAACCGTTTACCTGGCACGGGACCGCTGGTTTGACGAGTGTTACCGCGATCCCAAAGCCCGTTTCGCCACGGCCGAAAGCCTGGTTGCCAGCATGCACACAGCCAGGATAACCCGTGCGGTCGTGACCGGGTTTGCCTTTGCCGACCCCGGCCTTTGCGCCGCCTCCAACGACTATATTATCGAGGCTGTCCGCCGCTTTCCCGACCGTCTTATAGGGCTGGCGGCAGTCCAACCGAACGGAGGTGACGCGGCGGTCTACGAACTCGAACGCTGCCTAAAGGCAGGGCTGAGCGGGGTGGGGGAGTTGTTACCGGACGGCCAGGATTTCGACCCGGCCAGCCGCGAAACGATGCTGCCCCTGGCGACCGCTTTACAAAAGTATGGTGCGCCCCTTATGATTCACACCAGCGAACCGGTCGGCCATCTTTACCCCGGTAAGGGCAAGACCTGGCCGCCCAAAATCCTGGAACTGGCGACAAATTTCCCGGAATTGAAAATAATCGCGGCTCACTGGGGTGGGGGGCTCCCTTTTTATGAGTTAATGCCGGAAGTGCGGCTGGCCCTCGCTAACCTTTACTACGATACGGCGGCCACGACTTACCTGTACGATTTCCGGGTCTTCCGGGCGGCGGCGCTTGCCAGTGGTGTTTCCAAGATTTTGTTCGCCACCGATTATCCTTTGCTCAAACAGGACCGACTTGTCCGGCGGATACGGGGGGAAGCAGGGCTTTCCCCTGAAGAATTAGACTTGATTATGGGCCAGAACGCGGCCCTTCTTTTTAACTTAACAGGACCGGAAACGAATATATGATAGCGGCGGTGCGCGGTAAGCTGGAATGGATGGGGCCGGATAGCCTTCTGATTGATATTAGCGGGGTCAGTTTGCGGTTGTTTGTACCGGTCTCAATCCTTGATGCGTTGGGGCCAATCGGCAGCGACCTCAAACTTTATACCCATCTTCACTTTAACGAGCGGGAAGGCCAGCTAATCCTTTACGGTTTCAAAGACCCCGACCAACTGGCCCTGTTCGACATGCTGCTGGGAGTGGCCGGTGTCGGGCCACGGGCTGTCCTCAACGTTTTGAGTAACGCTACCACCGAGGCGGTCCAACTGGCAATCGCGAAAGGGGATGCTGATTTTCTAAAGAAGGTGCCGGGTATCGGGGCCAAGACAGCCAGCCGGATAATTTTGGAATTAAAAGGAAAGCTGGTCGAGACCGCTCCAACCACCCGTTCCGGTGGAAAACGGACCGGAGGAGCCCAGGAAAGCCCGGAAAAAGCTCTCGAAAAAATGCGTATTACCGAGGCACTTAGCGGCCTGGGTTACACCTCGGCGGAAATCCAGACGGCCCTGGGCGCTTTGCCGGCGGACCAGAATTTAAGCCTTGAAGAACAGGTTTTAGCCGCTCTCCGCTACCTGGGTCAGTAATTTTAGTCTCGGAACATTCTATCCGTCCGTTCGTTCACCGATTTTTGAATTCAAACAAAAATAAACAGCCCATATTAACGCACTTATAAAATATGGGTTACATATCCCTGAAAATCTAAATTCATTACAATCAAAATAAACATTACCAAAGCAACAAAAAACTGAATAAGTTGTAAAAGGACAAAATGAAAATGGGTGAGTTTGTCCTTTACATCGAATAGATGCAGCCGTAACTAATCGAATAGTCTGTCATTAATTTAAGCAACAAGAGTGAATTGTAAGTAAGAATTGTATGGAGCCGGAAACGAAAACAGGTTGGGAGTTTTGGTATGGTCAAGCAAGTTTTGAAGTTTTCAAGGGTTAAATTCTTGGCGGTGGCCCTTTTGGCGGTCCTGGCTTTGACAGTCCTGGCGGCCTGTGGTGACGCTACCCAGACTACGACACCACCCCAAACAAGCCCGACCGTTTCTGCTACTTCCCCAACCGCCAATCCCGGCCTGACCGATACACCCGCCCCTACACCAACCGCCGGGCAGACGGTGGTAGTTATTCCCCCGGCTACGGTAACACCTTTAATTAACCAGGGCCCAACCGCTACCCCGGCAGCAACTATTCCACCCAACCCAATCGAAACCGTCCCGGCTACCACGCCGGTCGTAGGCACCCCGGTTGTCTCTCCGACACCGGGCAGCACTACCGTGCCGAGCAATACCACGGCCCCGGCTACCCAGGCAGTTACCCAGGCAATTACGGCCGGGCCATCACCCACCACCCTACCGGGTAGCGGTTCGAATCTCTTGTATTACCTTAAAGACGGTAGTTTGATGGTGAATGTACCGGGCGAAAAAGAATCGCGGCAGGTCGCTCCCAAAGCTTTCAGCTATACCCAGGACGGCAAAGGCCGAGCGATTTACCTGGAACAGGCGAGTGATGGAACAGTCAACCTCAAACTGGCAAGTTTTGCGGGCGGGAAGTTACAGGCGGCTACCCTCGATACCCGGCTATTCGTGGCTTTACCGTCCGACCAGCAGAATGATAGGCCGGGTGGAATTTACGGTTTAGATACGCGGGCCATGGGGGAGTTGGCGCTTTCACCGGATGGCAGCCAGGTGGTTTATACCAAAGCGAATATGAGCGGCCCGACTTTTGACGGGATGTTTACCAGCGAAAAGCCGACCGAATTGTGGCTGGCGAACCTCGACCCGGCCAAACCCGCCCCCAGACAACTGGTCCCGAACGATAAAGACTATATCGCGCGACCCCTGTGGAGCCCTGACGGCAACCGGGTTGCTTTTATTCGGACAACCGGCTTTGGCACCGGGGCCGGGTATTCGACGGCTCTCTGGTCGGTCTACAAAGATGGGTCGCGCCTGGCTTTCCTGACCGGGCCGGACCTGGGCAAAGTTAACGGCGTGGCTTTTTCGGCGGCCCCAGCCTATAACCTGCGCTGGGTAGGGCCTCAACTGCTGGCCTTCCAGGCGACCAACCAGGCTTCTTTCCCGATATTCCTGCACGACCTCAGCCTGGGCCAGGATTTTCCAACCCCGCTTGTCACCGACTCTGCCCCGGAAGCGGTCTATTGCGATGGCATCGAGCGCTATATCTACCTGAAATTTGACCCCACCACCGGGCCACTACGGGGGGCTTACTCGGTCGGGCTGACCAACCCGGCCAGCCAGGGTGGGACGGTGGATAAAGACGCCCTGGAGTTATATGATTGCGCCGGGAATATTTTGCTCTACCGGAATAATAAAGGGCAAGTGATAATGGCTCATTTGAGCCTTGATGGGAAAATTTCGGATAGTAAAAGCCTGACGCTCGATAAACCCAACGACACCCAGGTACGGGCAAAACTGGCGCCGGGCGGAAAACTGGCGGCGGTCCAGGCCGGGAAAATCACGCGGGTGCTGGCCGAAAACGGCCAGGTAACCGAGCTTAAATCCGGTGCGTTCAAATATGAGACTTTAACCCTGGACTGGGTTTCGGATAAGGTAGTGGTCGGGTTAGCCTTTAATAGCGACCAACCCGCCCAGTTGCTGGCGGCAAATTTAGCCGGAGAACAGGTCTTCAAAGCCCTGGATGTGGGGACGGTCATCTCCTTTGCCGGGCCGGGTGAAACCGCCAAAGGAAACGTCTAACCGGGAAGGAGGTTTAGTAGCGGGTGCGGTTGTTATTGCTTAAAAACTTCAGCAATAGCCAGATTCCGATACCGATAGCCACAAAAGTTAGAATCGTGACTGCTACCGAGATAACCGTTTTGGCGACTGCCGCCAGGATAATAAGGGCTATAACCAGGACAACGCCCTTTAGTACCAGGGAGGTCATGCCCGAACGACCCCGACCATAATTTCGCATATTACTTCTCAATTCTCTAGCTGGAACCCTATCTCAGGCCAGCGTCATTACTAAAATATTTGTTAATTGTTGCAGGTTGGTCTTTTCTTTGCTTGAACCTGACCGGCTGTTTTCTATACGGAAAAAATGGCGGTTTTGTTTCGGTGAAGCCCCTAAATTGTTTTAAATTTTTATAACTAGTAGACAGTCTAAATTTGATTGATAAGTTAGCTATAATCTGGTAAGGTTATAGCATGAACAAAAAATATATTGTAGAACTGCCTGATACTGAGCGCGAGTACCTTTTAGAATTTATCGCTCAGGGTCA
>Ga0209915_1002475_pt1 | contig 19204 bp, 24 predicted proteins | sample ThiBiot_750_plan_FD_183952 | JGI IMG/M metagenome (GOLD analysis project Ga0209915, IMG submission 183952) | Wastewater bioreactor microbial communities from Cape Town, South Africa - Thiocy_cont_750_plan (SPAdes) | ecosystem: Engineered > Bioreactor > Thiocyanate-remediating > Anaerobic-Aerobic... | reverse complement strand
TTTTTTTTATAAACAGAGATTCGAAGAAATAGAGAGACAATCTTAAGAAACTTATGTGTGTTCAGGATATTTATGGGAAAAAAAATTCATGATTAATATTCATAGTCATTATTTGACATACAAATAGGCTACACAAATAAAATGCAACCGAAAAAATATTGTACGCAGAAAAATGAGAAGAGAACATGACGCAACGTCATTTCAAACCAGCATAGTTGATTTTTTCCCGCGATTGACTCATGAATTTCATAACAACCGAATATATATTCGCAAATTTCCAACTTTTTATAATATATATAACGGAAAAGATTGTAAAAATCATTTATTTTGACCGGTAAGTTGAATGGCAAAATATGAAGCTATTCCACTTGGAAATGCACAAACTCGTACAATGGCATGGTTAATAGGACATGACGCAGATATTCGTGCAGAACGAAGGAAACGAAGGAGTGGTCTTGTTCTTACACCTACTCCAACATATTTTAATAAAAAAGTCAAAACCATGCAAGAACATTTTCAATTCTCAGAACCTATTCAATTACAAACGAAAGAATCAATCAGGGAAGTTTTACAACTTAACGACACATTAGTCAGTGAATTCAATGGTGTCGCTGAATGCAAAGAATATGTAAAATATCGTCCCAAAAATAGTGTTATTCTAATAATATTTGATCCGTATGCAGACGACCGGAATATTGTTACCGACTTTAAAAAGGAGTCCAGCATACTCGTTATATATTGCTGTGTTTCTCAAAAACGATTCGATGCATTGTTTAAGCGACGTATATTTAAAAATCACTCATGCTTTTTTCACAAATTGCGGTCAATAGGAAATAATGCTTCTCTTCAATGTATGGATCTTACGAGTCACCATATATTTTCTTATTTATTTATCACTGAGCTTCTCAGCCGAATTCCTCGACCTGCCGATGTAGAAAAAGACTTCATTGAATTCTGCAAATCAAAATATGAAAACGACGCCAATTATCCGCAATATGAAAGAGACATGCAAGCGTTCGTAGAGGATCCCGATGAAATAAAAGCCCTTAAATGGTACCCTAAACAAAAAAATTTCTTCTCTTTACTGATTAATGAAGCGTGTATTTGTCTTGATTACAGAGTTTTACCGAAGATCGGTTTTTTTCTCTACGATATTTATCAACAATTGAAAAAACTTCATAACGAACAGTTGGGCAACAGACTTAAATCAGGATTAACAGTTTTTCGTGGTAAATCCGTGTCAATGGATGAATTAAATGAATTAAAAGCAGAAGGACATTATTTTATAACACGAAATATGTTGTCTGCATCGATAGATAGCAATGTTGCCCAAGCGTTCAATGGTAAAGACGCCAGAAGTGATTGTACAGATCAATCTGTGCTACTCACTTTTCAACTCGATCATATAGAATCAGAACAACAACCAGTTGCATTTATCGATGAAGTCAGTCATTTTGATCAAGAAGGTGAACTCTTATTTCCTATGGGCGTTGTATTTCGTCTGCAATCGTATACTTCACTGGAAATTAATGGAGAGCACATGTGGAAATTTGAGATGATTCGCGGTGAAGAAGAAATACGAATCGAAAAAAATCTCAATCGCCAACTTCCTTATTGGGCAGAAACTGTTGTAAAAGGTCTTTTTACACCCATCTGTAATGTTCAACAGACTGGACCATCTGGACAAGAGGTAATTCAGCCAGTTTGAATCGAAATATTTTCATTTTATAATCGACTGTTTTCCATAGAACCCACCTCGTGATGCAGAAGTAAGCAATATCAGGAAGCTCTAAATTGAAGACTCTCTTTTTTTCAAAGATGCATGACATACACGCAATAGAAATAGCCGAAGGAGCTGCAACTAATACTGCTCATAGCAGTATTTCTTTTCAACAAGATCTCATAATTATGCTATCTATTACTGTTATCAGTATTTTAGCTGCTATAACAATGGGAGTTGGTCTGCATATTGCATCGAGTAAACTCAATACTTGATTTCGTTTTTATGTAATTACGAATGTTGAACATTGTTTTGTTTTAGAAATGAATTCAACAAATACAGAACTTTTTTGTTGGACTTCAAACGCTGTTAGTAATCCATCAACAAATTACCAAGTCGAACAACTAAATCTTACTTGTACACAGACACTTATCAATATGACAATAATATTCATTATTCAGCGTGCATATAATGAAACTCATGCTCAACAATATCAAACATTTTGGAATCAATCTACAAATATGACTTATACGACAACACCAACACAACTAACTTATTTATGGTATTCTTTGCCTGGAATGGAAATTGTGAAAGAAAGTTTCCCACATTTTGTCGAAGCACAATACTTTTATACGTCTGGTTCAGTCCGAAATACGAGTGGTGATACTTGGCAAATGTGGCTGAAATCTATACAAGGAGGTACATTATATCTTGACGGAACGTTCTGAGTTTTTCATTTATAAAAAAATGTATCATCATACAACGTTAAAGTTGATTATTAATTTTTTCTGTAATTTGATTTAATATCTGTTCGAAACGTTGATCAATGATCGTCTCTGTACTCGTTCCAATTCTGTTCATGACATAAGCAAAAGAAAGATTTTTTGCAGGTGCTGCAAAACCAATACTTCCTCCGGCTCCTATGAAATAAAAATACATTTAAATGAATAAAAATATATTGTGTGTGGGTGTATACCATGGTGACCAAATACATTGGGACCTAGTTGAGGAAGTACCCTATCAAATCGATGAAAACCCATGCTAAATGATGAATAATATTGCAGGACAAGATCTATCTCATTCACTGGTGTATTCGATTTAATTGCATTCTGTAAAACTTCATCTGAAATCAATGTTTGTCCGAATTCATCTCGGATATTTCCAATAAATGCCGAATAAAGTCGTGCAATTGACCAAGCATTTGTTAATCCGATTGCATTTGGTATTTCTGCTTGATGTATCTCAGGATCATTCCATATATCAAATAGAGTTAACATGGTTTCATTCAAAATATTCTTCGAATGTAATTGAGGTACAACAGGTGACACACGAACCTGTCGTTCAGGAGGCAGACCGATATAGAATTCTGTTTTCGTTGGTTTTACTAATTCATCTTGAACAAATTGTCCAACTGACCTTTTCTTTGGATCGACACGACGAATGATTTCACCAGCTAACCAACCATAAGTAATTGCATGATATCCATGAGCTGTGCCAGGCACCCAATCAGGTGCTTGTTCTTGTAGGATTTGAGTCATTGCTGTCCAATTGAGATATTGTTTTACTGGTGATGAAACATAGGGAAGTCCCGAACGATGTGATAAAATATCAGCAACTGTCGTATGTTCTTTACCATTTTGACCATATTCTGGCCAATAATCAGTAACCAATGCTGAATAATTCAATAGACCTCGTTGAACACAAATTGCAGCAGCCATTGCTACGATTCCTTTCGTTGTCGAAAATACTAATTGTAGAGTTTCATTATTATACGGTTTTGTTTTTGATTCATCAAACCATCCGCCTATTAAATCAACAACAGGACGTCCTTGATGATAAACTGCTATAGCTGCACCTAAATCATCTTCATTGACGAAATTTTCATTAAATAAATCACGCACAAATTCCCATCCAGGAGCTACATTTCCAATCAAATTATTATTCTCACAAAATACAATCGAAAACAAAAAACATAAAATCCACCTTGACAACATCATCCTTTCGATAGATATGTTTATTGAAATATACATGGATTAGACCTCGATCTTTTCCTATGTAAATACCAAACAATACACACACGTACGCAGAAAAGAAAAGTTTATTCATTAAGAGAAAAAGCAAGGTTCAAGTTTATTCGACGGCTTTGATTGGTTGATCCTTGTAAATCTACAACAAAACATTCATAGAGAAGAGGAAAAAGAAAAATTCTAAATCCTACGCTATTCAATGCATCGAAAAGTTGATCGATTTTATTTGGAAAATTTTCAACTGGATCGAGATATTTGAGTTGAATATCATTTGGTTTTGTTACACCGATCCATATTTGAAATTTATTGAACATAAACGAGAAAATATGTTCGTCGTTATCGTGAGAACGAGCTTGATCTCGTACTGAACGAAAACTTTCGTTGATAATTGTTAAAAACATGCCCATACAAACGAAAACAACAAGGAAAATAAATAAACTAAAGCAAAATGGACCGAGAAAAGGTGCCGCTGAAGTTATTTTTTGTACGTCGAATAGCATGAGAAGAATTTCGAATAACATTAGGCTTGTTCGAACTACATTTGAACAAGAGAAAAGTTTCGAATTGAAGATTAAATAGAATAAAGCAATAAAAGCTATGTACACAAATGAAAACATCAAGGCAAATGAAATAAGATTTTTCATTGCACATTGAAGAGCTCGAATAAATAATAATAAACGTTGATTAAATCGACATAGACGTGTTAATTTAATTGTGCCGAAAAAACAACAAAAACTAAGCAAATAAACGAATACATCGTTGATATAGACGGATAGTTGCAGATTGATATAAGTGAAACCATTGGTTTCAGCGAAAAGATTGCCAATACGATTGGCTTCGTAGAATCGCCAAATGTAAACGCCCATGATGCCGAATGAACACCCGATAAGTCCAAGATTGATTATTGACCAAAATTGACGGAAATATTTCTTTTTCTTTCGAATTAATAATTGTATTTCGACGATGATCAATTGAATGATGAATAACATGTAGACAATCAAACAAATCATCTGCGAAAGAGAACGAAAAATTAGGTAAGAAATCGGTTCGAAACGATAGGATGTTTCGAGACCACCACTTGGCAAAAATTCAGTTAAAAGTGTGACCAAAGTGAATAATTGCGAATTAGGATTGTATAAATTCATTTGAATAATCACAGCTCGTGTTCGTTGATCGATCCAATTCAATTGTTGAAGTGTCGAGAGATTCGTTTTGAGATCATCTAATCGACCACGAAATTCATAAACATAACCACCACCTGAATACGTATGATGATTGCTCATGATTGAATAGGAATCTAATTGGTCAGCTGTCTGATAGAGAAACGCTCGTTCGATTGAAGAATTCGATGTTCCACCTGTTGTTTCATTCGTCCAGTTAGGTGTAAATGAACGTTTATCTTCGCCGGAAAAACTGTATTCGTTTTGACAAGAAGAGAAGAGATAATCAACGGAATATTTGATTTTACATGATTGAGATTGAACACGCAATTGTCGCATAACTGCCCAACCAATTAAACGATTGGCTCTATCAGCTAGAAAACCACTGAGATTTCGAGGTGACTCTTGATTATACCATCGTTGTGCTCGAAGATTCTCGGCAAAGATATTGTTCAACCATGACCAATATTGACTAACGTTTACAACCTTTGTATAATCGTATTGGTATTCTCTTGTGTTCAAGAAGAGTTGTTTCATATGTCGAACTTGATACGATGCATTAGGATTCAGAGATGAATAAGCAACAAAGAATAAAACGGCGAGAAATAGAATATACGAAAGAAATTCTCGAATAATCGACCACATTTGAATTTCTTTCAATCGTTGTTGACGTGACCAATCTAATTCATGTTGATCCAATCGTTGAGGTCGAGAATGTGAACGATAAGTAAACGGAGATTCTCGAATTACATGAAGATATTCTTCGTCATGACTCAATCCAGTTGGCTCATCGTCGATGAAGTCTTCCGTTGTCTTACGACAGAGAAAAGAAAAGACAATTGCTAATAGAACTACCTGAAAAAGTACGACGAATTAAATTTTCTGAAAGAATTTTGACAGACTTTTAAAGGTTGAATGAGAAGAATCGACGAGAAAAATCCGGTGAGAAGTGAAGTTAACCATTGTTGAGTTTTGATATCACCAAATTCAATTCCACGAACAACGATAAAGAAAATTGAAACACCAGCAACGATGGCCGACAGACCATAAGCAATAAATAAACACCACCATGGAAATGTCAAACCTTTTTTCTTTGATGATACAGTTGGTATTGGATTCGGTTGTTGTTTAATTTGAGAAATCGCCTGTTGTAATGATGATAATTGTTTTTGAGAACGTCGAGATTGAATTCGACGAAAGAATTGCACCAAAAGAATACTCGGCAAGAACGAAAGAACTTCTACAATCACGCCGATACTGATCTGTTCTCGGCTCAGATAAATCGGTCCGAACACAAGACTACTCTGAGCATTTGCTTTGACTTCATTCATTTGATCGTAATAGAGAATGTTGAGTAACATAGCTGTTAAGAATAGAACAAAACAACAAGTACATCGTTGAACACGAGTGAATTTATTTGATGGTGGCCGAGAAAAGATTGACAACCAAAGATGACCTTCTGTCATACTGTGATAGGCTTGTTTCGAAAGAACATAGGAGAATTCACGTTTTTGACATTCACCAGCCACTGGTAGAACTCGTTCAATCAAACCATCGTCTTTCTCAACAGCAAACCATTTCTGACCGATAAAATAGAACTTTTCCATTGTCTGTAAATCTCTCACAATAATATACTTCAAAAACCACGATGCCGATGCACCCGAACCAGTATTATCATGCCAAATATGAATATAGTTCAAGAATCCCAATGATTTGGGAACCGTCATGATGAAAGCATCGATACCACCTCGTTGTAAAATCTTTCGTTTTGGATCGGCCAATGTTCTCACTTGAGTTTCACCGTCATCACCAGCGAGAATAAAATGAACTTTCGAATTCGTTCCTGCATCTTTTCGATGGCCAGTAAGAACGAGAATTTCATAGAAATATTCATCCGATCGATGATTATCCGGTAGAGGTGTAACACCTAATTTCTCCAGATCTTTTTTATCTTTATACCGAGCGAAGATCGTTAAAAGAACGTAGAGAATACAGACGATGATTAAAGTTATATAAACGGTTTTGTTTCGATTGAAATCTGCATTGGCAAAGACATAATTCCAATTGATAGGTGCAGGTAGAACAATGAAACCACTGGCAAATGTGGTTAAATGTGTAGAAAAACATTGAGTTTCGTAGTGATTCGTACCTGGTCCGACAATTAAACCATCTGATTGCCAATTGCTATTGGAATCGAGATAATAACAGCCGGATGTGTAGATTCGAAGTTCGTAATTTGACGTGAAATTGAATGGCTGGTCGATGACGGATGAATTCAGTTCTCGTAAACCGAAAATAACCGATTGATGATTTGCAGCCTTTTCATTATCGATGAAATAGGTGTACAAATCATCGTCCGTTAGATTTGAAGGATAGAATATTGTCCAACCGTCGGTGTCATTCATTGAACTGTTCAGAATCGGTGACCTATCGAATTTATAAATGAATAAATAACTGAGATTGGTATTCAATGGATGCATTTCGAAATGAACTGATCTCGGAAGTGAATTTGTGATGTTAACAAAATGTAAATTGAATAATTGTTGATGAGATGCTGTTACATTTTGCAATGTCATCGATGGAATCATGACGTTTGGGTCACGAGGAATGATTAATTCAATTGGTTGAGAACGATTTGTTCGAAGAGGAATTTCATTGCCAAGATGATCGAGTAATGAAAGTGAAATCGATCGAGAAAGATTTGTGTTCGATTGAGATTTCGAATTTCCGTAAGCAGCTAACGGTTGAACCATCGATCGAATAGTGATCGATGAATGATTTTTTAGATTAACTTCACAATTGATTGGCAGTTGAATTTTAGCATTACCGGCTTGTTCGATGGATCTATTTGAAAGTGATTGAATGGTTGCTGTTTCGACTGACATGAATACGGAGGATGTATTCATTTGTAGATTTTGACCGAGATTAAGATGAATATGCAAAGCAGAAGTTAGAAGAGAAAGTGTTTTCGCTGTTCGAGAAGCGACTTGATTGGCAACGAGTTTTTGTTGATTGAGATTTCGACTTTGTTCGATTGATTCACCTGGAATTAAATTTGGTTTAGCCCATTCAGATTCTAAATCCGTATCGTAATCATCAGGAAATTTATTAGCTCGAGTTGAATCAGAATCAAGTATTGTGTTTCTCTCTTGCAATGGTCCATTAATAGCATTCAGAGCATTATTTGCACATTGTGCTATTAGAGATGCTGCTGTTTTGACGTCTTCATAGGGGATTTTCTTTGCCATTCCATTGAGAGCCAATGCTAATTGATAGCATTTATCAGAAGCTAAACTAATCGTTGTTCGTGTTAATTGATTAGTCGCTTGAGTGATTTGAACTAACGATGATGCTTGAAGTTTGATACTATTCGATGTTGAAATCAAAAGATTACTCGTATAAGCAATCAGATTCTCTCGCACATTGGCATAGATATTCAATTGTTTGTTATATTCAACTAGAGCCGATGCATTGACAACGGAAGTTTTATTTGTTCGATGAGAACGACGGTCTAATGATGAGACGATGATATCCGATGCTGGTATACCACCTAATACACAAAAGAAGAGAATACGTATATCGAAAATCGATTGTTTTTACTTGCAACAGCATTTTCAATTGTTTGATTATTTATTTTATTAAATTCCAGTGAAACAGAAGTGATTACTTGACCGATTAGATTTTGGTTTCCACTTGAAAGTGTTTGTACAATTGGATCATTGGTTTTAGTACTTTGAATTGAAACAACAAAATTTGTTATTTCTTCCGAATCAGATGAAACAACAACCGATGAGAGATTCATTTCTGTAATACAATCTAATCCATCTCGAATAATACCAATGATATTTACGACTGATGTTCGATCATCACCAGCTGGTAATCGAACTTGAATCGTTGAAACCGATGAAAATGCAACGATTGTTCGTTCAGATGGATTTGTTGTCCAACCTTAAATAATTTTTTTTTTGAATGAATTCGTTTGAAGATAAAGAAGAAAAAAAACTCACTGTAAAATGAATAATCTTTAATACCATCTTGATCGATCCAATTCGAACATGAGATGGTAAATGTAGTGCTGGTAGTACCATTTCGAGGATTGATTGAACAAGAACCATTTTCCGGTGGTTTATTGATGATAAAATTGATCGAACTCGAACTTATCTCGGAAGTAAATGAATACAACACTTGAAAACGCCAATATTCAATCGATCGATTTGATAGGAATAAGTTATTCGATGAAGTTAAATTACTCGTATTCGAACCTTAATAAAACATAGAATTGGCTTTTTTATCTCGTGATATAAAGAGAAAGCAATATGGTACCGAAAAACCAAATATCTTGATATTTATTCATATCACCGAATGGAGTCCATCGAACAGTTTTTGATGATGAATTCATTACTCCGGAGTAAATAACCCATGTGATGTTATTTATAGGTGGACAAGAACCAGAGCAAAATGAAAATAGAGCAACTTGTGTTGTTGGATTGACAAATTGATATTCCATATTCGGAGCACATAATGCCGTTATGACACAACTAAATTCGAATCAGAAATAAACTCTGTCTTTTTTTGAATATTTAATTTACCTGATAATGATTAATTGTGGTTGTTGATCAACAACTTGAACAAGAAGATAACCTTTTGCTTGAACACTTTCATTTTGACCACTGGTCATCATAACCATGAATTGATAGGTTTCATTCGATTGCAATGAATTTGCTAGAATGGTTACCGATGATTTTTTACTACCAAACCGCCATGCTGTTCGATTTGCAAAACAAGATGAATTTTGAGGATCGATTGTTCCATTGTCGATTGCGATCAATTGTCCTCCATTTTCTGGAAAATCATATCGAGGATAGATACGACAGTAATATTCATATTTCCAATTCTATTATTGATAATATCGAAAACGTATACGTGTGATATTTTTGAAATAAACTTACACTAGCATTGAATAGTTCAGTATCTGGATCAATAGAATGTGTACCTGGATCAAGAAGTAGATCTTGTTTATATCCACTGGTGATCATTGATGTTCCGAATGCAAGAAGATTAACAGTAATACTTGACGTTATTATTTTAATATAAACCGAAATGGATGTTGAGAATTGAGGTGCGACGACCATTGCTACAGTTAATCTTAATTGATAAACACCATAGTCAAGTGTTTTAGCTGGAATATAAAGTTCATTTGATGTTGTAACTATGGATTGATCCAATTGAATAGACAATGAACAGTTCGATGTACAACTAGCAATGGTCCATTTTGAGTTAACAGCTAGTGATGAATTGCAATTCAAATTAAGAAGAGAACTAATTGAAAAATCTTGATTTCGTTGATATTGTAATGGAGTTGGTAATGTTGGTGCGCTTGGCATTAGTGTTATAATTGGTGCAAAACAACCTATAAAAGACAATGTATGCTTCTGTTTATTTCAGTACTAAATTTACTTTGATTTGTCAGTATTGTTGATGTTGTTATAGTAGTTGTTGTCGATATTGTGGTAGTAGTAGCAGTAGTCGTTGTTATTGTAGTGGTAGTAGTAGTTGTTGTTGTTGTTGTAGTTGTGGTTGTGATATCTAAACAAGAAATGTTGTAAGCATGTTTTTTTATTCTGTAACTAATTGAAATAATATCGAAAATTTGAATGTGAGATATAGTGGTACGTACCGCATGTATTATTAGTTAAAGCAAATTTTTGAATACGATTATTACCACTATCAGCAACATAAATATTCCCTTGAGAATCGAAAGCCATTGACCAAGGGTCATATAGTTCATCAGATGAGCTTCCCATTATATTCGAACAAGCAATTATACATCGAAAACCATTTGGCCCTGATCCAACAATACGACTATAACCATAACTTTTATCTACGATAAACAAATACTCATCAGCATCAAGAATAACATCTATTGGGCCGTTGAGTGTGAATGAATTAGACGCTGTAGCGCCTGCCACTGTTGTACCATTTAATTGCCCTGATCGAAATAATTGAACTCTGGCGTTGCTATAATCTGCCACATATAAATTAAAACTAGAATCAATAAAAATCCCATAAGGATAGTAAAGAGTAGATGAATTGGACCCATAGCATCCTGTTCCAGCGACAACTCTTTTTGTATCTGTAATATCATCAAGGAATTTCGCAACAACTTGATGCAAGTTGCTGAGAGAGCAATACAGAGTATTGTTGATGTCGATAAAAATGTCATAGCAAATACTTGGAATAAACATGGCAGCAGTAGTATTTGTTCCATTGGATAGATACCTATCGATTCTACGATAATTATAACTATTATAGACATAAATATCACCAGAAGTTGTCACAAAAAGACTGTATGGATCCCAAATATTAGCAGTAATATATTTTGATGAACTAGTATTTCCTTGTGACCATACAACAATACGGTTCAAAGTATTAGTCGGAACATAAACCGTATCATTGGCATCAATATAAACACTAAGAGGATTTATACCCACAATGCTTGAATTTGCAAATGTTGTCGCATTTGCATTCCATGAAGCGAGTGGACAAATTTTTGGCCGATTGTACGAGATACCTGAAAAGGTAAATATAAATGTATGTAATATTTATAAAACTTAACACATACCCTGTGGAGGTGTTGTGCTTGCCACTATAATTAATTTTAGATTTATGCGAAATTAACTGTATTAAAAAAGATATTACCTGTACTAGTAGACGTTGTTGATGTTTGCTGGGAAATATTAGTTGCATCTAAATATATAGAATAGAGAGATCGACTAATAGTAATAATAAAATACTCACTGCAAGAATTTGTTGCCAAAAGGAACTTCTGAATTCGATAATTACTCGTATCCACTACAAAAATATTTCCATTTCTATCGAAAGCCATAGTCTGCGGAGATAAAAATTTATCAGCAGTATTGCCTTGTCCAGAGCAACCGATAATGCATCTGAAACCATTAAAATCCGAAGCAACGATTCGGTAATTGCCATTATCCACGATAAATAGATGGCCGTCAGCGTCCAATATAACATCTGTTGGATTTTGAAGAATGATAGTTCCAAAAGCTTCTCTTCCTGCTACGGCTCTTCCGATCAGCTTTCCTGGAGGAAAAACTTGAATTCGATGGTTACTAGAATCCGCCACATACAAATTGAAACTGTTATCGACGAATATTCCACGAGGATAGTAGAGATTAGTTGGAGATATTCCATTGCAACCAGTTCCTGCAACTGTTATTGTTTGAGTATCTGTGTTATTGAGTGATCGTTTGATGACTTTGTGAGAATTATATAAAGAACAGTACAATGAATTGTTTCCATCCATAAAAAGATCATAACAATAGCCACTCGTAACATATAACTGTAAGACTTTATTCGTTGAATTTAAGACCCATTTATCAACATAACTTGTGCTACTAGTGACGTAAATATCTTCGTTAGTCGTAACAAAAATACTATACGGATAGACGCTTGTTGACACATTCATTGTTGTTGGTATACTATTTCCATCAACCCATCGGTGTAGAAGTTTCGTCTGATAGTTAGCCAGATAAACCGTATTGTTACGATTCACGAGCATACCATATGAAACCGAAGCAACAAAACTATTGTTTGCAAAAGTAATACCTGTCGTATTCCACGTTGCCGATGGACAAAATTTCGGCTGGTTGAATGACGCATCTATCGTAAAAGAAACATAACATAAAAGTAGTCTTCATTATCTTGTTTATCCTACCAATTGATCCACTGATTGACAGTGGAATAATCGACCATATCATCATAGTATACATGAATACCATGATTTCGTGAGACATTTGCGCATAAAAACTTCAAAAGTAGGATAGCTATATACGGAGGCGTTCTGGTTATTTATGTGTTTCGGAGCCATTGTTAAACAAATTTTCGAAGCTCAAAAACAACTATTGACATTGATCGATCGATATCCGAAAAAAACGAATAAACATAATACATTCTTAATTAATTATTTTTCTCATCGGAGAAAAACAAATATTTGCATATTGTTGTTTGCTTAAAATTATTTTTTACAGTATAATGCATTACATAAAACGTTATTATATGATGAGATGAAAAGAAAAGATTAACCTTTCGTATCTTTTCTCTTTTTTTTATCACATTTTAAAAATATTTTTCAAATGAGTTTACAATCAGAAGATTCTCAATGTCGTCAAATTCTTCTCCAATTCGAAAGTGATTTAATTTGGTTATTTCGTTTTTCGTCCACAATATCGTAGCATTGGAAAAGGCCAAGGTTCGCTGGAGAATTTAACTTTGTATATTCTTGTGAATGATGTGGAAACTGTTTATTCACATGCAGAAAAAATCCCATCGAAAGATCTGTGGCGACCACCCGAAAGTAGAAATGAATTGAAAGAGGCACTTGATGATAAAGTAACAAGTTGTCAATGCTATTCTCAATTGAATAGAAAGATTGAATTGAATCATGTTTTTCTAATTACATAAAAACAAACAAAGGACAAATCAGAGAATTGTTGTGTACACTTTTTTTCATAATATGCAACCTTAGAAGTGCGTACAGATTGTTTGGTTGCAAATAAAAAATATATTGAATTTCTTATTCACATAGAATAGAAGTAAAGCAGTTGAATTGAATTCTGTTGAAAGTATGAAGACTCCTAAAGTAACTAGAATAAAACGATCAGCATGCAGTGCTTTACAAACCTCTCTTATTCAATCACCGAGAAGAAATAGTGAACCTTTTACAAATCCATCAGAGAAACATACATCGACCTTCGCACGTGATCTGAATTCGGCTCCTTCCAAACCTCATCAGGTACATTTTTTGTTTTTAAATAAATGGTCAATTCTTTTTTTTATTGTTAGCTATTTGGTGATATTCAACGAGTGCATCCCATTGTTAATAATAATCATATTGAATCGACATTCCCAAATGAAACTTTCGAAATATCCACTACACCCACACAGACATACACATGCGGATCTGTACAGAATGAACACAAGCCAATTCAAAAATCGTCTCGAGTTAAAATAGATGATTTTCTACCGTCATGTAGACATCAACGTGGAGCTGTAGAACTAAATAAGTAAGTGATTGGATTTAAAAATGTTTATAAATATTTGCTAATATCATTTTTATTTGTTGTTAGTGCGATGAATAACAAAAAGAAAAAACGTGTTTCGAAACTCTTATGTCGATTACTTATGTGTGGAATCTGTCTTCTTCTTTTACTATCTGGTATCACCGCAGCTATTGTCTTGTCTTTGTTAGGTCGACCTATAACTACAACAACAACATCGACAAGTAAGAATATTTGTCATATTTTCTTTTTTCTTTAAAATCCTATTTATTATTTCTAGCTTCGACATCGGCTACATCGACCACATCGACAACAGCCACAACAACTACTTCTACATCGACAACGTCAACAACAGCAACTACAACTACGTCGACAACAACAACATCAACAACGTCAACTACATCGACGACTTCGACATCGACAACATCAACAAGCTCAACGACAACGACAAGCTCAACGACATCCACCACTACAAGTACTGCAACAACGACAACAACAACAACGTCAACCACAACCACGAGTTCAACATCGACTACATCGACCAGCTCAACTACCACCACAAGCACAACGACGTCTACAACCACAACTACGTCGACAACGACAACAACAACATCATCAACTACATCGACGACTACCACGACTGATACAACCACAACAACCACTACTGATACAACTACAACAACTACTACCGATACAACCTCTACTACTTCCACAACATCGACAACGTCGACTACGACAAGTTCAACAACGACGAGTACAACTGAAACAACATCAACGTCAACAACATCGACAACTTCAACAACATCATCAACTTCTTCGACTTCAACAACTTCTGAAACCACGACTACTGCGACAACATCGACTACTACAACAACGTCCTCGACGTCCACAAGTTCGGTAACAAGTAAGATTCGATAAAAAAATTGTCCAAAAACTTTTCACACGAACGTAACTATTATACTTTTAGCTTCAACAGTATCGACATCAACAACGACATCAACTAGTACTACAAGTATGATGCTTTTTTTTTCCTTCGTTCATATATAACTATTAATTATGATCCTTTTTAGGTTCAACATCGACAACAAGTATGAATAAATGAATAGTTTTTGCCAGAGAAGGAGGAGAATAATATTTTCTGTTTTTTTCCAAATAGGTACTTCAACAACGACCACTACAACAGGTAAAAAAATTAAATAAAACAGTAGAATACATTTCGATTTCTTCTTTTTAGCAATTCCTTGTAATATAACTACTGTTGGAAATCTTGTGTCATTTGACACTTCAGCACCAACAGTATGGACAGCCTATTCCTATTTGTTTACTGCAACATCGACTACTACACGTATTCGATTTACTTCGGCTACAGATCAATCGAACAAAGACTGGTACGTCGATAGTGTATCTGTTGTTATAAATGGTGGTGCAGGAGCAAATTTACTAATCAATGGGAATTTCGAAACGGGCTCTTCAGTTGGTTGGCAAATATTTGCATGTGACAATAGCTGCTCTGCAGTAGTAAAAACATCAACAAAATGTCTAAGTGGCAGTGGTTGGTGTTACAATAATGCATGTACACCAACCACTAACATACAATTTCTCGAACAATATTTCGCTACTACTATCGGCGTGACTTATAATATTACGTTTTGGATACTCAAAGGTGGCCCGGGAGTAGGTTCTGGTATTGCAATGTATGTCAATGTTCTATGAAAATATAAAACTATAATGCGTGTTTTTTACGAACATGTCTGATTTATCGTTAAAAACACTTTCTTAGGTAACTTTTCGCGCTGAAAACAATGGAAATATTTTCAAAAAAAAACAAGAGGAATAAGTTTTAATAGTTGCCACTTGACATTCACTTAAAAGAGCAATCATAACAGTATGCATGACCACATTTTTGACAGCAATTAACATAAAAACGCCCGCATTTTTTACATTGATTACCAATATTAGGAATAAGAGGAGCATTAGGAATACAAGGAGCATTGGAATCATAAAAGGGAATATGACAACCATTACAAGCACCAGGAATATGGCTACCATCACATCGATTATTACAGTCTTTGAATTGGCAAACGAAATGTTTTTGTGGCGAGAGATCTGCCATGGTCTATTGCGTATCACCCTAAATGAAAAGGTAAATCGCTGAATACTTCACAGAGTATTTATGCTTATCTATGAGTATTGGAAGTAAAGGAGAAAGAGAAAGAGATGTCACTATAGTTTATATAGAAGAATCTATTTTAAAAAGTTTTGCACATGCTTTCGAATCGATTAATATGAAGTGAAGTTCGATGAGTAACGAACGAAATTACCTGTATATTATTGTTTGTCGTATTGTCTATTATATGAGAAATAGACGGGCAAAAGAAATTAGAGATTTTTAAAAGTAGATAAGAACACAAAAAAAACAAAATACTTTGTTCTTTTGCGCACATTTCTTTGATGATTCACGCAGAGCAATAGGTAGTGTATGATGTAAAAACAACTGCTCTCTCTTGTATTTTACCGTGTCTCATATTGTCAGGAGGTATTTTCCTTTTGTTTCAGAATAGAAACACCAAAAAATATATGCCTTTTTCTGCTCGGCTGGCAATAAAGTCTTCAATTGTGAACACAGTGAACGATGAACAATTCGTAAACATCTATACATCTGATGAGAGTGCAGTACAATTACTGGACAATGGACGAACGATCATGAATGTCAAATTTATACGGGCATGTGCTCTTGGCATTCATTCATACTCGTCTGGTATTTATCGAATTCGGATAAAAGTAGATCGTGGCTGCCCATGTTTGGGTATTCGCTCACGAAATATACCACCTACACCGAATGCAGCTGCTGCAGGGCGTTATGATACTAGCCCTTCGACTTATGGTTGGGGGTGCGATTATCAACGTATGCTTAATGGACAATATGATCGTTATAGAGCAGATAGATTGGAAAGAGACGGTCATGTGTACGTAATCACGTTGAATTGTGATGAACATAAATTAAGTATCGTCAATGAAAACACCAAAGAACAAGATCAAATGGAAGTCGATGCTCGTTATGCTCCTTTTCCTTGGTGTCTGTTTGTCGATCTTCCACGAGTTAATACTCGAGTGTCGCTTGTATAGACGCCTCACTTTAAGTATTTTGTAGTTTTATATAAATAACCCTATTGTTCATTGTGCATATACGTCTAGTCGATCGTTTTTAATTGAAACTTTTATATGCGCTCAGACTATTACATTCAGTCGAGAATCAAGTGAATCAACTCTCGATGAGCGTTACTTGTTTATTTCGGAATAAAATTAGAATACATTATCGAGATTCGTTTCAGTCAATTCAATTTCAGTATCGATTTGTTTTTTTCGACAACAACAACATTTTTTCGAAAATATATGTTGATCATACCAAGACAATGATCGAAGAGGCCGTGGCAGCCATATCCATGTTTGAAGCACTTTTGGCAAATAATTTGGTTTATATTTTTGTATGATATTGACGATGATAACTAAGATGATAAGTAGTGCAATAGGACCGAGAATACCACCGAATACAGCCCTAAAATAAATCGATACAGCTTTAGTTTTTTTTTGTAATTGAAAATGAATTTGATTTTTTACCATCCAGCAAGTGAAAGAGCAAATACGATGAGTGGAATGAGGAAAAATGCACTAACGATATAAACAACAGCAAACCATCGATATTCAGCTGTTATTTCGCCTAATTTCTTAGCCATTGGAATTGGAAATCGCATGAATGGAATTGGATACCAAATTAAAATCCCTTTTCAATCACACAAAAACAAGAACAATTATTCTTAATCGAATAGTTTCATTCGCCTACCAATGATATTGAAAAATGTATGACACAATGCAACTTGCAATGAATTTCTCAATTCTTGACCATTTTTCGCTGTTAATGCCGCCATTATACCTGTTACTGTCGTTCCTATATTTGAGCCTATAGTAAACGGATAGACTCGTTCGATTGTAATCACTCCGAGACCAACTAATGGCGTTAGTGTCGATGTAAATATCGAACTACTTTGAACAAGAATTGTCAGCACACATCCAATCTAATCATAAACTATTCAAATTAGCATTTTCTTCATGGAAAATGACATACGAGAATAGCTAAATAAGGTGTTAAATATTTGAAAACACCGGGAAAATCTGAATTAACCATTTTATGAATGAGATTTTTCACTGTTCCTTTGAGTAATGATTGAAGAATTTTAACCAGAAAAAGTAAACAAAGACAAAGACAAATAATGGAAACAAACAGTAAAAGTAAACCAATTGCCCAATCTGGCCAGTAGACTTTTGCAAATAAAAATTTACAATATTCATCGGGAACTAACTCAAATGTTCCATTAAAATCACTTTCATTTTTATATGAACAATATCGTTTGACTAGCGAAATATCATCCGTTGCATTGCCCAATGCAATTAACTCAATTGCCTTTTTATCGAGTTGAATGATTCGTTCAGTTAATGGTTTCGTTAGAACTGTTAAAAATTCTGGATTCGAATTTTCATTGGATTGTAAATTTATTCGATTAGTAATTGCGTATGTCAAATGATACAACATGCCTATTATTATTTAAGAACAAATATTTTATTTAAGAATAAATATTTTACTTCTATTCAAAATTTAATTTAATTCCTACCTGATGCAATTTCAATTGGTAAGAGAATAAGAACAGTCAACCAATTGAACATATCGTGAACTGTAGCACCGGCAAAAGCTCGACGAAATTCATCACGTTTAGCCTAAACGAATTGATTTTATTTTCAAATTTGAAATATCTCATCATACAGATTGTGTCATTGCTACTAGAGTATTCGTCACAGATGTACCTATATTTGCTCCTATAGACGAAAGGTTTTTTTATATTATTATTAAGATTAAAAAGTATTTCAATGAATACCCATAATAATTGGTACGGCTTGTTGAACTTTGAGAACTAAAGTGATATGTTAAATAAACTTTTGTTTTTTCGAATGAAAAAGAACAGGTAAATTACCATTCGATGAAACCATTGATACAACAATTGAAGTCGATGTTGATGAACTTTGAACAATAACAGTGGCTAATACACCGACCATTAAGCCAGCAATCGGATTGGAGAAGATCGAATTTTCTGCAAAGATTTTACCAGTTATTTTACCTGGAAATAAACATAATTAGAAATAGATTTTAATTTCAAAGAGATACTTACC
>Ga0209915_1002470_pt1 | contig 19253 bp, 12 predicted proteins | sample ThiBiot_750_plan_FD_183952 | JGI IMG/M metagenome (GOLD analysis project Ga0209915, IMG submission 183952) | Wastewater bioreactor microbial communities from Cape Town, South Africa - Thiocy_cont_750_plan (SPAdes) | ecosystem: Engineered > Bioreactor > Thiocyanate-remediating > Anaerobic-Aerobic... | reverse complement strand
ATGTCTAATCAATTCTAATTCGGTTGATTAACTATTTGTGTTCGCGTGTGAGCGATAAATTGAGCTTGTGTGTGCACTGTAGATATAGAAATGTTTGATTTTTCTTTGAAAATAAACTTTCTTATTTCTCGACGAAAACCATTATTCGTAATTATCGAAATATAAAAGCCCGATGCAAAAAAAGTATAAGATAATAAATGCATAAATTCAACAAACACTTTGTCTTGCGCTTTTTGCAGCGCACTTTTCGAATAGTATTGTGTCACGTTCGAGTAAATTAATTCAGCTGCATATGGGAAATAAGTAATTACTGAAATTATGGATTGCAATATTATCATAATAGATAATTTTATATCTATCTGCTGTAGAGTTGTGCGATGAACACCAACTATTAATGAAGCACCATTATGTAAAGGTAATATTTGTCGTCGAGTAACTTTTCTTACACTGACAATCAATAAATATGCAAGTGTAGACATCAATATCGGCGGACAAATTCCCGTGAAAATGACTTCAAAATAAATGTCATAGTCAGCATAAATACCATCAGCAGGTCCACAACTACCATTTCCACCTTTGTACAATATCAAACGATGACAAATCAGTATAAACCATATTAATAAACAACCGATTATCATCTTATAAGCTAATGTAAATCGATTACTCCATTGACGATATCCTGAAACATTCGCAATCGTATCAAATCGAACATTCGAATAGACTTACTGTTATCTCGTTGAGTTGACAAAAGTCGATCGATCGTCGCAAATGCGAATAAAGTAAACGAGACTTGATTTCCCCAAACCGAAACAAACTGTCGAGTTTTACATAAAAAATCATATCGAATTGTAATTGGTATTTGAAAACCTCTTTCCAACACTCGTGTGAGCAAAACAAAATCAAAATAAAGTAAATCCGACAAAGCTTGACAAAATAAATAGATTGAATAAGCTCGTTGACGAAATGCTTCTGATCGAAAGACAATCATATTCCCTGCACATCCGATATTTCCTGTAATCCAAAGAAAACAACCGAACCAAATATTCAATTGATAAGGCGCTGCACGAAGAGCATCGCTCACAGTCGTATTCATGTCAAATTGTTCAATGAAAAATTTATAATTCTATTCCTTTTTATACGTCTGGTCCTTTTCTCGTGCCAATTCAACCTGCTGTCAAAATGAATTTATATGACAAATAGCAAAGGAGCGTGCCATTTAATGCATCCCTGCATTTTATTAATACTGGCAGAATTTTTTCAATTAACAGCAAGTGCTGTGATATTTCCTGCTTAATGTGTAATGTCTAAAAATACTTGGATCACATTAATAGGAAAGTACTTGTAATGTATCTTTCGAAGACATGCAAGTCTGATTATAAATTATTTATATCAAAATAAATGTAGAACGAAGCACTTTGTTACTCTTTGCCAGATATAAATAGATTTTTTTTATTTTATTTTTGTTTAAAAATGTCGAATAATCGTAAACTGATCTTCGTCATCGTCATGTTCTTTGTTGAGAACGGTCGATCGGAATTCTAAGTGTGTTTTATTGTGCACAAATAATTTTCCGAATCCATATCGTTGATTTCGTACTTGTGACCATTGTGGTTTATCGCTCCATGTCTCATCAATCCAAGCTCCGCCAAAACCTACAACTAAATGAATTGGACTTGTCTGATTGAATTCTTTGGCATCATGTTCATAAATCTTTCCATCGGCTGAGAAATGTTCTCGATCAGTAAAATTATTATATTGAACCGGTGTCGTTCGTTCATAGCAATGCATATGTCCCCAAACAGCTAAATCGACGCCATAATTAATAACCAACGGCTCGATTTCTTGTTGTAAACGACCCGAATCCGTTGCTTTATCGGATGAGTACATCGGTCGATGTCCAACTAAAATCAGCCATGGTCTTTCTTTGCCTTGCCATTTTTGTTTGTATTGTTCGAGTAAATTTTCCAAGAATATTCTCTGTCGTGAACCTGCCGTATAATTGTGTTCCGTCGACATGAAAATCCATTGAATTAAATTCGTTTCAAGACTAAAATAAAAATTCTCATCACGTTCAAATTCCGTGGGATTCGTTTTCGATGGCATGAAGAATCTCGTTCGATAACTTGTATAATTATAATACTTCTCATGATTGCCAACAGCTGTCATGTAAGGTATTTGGCTAGCTATTGGTTCGATTTGATTGACAAATAGATCCCAAATTGTCTGACTTTCTAAATGATCTCCTGTTCCTGCATAAGCCAAATCACCAACATGAACAACATAATTAGCTCGTTGATTTTCACTGGATTTCATATCGTCAATCATTGCTTTCATGACTTCAAAGCCATATGGCATCATCGTACCCATATCACCATAAATATACACGATTTCCTCTTGATCATTCGATGGCATCGTTTGAAATGCCCACGAAGGATCGGAGAACAGATGCGAAATCGTTTTATTATCCGGATCGATAAAACCAAGTTGATAATTATATTTCGTATTCTCATCGAGATTTTTTATGTAAATAAAATGTACCCACGACTTCCAATTGTCGATATCATAGGTTGTCGTGTTGCCAATGGCAATTAGCTCTTGTTGACCGTATTTAATCACTGGTCGATGATCAGCTGATGGCCGATGACGTGTAACGAATGAAATGAACATTTCAGTTTGAATATTATGTGTAAATGATAAATGAACTTGTTCGGGTTGATAGATAGAAAAGAGTAACTTTTCAAAACCGCAAAAATTCGAAATTGTTAGAAAATCATTCGTTGAATTTCCACGATATTTGCCAATGATTTGATTGGCTTGTGCAGTTGTCAATTGACCTTCATAGAATTTACTAAAATATCCGATGATTTCGTCATTAGAAATTCTTCCATCGAAATTCGAATCGATTAAATCAAAATAGATTTGTAAATCACTTGCATTCACTTTCGAAATCAATATCAATAAACTAAGAAAAATAATTGAAAACATCGTTCTTATCTCTCTCTCTGAAAAAAATGCTCGTTTTGCCTTACATTTTATATTCTTAAAAAAATACAGATGCTGTTTTTTTCTCATTACACTATCGATCTCGATAAGTCATGGCACTACGCAAGGACATTGCATGAGTATCATTTTGATTTCGTCGTTGTCGTTGAAATAAACGTTTAATCTTTCGACGAAAGCCAACGTTCGATAGAAGTGAAACATAAAAACTTGTTGCAAAAAATATATAGGAAAATAAATGAATTATTTCTATGCAAACACTTTCATAGCCTTTTTGTAACGATGATTTCGGCCAGTTGGCTGTTATATTGCTATAAGTTAATTGGGCAGCATAGGGAAAATATGTGATTATAGCAATGATCGATTCTAGAATTAACATGATCGTTAGTTGACTATCCATTTGATGAATAATTGATTTGTGTTTCTGTCGTTGTTGATTTACCGATGAGAGATCGATATTCTGAGGTACAATACGTCGTTGAACCACATCTCGAACTGATTTCATCAAAAGACAAGCGAGAATACTCATGCTAATTGCAGGTGTAAGAGAAGAGAAAATCACTTGAAAGTAATTATCATAATACGAGTAAATGCCAGAAGGAGGATTACATTCACCATTATTGTCTATTCGATAGAGAATAATACGATGAACAAATAAAACAAACCAAAATAATGGAATAACGAAAATCATTATATAAGCAAGTGATGTTCGATTACTCCATCGACGATATTCTACAAAATTATCATTGATTAAATTAAGAAAAATCGTTTTTTTTTCTATTTCATTCTCTTACTATTCGCTCGTTGTGTCGATAGAAGTCGATCGAGAGTAGCAAATGTAAATAAACTAAATCCAACAACATTCCCCCAAACAGTACTAAACTGTCGAAGTTTACAAATAATTAAATATTGATTCATCAATGAGATTCCAAAACCTTTCTGAAGTATACGTGTCATAAGAACAAAATTAAAATAATGAAAATCTGCAACAGCTGCAGCGAATAAATATATCGAATAAGCTCGTTTACGAAATGCTCGAGAACGGAACACCATCATATTTCCAATACAACCGAAATTACCCATTAACCAAAGAAAACTACCGAAGTAGATATTCAAATAACACGGTGCAACCGACAGTGCGCTTGAGTTATTCATTGAAAATGAAGCTGTCTATAACATGTTTTTGTTTTAAAGAATTTCATTAAAAAAAGATTCCCTATCTAAGAAGATTAGAGAATGTTTTTTTGGGGGAAACGAGCGACGTCTATCGAAAAGAAAAGAAGAAGAAGAGGCATTTAGTATATGAATCATGTCTAATTCGTCTTCGTCTTTTTTTCTCGAAAATTCATGAGCAACAATCATCTTCGATTTCGTGTTCTTCAATTATACAAACGTATAATAAAATTATCTCAAACTTGGCAAGCTGTTGATCATCCAGCTAAAACACTCGACGAACAATTATACATTCGAAACGAAGCTCGACAGTTATTTCGACAGAATCGAAATGTAACAGATCCGAAAGAAATCGAAGAATTCATTCGTGAAGGTGAATCACGCATTGAAATCGCTTGTCATTATCGAAATCCCTATCCTCGATTAGTAATTTATTCAAAAAAAAACGAGAACAAATCATTTTCTTCTTTCGTTTTCAGGTGAATTTGCCAACATATTCTCTTCCACCAAGTCACAATCGGATTCGATTTAAAAGCGAATATGAAATCGAAGATCTGTCAAGACCAATCTATCTCAAATCCTATGAAAACAAAGAGCACGGAGTAGAGGACGAAGAAAATAAACTATCATCTTGACATTTCAATTAAATATGAACTCTCGGTGCATTTGTTAAAAAGAACGTTGCGTTGTTTTGTTAAAAGAACTTCTCCAAAATAGAGTATCAATAAAAAAAAGCTTGTTCATTTGAGCAACGTCTTACATTTCACTAAACAAGTTTTCTTCATGTCGGGAAATCAAAATTGGAATGGTAAAGATTGTTTGATTGTGTTGTTTTTTCGAAAATTTTCACATCTATAGAATCATTGTACGGTTGTTTTGATAATATCGATATATGTTGCTGTGGAGTTTGTTGTATTCCATGTTTATTTGGAAATAATGCCGAGAAAATCGACGACAGTAATTGTTGTTTAATGTGCTGTATCTACACACTTCTTACGCCGTGTTACTTATGTTGGGTTCCACATATGTCGAAACGTACAGCTCTTCGATATAAATATGGTTTAAATGAAGATCCTGATTGTGGAGATTGTGGAGCTGCTTGTTGCTGTCCTCTATGTGCACTTTGTCAAGAAGCTCGATTTCTCGAACGTCAAAGTAAAAATCAATTCGAAGAGAACACAAACTCATAAAGTTTTCATTTTCTTTAGATCATGACAATTCTGGCGCACGTCGCATAGGAGCAAATACTGTCGAGCCTAGTTCTTATTATTAATCAAACATAAATTCATTCATTTATTTATTTATTTAATTTAATCATTGATTGTCCCACTTTTTATTCTGCTTTTTGTTTTGTTTGTTTTTGATTATTAATTAAACAAATATCCACGTCATTTTATTCGCAAATTGCAACAAAAAATCAGCTTTTCTTTGTCTACAATGGTCGAACGGTATTTGATATACGAATGGACAAACTAAAAAAAATACCATGAAAATATCGTTGAATATTCTTTCGATATCGAATAAAAATCATATAGAATTGTCGTCGATAGAATTTCGATGGTAGAATAAAAATAATGAATGTAATCATTGGTGGTATCAATGAAATCGTATATCCGAAGAGAAATAACCAGGAATCACTGCCTGATTTAATACATTTCGATAAAAATGAAATAATTAATCTCGGTAGAGCAAGAAGAATTAAAACAAACGGAGCCAAAAGTAAATGTCGATGTTCTCGAATATTACGAAGAAAAATCGTTCGATAGGAAATACTTGCTCGTGTTAATGAATGAAAATGAGATTTTTTCGTAAGAAGAATTATTGTTGCTAATAGATGGCAAATAAATGGCGTTAGAAAATGAAATATATTCATAACGGAATTATAAATACGAACATGTGTTGAATAAGAAACAATACACCAAAGACGAGTTTCATCTTCGTAGTTTTCTTCGTTAATTAAACGACGTGAAAAACAATCATGAATATTCGTTCCTATGACGCATAGAACAATGATTATTAACATGAATTTTGCTGTTGTTTGACTTTTTTTCTTATTAAAACTTGTTCCTTTAATTGTTGTCATTGCTCGTTCAATAGCAACACAAGCAGCTAACCATTGATCGATATTAAGGCAACATCGAACAAGAAAATCTATTGAATAACATTGAATTAACAAGAAGATTTTATTCGTAATGAAATTCGATTGTGCAAGAATAAGTATCCAAAATTTCAGTCCAACAATAATCGTTGTTACTAATGTATTTATTGATGATGCTAGAAGATAAATTCCACATCCAACATTTCGTATGACTTTTGTTTTAAATGTAATCAGCGTTAAATAACCATTGACTAACCCACCGATTAAAATCATATTCATCGTCAAAATACTCATCTGTACGATGAGTGTTTGCTCAGTTAATTTAATATTTGGTTGAATATGATAGCCGAGAATAGCGTCAAGTGAAACACTGAAACCACTGGTACTAAATTGACATAATCGTCCGTAGTAACACGATGGACAGATACACATCGATCGTTGTGGACAAGTGCCTGAATCTTGAAAACATTGTGCACCATTTTGACAGACACTTTGACCGAGACAATCGAATGTCATGTTATGATTAAATTCCAAACAATTCGATACACGTTGATGTTTATGCATTTGACACAGGCAAAGATAGATATCATCGTAGAAACAAGAGATTTTGTTCGATTGACAAATAGTTTGATAGAATTTAATTCGAACGAGAAGATGAGACTGAACGATTGTTTGATTGAATAGTTCGTTGATATGTTGACATCGATCGGATTGTGAAACAGTTGTATTGATAACGATGGATTGAGTGTAATGATTTTGTCTGAGAGTGAGAAAGTAGAATTTTTGTTGTTGCCGAGAGAATTCAATGAAAACAAGATGAAACGGTTGTGGCCAATGAACGACAATCGATTCACGTTTGAACGGAATCGATCGAAATGTTGTTGCGCGTCGTGGTTGTTCTTGAGTGAGAACTTGAATAAAATGAATGAAAATCGATTCGGGTAGGATGAGATTTTGATGAAATGAAATCATCAGTTGATTTTCAGCTATTTCACATCGTTGACCCATGAAACCTCGTGGACAAACGCATGTAAATCCATCTTCATCATCATTCGGTACACATTCGCCTCGATTTTGACAAAAACAGATTGACTTCGTTAGAAAACATCGACGACCGAATTGATGAAGTGGACAAATGCAAATCGATTGATTTGCAGCTGTCAAACCCGCACACAAAGCTGTTGGTGAACACGAACAATTGTATTTGATTGTACAAAATTGTCCAGTCCAACCGGATTGACATTGACAAAATGTTGAATTCTGTTGATCTTTAAAATATCGGACGCATTGACCATGTGGACCACATGAATCATTTGCACAATTAGCGTCCAAATAAGATGTACTTTGTTGAGGAATATCGATAATAAAAGCAAGCCGATGCACAGGCAGAAATGAGAAATTAATTTTACGCAGTAAACTCGTTCGATAGATTAACGATTGTTTTTCATAGATATCAATATGAAGTGAATAGTGTCTATCGATAGATTTCGGTTGTGTTGAATAAATCAGATAGAAATGAAATTTCTTTTGACAATCTCGAATCGATAGATACGTTAATTGTTCGTATGAATGAACAATTCGTTGACGAGTGTCATCAATAAGTAGAATGAGAATAGCAAAAGGTGTTTGCCATGAATGTGATGACGCACGAAAACGTAATGAAAGACTGAGACGTTGATTTTGATATTGACATCGATCACCGTAGGAACTCGGCGGGCAAAAACATTTCGTTTTATTTGTTGGCACGAATCGAACGGGAAATCCACGATGACAATAAGGTTGTTTCGTGTAAAGTTGATTGTTCCATGGTAGAGGAGGATATTCCGTATTTTCATTATAAACTAAATGATTGACTAATGAATTATTAGTTGAATCTAAGATAAAATATGGATTTTGTTTCTTTTCTTTCCAATCGAAATTTCGACAGAGAAATTCTTCGGCAACAGATCGATACATTTGACATGAACTTAAACAAATACTTTCACGTATAGTCGTCGGACATGTTTTTTCACAAATATGTTCATCATCTCCGTATGGACAATCTCGAATTCCATCGCAAACATTATAAACACTTATGCATGGATCAATCGTACTATTTAAACAATAGAAATTCTTTGTATGAAAAATACGATTATTTTTATAGCAGATCGTTGGCTCGTCACTTGCGCCAATGCAATCGATATGACCGTCATTTGTTCGATGAACAGGCAAACATATCGATTGATTCGTTACGATTGAAATACAGAAATGTTCATTCGATGAACAAGTCCATGATGAAAATGTATAACAACCGGTTTCATCGATACCGTTCGGGCAATTCCGAAGACCATCGCAAGATGTATAAATATTATCGCATAACCATTGCTGACAATCGGTTTCATCGGTATGAAAACGTCCGTTGATAAATATCGGCGATAGTTCGACAAATCCATCGCAAATCGTATGAAAAACAACAGAATTTTTTGTATAATAATTTATATACAATTGCTCGTCTTCACATCGAGTTGGTGTAATAAAACCGCAATCACAATGATCGTCTCGGATTGCCGATCGAGGAATGTCTTTGTTAGAAAATTGACAATGAAAGTTATATTTTTTTATCAGTGATAAATCGTAGATTTGACTAATTCGATCGGTGTCTTCGTCATCATTCTCCGGACAATCGTTGAAATTATCCAAGAGTCGATAAATTGAAATACATTTCTTTGAATTCAAGCATTGGTACACATCATCTCGACGGCAAATCTCCGATGGATAATCAAGAACGAAATGATATTTTTTCAGTTGTTTATAGGCAACATCGAGATGTTCCTCTGTCCACGAATGTTCAGCATATTCAGTAATCGGTTGATGTTGAGGAGAACGAGAACATTTCAGATCGTTGATTAATATTTCAGAATCATTGCTAAAGAAACGATCGTAATCCGAATTGTTATAGCAAATATAAGGAAATAAATGTGTCGAACAGTTGATCCGTTGAGAATCATTCTTTGCATATGCAAAATAGATTTCACGAAAAAGAACAGGAGCAGAAGGAATAAAAATCATATTTGAACAATGTTTAGCAATGATTGACTCGTACGCATTATTTTCACAATAATCAATACAACGATAGTCTGCTGCATCAGGCATACCAGTTAGACATTTAAAAGTTGACCAACATTCATCTGACAACGATTCATCTTTCATTGAATACAAAGCTTTGATAAGTAAAATTTCGCGTTCATGAACACACGAACTCGTTAGTACGATTTCTCGACAGATGATTTCTTCACAATCGAATAGCGGTTGACTTGTTTGACAACGTTGCGTTAAATCACTACGTTTTACATATTCATCCGATTGATCAAGACAATCGGGTATTTGTCGATCATCGAGATAGAATGCCATTGGTATACATTGTCCATTCATACATCGATATTCATTCTCTTGACAAATATTCATTTCCAATTGCCAACAATGTCGTTCATCGATGCCATCGTTACGACAATCGATTTTTCCATCGCATATTTCACTCCAATCTAAACACGACGGTGTTGGACCTCGATCACATTCGATATGAATGTAACAAGTCAGTTCTATTGGAATATAATCATTGGATTTGTAATAATCATTTATAATCTCATGTAAACTTGTTTGATTTTCTGTCATAGACACAAGTTCATATTCACAAGTCAAACCAAATCTTGGCAATGTACAATTGAAAAAAACTTGTTCATTCGATGATGATTGTTGATAATCTTCAATGAGATCGATCGGTGTCGACCAATCGTACAATTGTTGACTGGTGACATTTTCTTGTGACAATTGGCCAAATGTGAATGATGAAAGATGATTTTCATAGTTGCCCGAAGTTTTTCTCAAACAATAGGATATAATTTGTTGATAATTATCATCAATTGTTGAGACGATTCTTAGGCAATCATACTCGAAATTCATCGAATATAAATTCAATTTTGGTGAAGCAAAAATTTCATAGAAAAAAATAAAAATTAATACGTTCTTCTCCATGAAAAAAAACAACAACAACAACAACTAAGAGATTTTTATCTTAAAATATTTATTTCCTCTACGCACATGCTGCTTATCGATTTATCATCCCACATCTTTTCCTTTTTAATTAAAAAAAAAAGAATATTTTTTCAGTTGTGCAACTATTTGAAAAGAAGAAAAAGAAAACAATTACACGCATGTTTTCTTTTTACTTATTTTAAGACACATTCAAATTCAATATATTTATCGTTTGAAAAATAATTTCATCGCAAAACGAAGAAACACCCATGTACAAAAGTTTGCCAATGCATTCAACTTGTCCGTTTGGAATTTTAATCCCATTTTTTTTGTTTTCTTGTGTTTTTTACGCGTTCGTTTTTCTTTTCGAGAACAAAATTCACTTGTTGCCTGTTTTTTCTTGTCAATGGGAGTAATCAATTCTCGCTTAAGTCAACGCGTCAGCCCATCGGGCAGAATACTTCCTGTCGATGGAGCTGTTTCAGTTCTACCTCAAAGTCTTCATAGTAGTAACACAATCGGAAGTAAATACGTTGTTGTTTGGATCGATCCAGATATAAATCAAGCCGATATCATCTATCAAAATTCGATGAATCGTCTTCAACGTGTTTTTATTTCTCTACGAACGTATATGAATGTTAAAGAAGCGATGAAATTCATTTCATCAACACGTAATCAATCCATTCTACTCGTTGTATCGAGCGAATGCGTTCATGATATTTGGTCACGTGTAAAAAATCTCTCACAAGTTCATTCGGTTTATATTCTCACGCCTGAAGACGAAGAATTCAAATTCGCCGAACAAGATTCACCGAAAATTCAAGGCGTATCCAATCGAGTCGAAACGATTTGCAGTGCATTGAAACGTGGCACACGACATTTCAATGCCGATCTCTTAGTTATGAGCGTCATACCTTCAGTTAAATTCACAAAAAAAGATCTACCACAATTAAATCAATTGTTCATCTATTGGATGTTAGTTAAACAGATTATTCTCGAAACGAAATACGATCTCAATGAATCGATAAAAGAATTGTCGAGATTTTGTCGTGGCGAATATTTTTCCAATGCAAATGAATTGAAGATTATCGATGAATTCGAAAAATCTTACGAACAACATACGCCCATCTGGTGGTACACAAGAGAATGTTTTGTTTCGGCTTTATTGAGTCGAGCTTTGCAAACGCAAGACATCGAAATTATAATACGCATGGGATTTTTTATCAAAGATCTTCATCAACAAATCGAATCATTGAAAACAACGAAATTACCGATTGTTGCCTATCGAAGTCAAAATGTTTCGAAAGAAGATTTCGACAAAATGAAAGATATCAAAGGCAATCTATTAGCATTTAATAATTTCATCATGGCAGATTTAGATTCGAAAGCATCGATCGATGCTGCACGACGTGCAAGAGACAATCCGAATAGTGTTGGCGTTGTTTTTCGTTTTCGAATCGAAAGTAAACAAACATCAAGTCCGTATGCATTCGTACAGAATCACAGTTTCTCACCGGAGAGAACCAAATCGATTCTATTTTCCATGCATAGTGTCTTTCGAATAAATGATATTAAACAACTCGACAATCAACTATGGGAAATTGATTTAATTTTAACTGATACACACGATGAACATATCAATAGTCTTGGTGAAGTATTAAAAACTGAAATACAAGATACGACAAGTTGGTATAAATTAGCTCAATTTATGACAATCATTCGAGATAATGATCATGCACGTGATATTTATTTTGCTCTACTTGAACTTATTCCCGAGAGTGACGTGCTGAAAATGGCGCATATTTATAATGAACTAGGCGTTCTCGATGATGCCGTCGGAGATTATACATCAGCTTTGCAATTCTATCAGAAATCGATCGATATTCGTCGACAATATTTACCACCGAATCATCGATCATTGAGCGTTTCCTATAATAATATCGGCGAAGTTCAACGACAAATGGGCGATTATCATAGTGCACTATCGACACATCAGAAAACATTGGATATGAAACAGAAAAGTGTTCGACCGAATGCTTTATCGATTGCAACAACTTATAATAACATTGGTTTAGCGAGTGAATTGTTAGGTGAATATTCGAAAGCTTTAGAATTCTATCAGAAAGCTGTGGAAGTCAAACGTCGAGCTCTGCCGGCTGATCATCAAGAATTAGCAACAACGTACAATAATATCGGCGAACTTCAACGAGCAATGGGCAATTTTACAGCAGCGCTAAGTAATCTGGAAAAAGCTTTGAATATTCGATTGAAAAAATACTCGCCGATGGATCCATCGTTAGCAATCACCTACAATAATATCGGTCTTATTCATCGTGAATTAGGCGATTTTTCTAAGGCGTTAATTTATCTCGAGAAATCTTTAGAAGTTAAACTCAAACATTTTCCAGCCAATCATTCATCATTTGCAATTACATACAATAATATCGGTGATATTCGACATCAAATGGCTGAATATGATCAAGCATTAGCTGCTTATCAAACAGCATTCGACATTCAAGAGAAAACATTACCACCGAATCATCCCGAATTAGCAACTACGTATACAAACATGGGCGTTGCAGAGCAAGCTATGGGAAATTTTCAAGAATCTTTAGAACATTACGAGAAAGCACTTGCTATTCGAAAGAAAGCGCTGCCGGCTAATCATCCATCGATTGGAATTTCGTACAATAACATCGGTCATGTTCATCAAATGATGGGTGAATATTCAGCTGCCAATGGATTCTATCAGAAAACATTGAAAATTCAACAGAAATCATTGCCTGCTGATCATCCATCATTGGCAGCAACTTATAATAATCTCGCTGATATTCAACGAAAATTAGATAATTCAAAAAAAGCTCTTGTTCTATATAAAAAATCATTAGATATCAAAAAGAAAACACTTCCACCGCATCATCCAACATTAGTTATTACTTATAATAATATGGGTGTGATGTATCAATCATTGAAGAAATATGCTGATGCATTGAATTGTTATAAGCAAACACTTGAAATTCAACAGAAAACTCTCCCGCCTAATCATCCCGATCTAGCAGCTGTTTATAATAACGTAGGCGTTAGTCATCAATCATTAAAAGAATATTCGACTGCACTTGAATATTATGAAAAAGCGATGAAAATTCAACAGAAAGCTCTACCAACCAATCATCCTGATATAGCAATGACACATAATAGTATGGCAACGGTTTTAGTTAATCTCGGTGATTATAAAGGCGCTTTAAAACACGAACAGAAAGCCGTGGATATTGCGAGTCATTCGTTATCAGCTGATCATCCGCATTTGTTAACATTTCTAAATTATCTCGCAAGAATACAAGCTAAAATCGAATCGTTAAAAGATAGTTGACCTTTTTTTTCTCTTTCTAAGTACTAATTTATAAATAAATAAGGATTGAATGTAAAATGATATCGATTGATTTTTATTGAAAGGATTTACGTATTATAAAAAAAAATGATTTACAACAAGCGAATGTAACTGTTCTCTACCGACCTTTACATGAAATGAACGGAGGTTGGTTCTGGTGGGAAGAACAAAATCCAGTAGAATATAAAAATGTTTGGGCATCATTGTTCGATTATTTTTCTAATCAGAAAAATCTACATAATCTTCTCTGAGCGCCTTTCAATTCTAACTGCTTATTATCCTGTAAGATTTTATTTTTGAAGCAAACTCGGTCCAGGTACGCCAAATGGCAGTTTTGATTATGGATTATGGTACGTCATCGAGGCTTTTATAATGTGATAAATTGACTATTTGTGATCGATTTTAGGCCACCTGCAATCGAAAGTCGGTTTAGTTTACTTTCGTATTTCCTAGCGTGGTACCAAGAATTCTCACCGCTTCGAAATAAAAATGCATGTGCACCTTTTAATAATGATCATGTTCTCAATCGAGATCAAATATAATTTAAAAGAAAAAGAAATAAAATTCATTATAAGTTTTTTAATGTAATTTTGTATTTTGAAATGTTCACGAGAAAATTCTCATAATTCAATGTTTGATATTGTTCGGACTGATAAACTTGTTTTTCGTTGTTATTCTCCGCTTTTTCGTCCATACTTTGAACTCGTTTTTTCGTTGCATCATTTTTCACAAGCAAAGCAACTTCTCGTCGATAATGAGCATAATCATCAAGTACTTCTTTTCGACCGTATTGAACAGCAACATGTATCGTTTCACCTAGGTAAACAGCATCTTCGATCGCCATATTTAAACCGTATCCTCCATCAGGATAAAATACATGAGCAGCATCACCCAATAAACAAATGTTACCACATCGAAAACAGTCCGCAATTCGAGCATGTAATCGATAAAACGTACGATTACGAATTGTTTCTTCCACAACGCATAAATCAGAACGAGTTTTGGCAATTTCTACCATATCATTGGTTGATAATGTCTCAGAAAAACCACCGATCAATCCAGAAACTTTGTATTCACCATCGTTACTGATAGGAACAAATACGAGTCTACCTTGTTGGCCATTGTACATGCGCATCGTATTAGGTTCTATCGTTGAACATAATTTTGCGTCGAACGATAGAGCTAATTCCGGATTTGTTTCTCCAGGAAAGTCAATATGAAGACGTTTACGAATCAAACTTTTGCCGCCATCAGCAGCTGCTAAATATCGTGATTTAAATGTTTTTATTTCTCCTGTTTGAACATCTTTTGCTTGCACTGTTACACTATCATTCGAATCATGAAAATCTAAAACTTCACATCCATAAAACACGGATTCCTGTGGTAATTTTGAAACTAATATTTCTTCGAAGACTTTTTGAGATAAACTCACATTTTGAATATCAACTTTCGATCCATGAGAAAATTCGATTCTTTTTGTAATATTACCATCGACAAAAATAACAGCTCTATCTAATCTTACTGCATGACGAAGTATATCATTCGATAAATTAAAAATCGATAAATATTCCATCGAACGACAATGAATTCCAGTTGCTTTACTCAACTCTCCTGGTTCAATGTTTTTTTCTAACAGCACAAATGATAATTTGTGATAGAAACATGAATGTGCAAGAACAAGCCCGCCAGGTCCTCCTCCGACAATTACAACATCAACTTCACGATTAAAAGCCATATTTCTAACTGATTGTGAAATGATGAGCATACCCACCTACATTACTAAATAAAGAAAAAGTTTATTTATCTTGGTAACTCTCATAGACTTTTTCTTTTGCACGCGGAGATGTCATATTTGTCTTTTTGATAACATAATTTACGAAGAAAAGTTAATCACAAATAGCCTTGAAAATAGAAAATCCTTCGATAATTGATTTGAGAGTATTTATAAGTATTGAAATCAAATGAAACCAGATAGATATAGATGCATTATCAAGTATTTTATTGTCTGAGTTTGCTCTTGTTGCACTTTTGTGCCGGACAAAATCCAGCAGATAAAAATGCAAATGCTAAAACAAGAGCAACACTTACTTACATAGCTGGATTATCGAAACAAAGTATATTTAATTTATATTTCTATTCACTTGTTTTTGTGAGATTTATTACGTAGGTAAATATCTTTCGGGACAATTTGCTGGTTGGTCAAAAGTTACTTTTAATATGTCTCAAATGGAACAAATTCAACAGGTTACTGGACATACACCGGCTATTCTCGGTTGTGATTATGCAGCTGGTTGGGCCGAAGGCACACCGAATCAGATTATTGATTATTCATGCAATCAATATCTCAAAGATCATTTTAATAAAAACGGTATCGTAACAATCGATACACATTTTCCAAATCCTGTATTTCCAAATGGTGGTGGTTTGAAAAATCGATCGACTCTTGTGTTCACCGATTTGCTCAAACCCGAAACTGAAACGGGTAAAAAATGGCGAGCTTACATTGATATTGTTGCCGATGGTTTGAACGATTTACAACAAGCTGGTGTGACTGTTCTCTATCGTCCGTTTCATGAAATGAACGGCGGTTGGTTCTGGTGGGGAGAACAAAATCCAACAGAATACAAAAATGTTTGGGCAGCATTGTTTGATTATTTTTGTAATCAAAGAAATTTACACAATCTTCTTTGGGTCTATGCACCCGATCAAGGACCACCTAATCATGCACTTTACTATCCAGGAGATAGTTACACGGATATTGTCGGTCTCGATGTTTATGTCGATGATCCAGTAAGATTTTTGTATTAACAATTTAAACAAAAAAAAACAATGAATGATTGTGATTTTTTAGAATCAAACGCAAGGCTATGATGAAATGGTTAAATTAAATAAACCATTTGCTTTAGGTGAAGTCGGACCACGCACACCAAATGGCAATTTTGATTATAGTTTATGGTAGTTAATTCATATCGTTTTTCTTTTAATAATAAAATCGATTTTTATCCTTTTTAGGCCTATTGCTATTCAAAATAAGTTCCCATTGGTGTCATATTTCTTTGCCTGGAACGACAATTGGTCGCCGATTAGGGAAAAAAATCCTAGTGCTCTTTACAATAATCCGCATGTCGTTAATCGAGATCAGATTCTCTCGTCTTTAAATGAATAACTTCAGAAATAAATTAAAAAAATCCACACAACAATTTCGAGAAAGCTTTTTTCCAACATAGCATCAACACAAGATGCGATCAAATTCTCTGAAAAAAAAACAACTGGAATTCTTTTTGTATTTCATGTTGGAGAACGCACATGTTCTTTGTATAATTATAAGTCGGTAGAAGAGAACGACGAAAAACAAAACACTTAATACAACCGTACACCGATATTTTTCGTTTTTCTACTTCACTTCTTTTTTTTTTGCACGAATGTCGGCAAGAATCGATCAATTGATTGAACGAATCAATAATATCAAAATATGTGAAGACTATTTTAAACTTATAGGAACGAGCATAACTCGAATTAAGTCCTATTTCGAAGAAAATCATGTCTCAACGAATCGTCAAACTTTACAAAAAGATATTAAACAAATATTAAAAGCTATTGAAGAAGTTATTACTACCTGTAGCAGAAATGACGATAATCCAGCTGATAACACGCTTGAAGAACTACGAACGGTTTTGGTTCGTCTTCAATGGCGACTTACATACCATGAAATTGATCTGCACGATCCACGTGAAAAGAAAATTGAAATATTTACGAAGACTTACAATGAATTACGCAGTATTGGTGAGAGACGTGGTCCACCATCAGCGGCGTCTGACTTAACAGAAATAGAAGAATTCAAGGTTTTATATGCAAAACATAAGAAAGCTATAGAATCTTATCTTCGCAATTGTATCGATCTTAATAAATATGTATCTCTACCAGATCTATCTGCAGATGGTATTTCATCGACAATGCAAACATATTATCAAACAACATCACAGAATCCAATTCACTTTCAATTACCGTTAATTCCTGATTTAGTACAATTTAGATCTGATTGTTCGACAACATTTGAAAGAAATGAAATCCGTTTACTTCTCAATGAAGATCATCGTGATTCAACACAAAGTAACAAATGGCAATCACTAATCTCCACGCCATATATGATGTCTCTTATCAAACAAAACACTAATCTGTTTCAAACCAATCGATCAACTGTCATATTGGGTGATCCAGGTAGTGGAAAAACGAGTTTTGTTCGATACTTCATTTATCATACTGCTCAAGCACTTCTCAATGGACAACAAACAACTCAATATGGATCTATTCGAATTCCTATTCTTGTTTCACTTTATGACTTTGCTCAAATCCTACAACGAAAACCTACACTCACTCTCTTTGATTATCTCACAAAAACCTTAGATCATCAAAAAGCATTAGTTCTCAAAGATTATATTACAAATGGACAGGCGACCATCATATTCGATGGTCTCGATCAAATACCAACTAATTCCAAACACCGTCAACATATTCTTGATGTCATTGAAACTTCGATTGGTTCATCATCTTCAACAATGAATCAACTGATTGTTACAAGTCGACCGAGTTCATACTATGCATCTCCTCTCTCTCCTCAGTTTACACCATTTATCATTCAGCCACTCACTATCGATCAAACTAAAAACTTTATTGATCGATGGTTTATTCATGTTCATCAACAAATACTTGATAGTTGCCATTTAACTATTCCAAGTCAAGCTCAAAAACATGTTGAACCATTTATCAAACTCGTCGAAGATTCGAACAATATTCCCATTCCTGAATGGACTTCGAATCCATCTCTTACTTCATTACTATGTACCATGTTCTTTAACCAGCAAGATTCATCCTTCAACACCAAAGATTGCTTCGTTTTCTATGAACAACTGATTGATTCGACAGTCACTCTATGCAAACAAAATCACTCAACAATCGAACAACCGAAATTAATTCGAATATTAAGTGAAATTGCATATTCCATTGATCGATACTCAACATCGAGTTCAATTGATGAAGAAGAATTAAACGACGTTTGTTTCAAAGCATTGAAAGCATTCAAAAAGAAAACAGTTCTTTCATCCGAAGATATGAATACGATTGAAAGTGAGGCAATGGATGTAGCAAGAATAGTTCGTGAAGAATTGGGATTATTGATCAAAAGACATAAATCATCATATAGTTTTCTTTATCCATCGTTTCAACAATATTTCGCTAGTTTGAAATTGGTCGAAATTGAAAAAGTTAGACGTGGAGATCGATCAAGTGAGATATCATTTATAGTGAAATCATTACACAATCATCTCGATTTACCACGATTTCGAATTCCAATTTCACTTGCTCTTGCACAAATCAGTTCTTCTTGGGAACAAAAGGATTTCGATCGTTTCTGTCAAATTTTCATTGAACATCAAAACGAATATGATAGTCTTATCTCATTAGGTGCTTATACTTTAATTATTAATTTAAATGATCTACAGAAATATCCATCGAACAGTATACTATTCAATGCTCTCAATCGTATCATCAATTCTGCAGCTCAATATCAATGGCCAACAGTGTGTT
>Ga0209915_1002467_pt1 | contig 19297 bp, 19 predicted proteins | sample ThiBiot_750_plan_FD_183952 | JGI IMG/M metagenome (GOLD analysis project Ga0209915, IMG submission 183952) | Wastewater bioreactor microbial communities from Cape Town, South Africa - Thiocy_cont_750_plan (SPAdes) | ecosystem: Engineered > Bioreactor > Thiocyanate-remediating > Anaerobic-Aerobic... | reverse complement strand
CTTGAACAGCCGCGCAGCGGCGTGGGAGGCATAGAACGAGCCCATCAGGTGGACTTTGATGACCTGCTCGAAAGCATCGACGCTCATGCGATGGAAGATCATATCGCGCAGGATGCCGGCGTTGTTCACAATACCGTCGAGCTTGCCGAAGACATCGACGGCCTGCTTGACGATCTTGCTGGCGGGAATTGCTTCCGCCACCGTCTCGAAGTTGGCGACGGCGGTACCGCCGCCGCTTGATCTCCTCGACGACCTGCTCGGCAGGGGTCATATCAGTGCCGGCGCCATCTGCTGCGCCGCCCGGATCGTTGACCACGACCTTCGCGCCCTCGGCCGCTGCCAGCAGCGCTATCTCGCGTCCGATGCCGCGGCCCGCGCCGGTGACGATCACAACCTTGCCGTCCAGTGATTTGGCGTCTGCCATCAGATTCTCTCGCTGTGTTTGTTGATATCGTGATTTATCCTCACCGAGCGCCATCCTTCGCCATTCGAGCTTGTGGGCTCGAAGCGACAATGGTCGGCGTAGCGGTTATTCCGCGTCACACCCTGCACAAAATGGAGGTCGAGGTATCGCTCGTCCGCGCGAATCAGGAGCTCCGCGCCCACGGGAATGAGCATGTTGTTTGGGGACAGTTTGGCCAGCCGAGTCGCTCTGTGCGAGCGGATTAGTCAGCGGAGATGACGCCGCCCTTCGCGATCCATCCGTCGCCCTTAAATTCCATCAGTTGCATTTGTCTGATGGGATGGTGATCGGACGGCGTGGTGTTGACGGCAATGCCGGGCAGCAGCATCTCCAAGCGGACATCTTTCAGGTTTTCCGCCTCCCGCATGATATTGGATCGTGACAGGTCGTCGCCGCAGCGCTTCAGAATAATCTCCAGAAGCTGGCCAGCATTGTATCCCTGGACAGCATCCAGATCATCCTTGTTGCCGCTCGGAAAATACTGATCCATGAACGCGCGCCACCGTTTCACGCCTTCATCGTCCTTCCATTGCGGGTCGGTCGGATCCTTCACATAGTTGGTCGTAATGATGCCCTGAGCATTCGCTGGGCCTGCCGGATTCATGACCGACGATACAGAACTTGCCGCGGCGGCAAGAAATAGAGTCGGCTTCCAGCCCAGTTCAGCCACCTTGCGGATCGTCTGCGCGGCGAATTTGTTGGACGTGAAGATCATCAGGGTATCGGCGCCGGATGCCTTCAGGTTGACGATCTGCGAATCGATTGAGGGAGATGAGACATCGTAGGACATCGCCGCGACGATCATCGCTCCATTCTCGCCTAGGCCGTCCTTCAGTCCCTTGAGGTAGTCTCTGCCGTAGTCGTCATTCTGATAGATGATGCCGATCTTGGCGTTGCTATGCTGCTTCAAAATGAAACGTGCATAGATCTTTCCCTCACTTTGATAGTCCGGACGCAGTCCCATGAACCAGGGATTTGATTTGGCATCGCCAAAGGTGGTGGCCCCTGATCCAACGAAAAGATCTGGGATCTTGCGGCCATTCACGTATTTCAAGATTGCCATGTTGGTAGGCGTGCCAAAGGTGCTGAACAAAAATTGCACCTCGTCGCTTTCGACAAGCTTTCTTACCATCTCGACGGTCTTCGGCGGGCTGTAGCCATCATCGTAGGAAATGACATTGATCTTCCGGCCATTGATGCCGCCCTCCTTGTTGATCTTGTCAACATAGGCGATCGCCGACTTGCCGATGGTGCTGTAGGACGATGCTGGCCCACTCAAAGGCAACGTCATTCCGATGCGGATCTCGCTTGACGTGACGCCGTTCTCAGCGAGGGCAGCTTGTGGCGCCAGGAAAGACAATGCCGTGAATAATATCCAACCCCGTGCTTTGTGTCGCAACATCACTTCCTCCGCCTGCTGTATCTTGCTTGTTCCGCCGATTGGAAATCGAGACGCGGTACCGGGAAAACTTGTTAGGCGAAACCCGCCGATTTTCCCAATACTCAAACGGAATGACACGATACCCAGCTAGTATTGGGATGCCGGCATGTCATTCCGTATCTTGTGCTGTCGACGGCAGCGTCGGCCATTCAACGGAAAGAGCCATCATGATGCGGGATAATGCTCCCAATTCGTCCCAGGAGCCGCAAACGCGGCGGCAGACGATATTTCGCGACGATCTGCTCGATGGCCGGGTAGCTATCGTGACAGGTGGAAGTTCGGGCATCGGTCTGGGTATCGCGCGTGTCTTCGCCGAGCTCGGATCCGCCGTGGCGATCGTTGGACGTCAGGAGGCAAAACTTCAGACCGCCAAGCTTGAGATCATGCAAGACGTTCCGAAAGCACGTATTGCCACCTTTGCTACCGACGTTCGCGACGACGCGGCCATGCGAGCCACGATTAATCAGGTGACCGATCGGTTCGGTCAACTCGACGTCCTTATCAACAATGCTGCCGGCAACTTCCATTGCCCGACGGAGCAACTTTCATCGAACGGCTGGCGTACCGTGATCGACATAGATCTTCATGGCACGTTCAACGGATGCCAAGCCGCTCTGCCAGCTCTCAAGGTTTCTCGCTTCGGCGGCCGAATTGTTAATATCACCGTTCCGCAAGCGTTGTCGGGATGGCCAGGTAGCGCGCACGCGAGCGCCGCCAAGGCAGGCATATTGTCTCTTACTCGGAGTCTGTCGGTCGAATGGGGCGGTTACGGAATTCGCGTCAACAACGTCCTGCCGGGCCCGATCGCAGGAACGGAAGGTCTAAAGCGACTTTACGAAGATAGAGGCATTGCTGATCGTGAGAGGGAGCGGATCGCACTCGGCGAATTCGGCATGACCGATGATATTGCGAATGCGTGCGCGTTTCTTTGCTCTGCGGGTGGTGATTTCGTGACTGGATGCGACTTCATCGTTGACGGTGGCCGCTGGCTGAAGCGGGCGTGGGTATAGGCCGCAACCATGGACAATCGCTCGGCCGATCACGATAGGGCTGTATTTCTTTGCCAGGCAAACCGAGAGCTTTCGCGACAGAATTTTCTCGAGCGTGTCAGCCGAGCAGCAGATGGCTTTGCCAAGATGGGCCTTCGTGCTGGCGATACCGTTGCCATCCTCATGCGCAACGATATCGCTTTTCTCGAGGCGAGCTTGGCTGCGAAGGCAGCGGGAGGTGTAGCCGTTCCGATCAACTGGCATTCTACCGCGCCCGAGATCACATACATCCTCGATGACTGCCGCGCGCAGGTCATCGTCGGTCACTCTGATTTGCTGGCATCGGCTGGTCACGCCGCTCTGCCTGTGGAGAGGGTACTCGCCGTCAGATCACCATCGGACGTGGTGGCCGCCTACGGATTGGATCCGGCGCGAGCTGAAATCCGTCCGTGGATGATTGAGTGGGATCGTTGGCTGATGGAGCATGACGTCGGAGATGCCAGCTTCGCTCTGAGGTCCGACAGCATGCTTTACACCTCCGGGACAACGGGACGTCCGAAGGGTGTTCGTCGTCACGTGCCTACCCGGGATCAGCAACAGCTAATCGAGGAGACGCGAAAGTCGATCTATGGCGTGAAGCCCGGGGCCAGAATTCTTGTTCCGGGCCCGCTTTATCACGGTGCCCCAAATGGTATTGCTATTCATGCTGCCCAGGTCGCCGACAGCGTGATTCTCATGGAACGCTTTGATCCCGAACAGCTCCTGCACCTCATCGAAAAGTATCGCATCGACACGATCTTCATGGTCCCGACGATGTTCAATCGGCTTCTTAAGCTCGAGCAAAGTGTGCGGCAAAACTACGATTTGTCGTCGCTTAAATTTGTTCTGCATGCAGCCGCCCCTTGTCCAGTTGATCTCAAGCGTCGAATGATTGAATGGTGGGGGCCGATTATTCATGAATTCTACGGCGGCACCGAAAGTGGGCCGTGCGCCTTCTGTAGCTCCGAGCAATGGCTGCGCTATCCGGGCACGGTCGGAAAGGTTGTCGACAACGCAACATTGAGAGTCATGGATGCGCACGGTAACGAATGCGCGACAGGCCAACCCGGCGAAATCTATATGCGTCTGCACCACTATCCGGATTTCACTTACAATGGCCTCGACGATAAACGTCGGGAGATTGAGCGCGATGGTCTCATCACGTTAGGCGATATCGGCTACATGAACGCAGAGGGATATCTGTTCCTGTGTGATCGGAAACGGGACATGGTCATCATTGGGGGCGCTAACGTCTATCCGGCCGAGATAGAATCGGTTCTTCTAGGAATGCCCGGCGTGCGCGATTGCGCGGTGTTCGGCGTGCCTGACGAGGACTACGGCGAGAGGCTGCTGGCCCTCGTCGAACCTCATGACGATACCTCGCTTGCCGTATCGGACATTCAGGGCTTCCTGAAAGGCCGCCTCAATGGATTCAAACTGCCGCGGCGCATCGAGATAAGGCGCAATCTACCGCGGGAGGATTCCGGCAAGATCCTCAAGCGGGTACTCCGCGCTCCGTACTGGGATGGCACGGGACGCCAAGTTTAGGCTCACAGTTGTTTAAACTGAATCGAGGTATGCCTCAAGTTTGAAGGACACCTTGTTCCAAACGGCGCGCTTTTATTGCCAAGTGGGCGGCCCCGGCCCACATCGCGTTGCAACCACCGCTGGCCGCAATCAATCGGCCTCAAGTTCCGCTGGCGAGCCCAGAGATTGTGCCAATCGGAGAAACGCGGCAAGAACCGGGCTACGATCGTCGTCCCGATAGATCGCATAAAGCGTTGTCATCGGCCGGCTGCCATCGATTGGCGCCAGCGGGCGGTAAACGACGCCAGGTAACAAAAGCCGATTGATGCTTTCCGCAACAAGTGTCACGCCCATCCCGGTCGCCACTAGGCTAACAGCCGTCTGCATCTCGCCTGTATCTTGGCTGATCCGCGGGTGAAAGCCTGCCTGTATGCAGAGGTCGATAATTTCGTCAGCCACGCTCTGCCATGAGCTGCCGCGATAGACGACAAACGGATCCTCTACCAACGCTGTGAGGGTAACCTCGTCGCAGCATGCGAGCCGATGACTCTCGTGCATCGCGACAAGAAACGGCTCCCGATGAATCGGTGCAGATATGACGCTCGACAATTGAACCGGAGAGCGGGTGAATCCAAGCGAAAGCCTTCGATCCATCAGACCCTGGATCTGCGCTGCCTTCACAAGGTGTTGTATTTCGAGACGGACCGCCGGGGCCTGTTGATTGAATTCGCGAAGAAGACGCGGCACGATGCCGTAGCTGACCGACCCTGTCATTCCAATCGAAAGGCGCCCGGCCTCGCCGTTGGCTACCCCTCTTGCCTTGTCTGCTGCGCGTTGGAGAGATGCGAAGATGTTCTTGATGTCCTCGTAAAACGTGATTCCGGCTTCTGTCAGGCTCACACGCTGATTCGCGCGAACGAATAGTGCGACCTTCAATTCTTGTTCAAGCGCTTGTATCTGCCGACTAAGCGGTGGTTGAGAGACGTGGAGGCGAGCAGCAGCCTTGCCGAAGTGAAGCTCCTCGGCTAACGCCAAAAAGTATTTGAGCTGAACTATTTTCATGAAACAGATTTTCCAGTCGACAAGCTAGTGCGTCAACCGCGAGGTTGCCACTCGTAGAGCGGCGTCTCCAGCGTCACCGTCCGCTCGCGATGGTCGCTGCGCCACCCGCAACAGCAACGACATTTTCAACCGTAGCAGCCCAACACCGACGAGCATCGAAGTCGTCTCCGAATTGCGGACTTTCACTGGCGGGTCGCAACTCCTGAGCTGGGCGGGCGCAAGCGGATAATGCCCATGACAACGACCTCAATCTTAAAATTATATAACTATTTCAATAGCATACGAGTTCGCAGTTTTATTCTGAATGGTGCGCCAAATACCGCCGATTGCCCTCTAAAGCCGCCGATAACCGCCAAATCTACGCCTGCGCAAAAAGCGGAAACAACCAACGGACGAAAAAGTGTAGAAACGGCGGCGTTCGGCGGTGAAAAAAGTTCGAATCGCTTCCGGTCGATTGGTCGATTTTGCCCTGCGGAGACGTGGCGCATGGGGCTTTGAACGACCGCTTTGCGCCTTCATAACTGCCCTCAGGCACGCAATTCAGAGCCGCCGGTAGCAGACACCAATTTCCTGTCTGCCGATATTTTCCTAGCGCCGAGCGGCAGTCGCTAGGCGACGGAAGACTGAGTTTGTAGAAAGTGCGGGATCAACCGTCAAAATTTGATCCAATGCATCGGTAAGATCGTGAGGAATAACAGCCCCTTCTGACGTGCCGACTGTAAGATCAAGTAGCTTCAAGAGAGCACGCGCCTTCGCTTCATCATTGATGACCGCGAGCCTCTTTGCTTCGCCTTCATCGCCTTGAAGTGTCATTCGGCCTGCAATATTGACCCCGTAATGGAGTGGGCCCCTGGTGCCGGACAGGATCAAAGTGCTGATTTGACCATAGGCCGGGTATATTGCTCCTCGAACTGCACGGGACTAATGTAGCCGAGCGCAGAATGCAGACGACGTTGATTGTAAACGCCGTCGATGAATCTGGGAAGCTGTTCGACGATGTCGTCGAAGGTTTCAAACGCCATCGGATAGACCGCCTCGACTTTGAGCGTCTTCATGAAGCTCTCCGCCTTGGCGTTGTCGTACGGGTTTCCGCGTCGGCTCATCGAGCCGATCAAGTCATGGTCCGCCAGCAATGCTTGATAGATACCAGACGCGTATTGCGATCCGCGGTCGGAATGATGAATGCATCCCGGTTGAGGGCGTCGTCGTGCGATCGCCACCTTCAGCGCCGCGAGCGCGAGCCGGGCGTCGATGGACCTGCCGATCGCATAGCCAACGACACGGCGTGACCATGCGTCGAGGATGATCGCCACATAGGCAAAGCCGCCAACAATTGCGACATAGGTGAGGTCCGCGACCCAGAGCTGGTCTGGGCCATCAAGAATTATATCCTTCGAACGATCCGGGAAGATGGGCTGATCATGATCGCTGTCGGTGGTGGCGATATAACGTCTACGGCGGCGCGGCTGAAGATCGTGCTCGCGCATTAAACGCTTGATCCGCTTGTGGTTGGCAATCACGCCTTGATGGCGAAGCGCCGCCTGCACGCGGCGCCAGCCATAAGCTTCAAACTCGTCGCAGATCGCAGTGATCGAGTTCAACAGCTCGACATCGCCGGTGCGCGTCGCAGGTGCATCATAATAGGTTGATCGCGCGATGCCCATCAGCCGGCATCCTTCGGCAACGGAGATCCCGTGGGGCCGGTGATCACGGATGTAGTCGCGCTTCTCTGCCGAGGTGTGTTTTTCAGAGCCCCTTTTAAAAACTCCAGTTCGAGCGCCTGGCGGCCGACCAACCGCTCAAGCGCGGCGATGCGCGCTTCATACTCCTGGACCATATCTGCTGCGCCCGCGTCGTCGCCCAGCGCGCCGGCCTCATACTTTTCGACCCAGATGCGGATCAGGTTACGCGAAAGGTCGTGGCACTTGGCCAGGCTGTGAAGCGTCTCGCCACCCAGAAACTCCTGGGCCACCTGACGCTTAAATTCGACGCTGTGGGATCGGTGTCTCGGCATGGGCTTTTCTCCAAAAGCCCGGCCACCCAGTCAATCCGACTCTGCTTACTTGTCCGGCACCAGGGGGCCCACTCCAATACGGGGTCAAAGTTCAACGCCGATTGACAGCCCTCTTTTTGATCACCCAGGTCACAGCGCGCTTCCGTAGCTGGACGTCAGAAGTATTTTCAGAGCATCCCATTCAGCGTCGATGCATCCAGCGTCGTCTTCGCCAGCAACTTCTTCAGCTTGCCGTTCTTATACTCTGGCGCCTTTGACCTGCGCAGCTCGACAACATCCATCTGCCAAGCCGGGACCGCCACTTGTCGTGGGGTGTATCGCCGATGCAGTGCTTGCGGCACAGATCGCTCGCCGACATCCCCGTAACGTCTCTTCAAAACATTGACGATCGCTTCTTAGGTGAGCCTGCTCTTGCGCATCGTCCGTCTCCTCGGTGAGAATAGAAATCCTCACTTAAGATCGAGGATATTCAGACAGGTCAATTCATCTCGCCTTCAATGCCCCATGCCCGGCTCCACCACGCCGTTGTAGATATCGGGATTGGGCTCACCCTCCACGACCAGTATTCCAGCAAGGCCGCGTTCCGCACGCGACAGCGCGTGATCGACGAGCGTGTAGCCACCCGGCACGTCGAGCTTGAACTCGGTGATCACCGCGCCGCCGGGCGGCACCGTCACGGTCTGGATATCGTGCAGGGGCGCACTGGTGACACCGCCGAGATTGTAGACCTTGTCAAAGATTTCACCGATGACGTGGAACGACGAGGTAAAGTTCGGGCCGCCGACACCAAAGTAGAGCCGCACCGTCTCACCGACCTTAGCATGCAGCGGATGCAGCTTGGTGATGGCGCCGACGGAGCCGTTGAACACGAAGTATTCCGGCTTCTCGGCAAGCAGTTTCTCGACACTGAACTCCTGACTGCCGCGCTGGCCATACGCCGCATCCGTGTAGATCTCGCCCTGCATGATGTAGAATTCGTGATCGACCGGTGGCAGACCTTCCTCCGGCTCCACCAGAATCATGCCGTACATGCCGTTGGCGATGTGCTCCGCGACCATCGGCGTGGCGCAGTGATAGACGTAGAGCCCGGGCTTCAGCGCCTTGAAGCTCATCGATTTCTCCTTGCCGGGATCGACCTGCAACGCTGCCGCGCCGCCGCCAGGACCGGTCGCCGCATGGAAGTCCACCGAGTGGATCATGTTGCTCTCGGCCGCGTTCTTCAGGTGCACGTCGACGGTGTCGCCGACGCGGACGCGCACGAACGGACCCGGCACCTTGCCGTTGAAGGTCCAGTAGCCGAACGTGGTGCCTTCGGCGAGACGGCCTTCCATCTCGACGGTGAGCAGATCGAGCCGCACGGTTTTCGGATCGCGCTTGCCGATCGGCGGCGGCAGGTCGGTCGGCGGCCGCGAGATGTCGGCTTCCACCGTCACCTGCGTCGACGGTGTCGCCGTCACCAGGAACTGGCCTTCCATGCCGGCCAGACGATGGCCGGGTACGTCGCAGTAATACAGGAAATCGCCGGCCTTGCCGGCGCGGAACACGATGCTGGTGCTGGCGCCCTTGCTGACGACGCGTGGCGAACGGGCATCCTGATTGGGGAAGATGATGTCGTGCTCGGTGCCTTCGCCGTTGATCAGCGTGACCTGCACCACCTGCCCTTCGACGGCGGTGAGAATCGGATTAACCTTGCCGTCGATTACGCCGCCGACGCCAAGGAATACCATGCGGCCATCGGCGATGCCGGAGCGGAGCGTATACTTGGCATCCGAGAGATAGGCGGTGACCGGACGCGGTGCCGCCTGCGGCGCAGGCGCATGATTGACGGGTGCCGGCGCTGTCGCGCTTGCGGCTGGAGCTTGAGCCGATGCGGCGGTCGCAGGAGCCGCCTCAGCGGACGATGCCAGGAAGGCGATCACGTCAGTGCGATCCGAATCGGTCTTCAAACCGGGGAACGGCATCTTGTTGCCAGGCACCACCTTCTGCGGATCCTGCAAGTAAGCGTCGAGTTTCTCAGGCGTCCAGATGATGCCGCTCTGCTGCATCGCGGTCGAGAAGCTGTAATTGGCGACCTCGCCGGCCTTGGTGCCGACGATCCCGGCCAGGCTGGGACCGAGCAGGTTCTTGCCCGGTTGGATCGAGTGACAGGCCTGACACTTCTTGAACACCTGACGACCGTGCACGGCATCGCCCTCAACTGCAGTAGCGGCGACTTTAGCAGCGGCCGCCGACTTCACGGCCGGCGCCTGCGTCATTTTTGACATGTCATGCCCCGTGGCGATCGGCGACGTCGCGGGCGCCACAGGTACAGCCGCGACTTTTCCGGCGGGCGCTGGGGCTGCCTCCGTCTTCGAGGCAGGTGGTGCGGCTTTCGTGTCGACCTTCGCGGCCTTAGCGGGTGCTGTCTTTGTTTCAGCGGTAGGCTTGACCTCGGCAACAACTTTGGCCGCGGGCTGTTCGGGCTTGGCTGCTTCGGGCCCGGCGGATGTCGTCGCAGCCGCCATTTCTGCCGACGCCTGCTCGCGCTGCCCCTGCGACACACCGGCGTAACCGGCCAGGGCGAACAGAATCACCACGCCGGCAACACCGGGCAACCAATTCTTCAAACTCGATCGATCAAATAGAGAAGTCATCTATTTGCCCCGTACACGACACGTTCATCGTAGTATAGTGGTGATTCTTTTGAACGCAAAATAGCACCGTAGGACCTCGGCGTTTGCCCCAATCGCGCACGGACTCGCATCGTGCGATGCGGGACGCGGCGATTACTCCGTTGGCCTTCGCCCAGTGCGCGGGTTCAGCGGTGGCTTACGCTCTCTGACAAGCCTTCCGGAAGCACGGGCGCTGTACGAGGTAGCGCATTTATTCTGATATCCGCACCAGGCTGAGCTGCTCCGCGCGGCGTTGTGCGGTCCTTAACCTTGTGATGCTGCGGAAGATCTGCCTGATCAAAGACACCATCAGCTGCCCTGCGATTGTCCGTGTTGTCGGTGCTAAACTTGCTCATCGCGCCCGCCTCGCCAAACTTGATGCACGATTATAGGGAGAGCGGCTTGCCGGCCGGAGGGAAATGCCCTCGCGAAGTGCACCGGTGAACGCTGAAGTTTCAGACCAATCGCCCCAGGCAGATCACGAACGCCTGGCGTAGTCCACGACTCTCCCGAGCGACGCTTGTATCTTTCGTCGTCCCTTCGTCCCGATCGCTGATCCCGATCGCTTCCATGCTGCCTTAGCCATTCGATGCCTTCTACTGAACGGATTGAATATGCGCTGGACCGCAATCGCTCCCTAAATGAAGAACGATCTCGCATTAAAGGATACCGCCGGTTCCCTTCCATTATTGCCCGGTAGAGTTCGATCATAAATAGTCCAGCCTTCAAAAAGGCGCCGATGCTGTTTGTCCGACGGCGTTCCGCGCCGACACTCGCGATTGAAAGGTTAGCGAATTTCGCGGACCGCGGTTTGCGCCAGAGCAAATGACCCGCGCGTGCTGCCCGAAGGTCAACCATAGAGGCTGCGTGGATATCCACTTCCCGCAAGCCGACAGTTTCCCATGCTTGCGTCGCATCCGAACGTCCGGACTGCGTGCGCGCGGTAAGGAGCCTTGCCCTGCCTTCGATGACCGGAAGTCCCGCTCTCGGCGCAACCGCGCCCGCAGACTACGTCTTCGATCCGAGCGCGCGAGCGCGGCACGATGGTCGACCTGCACGTGATCGTTCTTCTGGACCCTTCTCAGCCGCGCCCCCCGGCACCCAGCGCGCCGGCGACGACGTGCTCATCGACGAGGGATGCCGCTCAGGGCGTCAGCGTAGTGTGACGACGCTGCCTGTCTTTCGGAGGTAGCCGGCATCATCGCGACCGGACAGGTCACGAGCGAGTGCTGGAGATAGCCCTTCCAGGACGAGCGCGGCGTCATGCGAAGATTCGCTGCAACGCAGTTCCAACGTCCGATAGTCCGGTTTGTTTCCTTTAGTCCTGCAGCTCTATCCAGACCGGCGCGTGATCGCTTGCTTTTTGCCACCCGCGAACATTGCGATCGACCCCCGCTGCGGTGAGCCGATTGTTTGATGTAGGACTGAGAAGCAGGTGGTCAATTCTAAGCCCCGCGTCGCGCGCGAAGGCATTTCGGAGATACTTCCAAAATGTATTAATGCGCTCGTCTGGATGAAGGGCCCGCAGCGCATCAGTCCACCCCTGCTCCACCAGGATGCGATAAGCGTCTCTCACCTCGGGACGAAACAACGCGTCGTCACGCCATCGCTCAGGGCATAGACATCGAGGTTTGTCGGCATCACATTGTAGTCGCCGGCCAGGACCACAGGGATACCCAGATCAAGCAGTTTTGCCGCGTAATTCTGCAGGCAACGAAGCCAGCCAAGCTTGCCATCAAACTTCGGACCAGGCTTTTTGACCAAGCCAGATGGCGCCATACCCAGCCCGTTCAACTTCGCGGTGCGGGAATTTTTCGTCAGGCGCCTTCAATTCTTGAAGGCATACGACATCTGGCGATGTCTCCTGTCATTCGGCCTGCAATATTTACCCCGTAAGCCGGGGGATCGGCGTCCAAAATTGGCTCTGACTCACTTTTGATGCAGTTTTGGAGATGTCTGGCGCTTTGATTGGAGGAGAATCAACGCCATGCAGCAGGCACTCCAGCGCTCCAATTTGGTGCCGAGTGGATTTGTTGTAGAGAGTACGTACTGCGAAGGGGATAAGGTCGTTATTGCGGTCCGCGCGTCGCGAAGCGTCGGTTGCTGTCCATCGTGCGGGACGGTTTCCCGACGTGTCCATAGCCGATATCGGCGAAGTGTGACCGATCTGCCGCTCTCGGGGCGGATCGTCCAACTCCTGGTAATCGCCCGCCGCTTCCGCTGCGACGCCGTCCTGTGCGGGCGCCAGATCTTCACGGAGCGCTTCGCCGAAGGGGTACTGGCTCCGTCGGCGCGGCGCACGGTGAGGATGGAGTCTATTGTTCATCACCTCGGCCTGGCGCTTGGTGGTCGACCGGCGGCAAGCTTCGCAAAAAGGCTGATGCTGCCGGTGAGCAAGGATACGCTGCTGCGCGTGGTCCGGCGCCGTAGCCGTCCGCCGGCTGATCCGCTCAGAGTTATCGGCATTGATGATTGGGCTTGGCGCCGCAATCACCGATACGCCAGCATCATCTGCAACCTGGAACGCCGCCGGGTCGTCACCCTGCTGCCGGACCGGGAGCCTGCGACTGCCCAAGCCTGGCTTGCTGCTCATCCCACGATCGCGATTGTCGCCCGTGACCGCGGCGGAGGATATGGCGAAGCCGCAGCAAAGGCTTTGCCGCACGCGGTACAAGTCGCTGATCGCTGGCATCTAATGGAGAACGCCAGCCGAGCATTCCTTGATGCCGTCCGCAAATCGATGCGACAGATACGCACTGTCATCGGTGCGACCACGATCAATCCCGAATTGCTCTCAGCCGCCGAGCGTCTGCAGTATGAGGGCTATCTACGCCGCGAGGAGACCAATGCGGCTATCCTGGCTCTGTCGAAGAACGGCAAACCGATCAAGCAGATCGTCCGCCTGACTGGCCATAGCAGGAAGCTGGTACGGCAGGTGATCCGCGGCGAGCGCAATGATGTCTTCCGGACCCGAGAAAGTTCGTTGGACCTGCATTTGGCATGGCTCGACGATCAGTGGGCGTCCGGCTGTCGAAACGGAGCTGAACTTTGGCGCCGCCTGAAGGCGCGAGGCTTCCGAGGCTCGCTTCGCGTCATCAGCGAGTGGGCGACCCGCAGACGAAGGGCTGAAAAGGCCGATGCGCAAAGCCTTCAGCGGATTCCGTCAGCGAGAACGATCGCGCGCCTCATGACGATCGGGCAGGACTTGCTGACGAAAGCGGAGACCGTCACGATCGCGGCGATCGAAGCTGGTGTACCGACTTTGGTTGAGGCCCGCGACCTCATCGCCGAATTCCACGTGATGATCCGGCGCAAGGCTGAGGAAGGGCTCACCCCATGGATCGAGCGCGCCCGCATCAGTCTCGTCGCCTCGTTCGCGAGCGGCGTCGTCAGGGATGAAGCGGCGGTTCGGGCGGCAATCACTTCGCCTTGGTCCAACGGACAGACTGAAGGCCAAATCACGCGCCTCAAGCTCGTCAGACGTCAGATGTACGGTCGAGGAAAAATCGATCTGCTTCAGGCTAGACTAATCGGCGCAGAATAATCCGAGCTGCACCAAAACTGCGACAGAGCCAAAATTGCCCCCCTATAGATTGGCTGTTGCGCTGCCTGCTTTGTCATGAAGCAGGTGGTCGGGGATGCTGATCGTGGAGACGATTGCGCGGATACGGCGCGAACACTTCATCAAGGGCAAGACGATCAAGGAGATCGCCCGTGACCTGAAGGTGTCGCGGAACACAGTCCGGAAGGTGCTGAGGTCAGGAGAGACCTCGTTCGAGTATGAGCGTTCGATCCAGCCGCGCCCCAAAATCGGGCGTTGGGCGCCGGAACTTGATGACCTGCTGGCGGCGAACGCGGCCAAATCCGCTCGCGAGCAGTTGACCTTGATCCGGATATTCGAGGAGTTGCGCGGCCGCGGCTATGACGGTGGTTACGATGCCGTGCGGCGTTACGCCAGGCGCTGGAGCAAGGAGCGCGGCCAATCGACGGCGGCGGCCTATGTCCCACTGAGTTTTGCGCCGGGAGAAGCCTATCAGTTCGACTGGAGCCACGAGATCGTTCTCCTCAACGGCGTGACGGTGCTCGTGAAGGTCGCTCATGTCCGGCTGTGCCACAGCCGTATGCTGTTCGTGCGCGCCTACTCTCCCATGAGGATCAAACGGCGACACGCTGGTGACGTTCCTGTCGAACCGCACGCGCACTGAGGGATCGGAGATCGCTGTCAGCGGCAGAATGGATGGTAAAATGCTTTAATCCTCTAGCTGCTTTTGCGCGATCGGGGACACGTCGGCACACCGCATCACGTTCCACGCGCTGGAACTTTTACCGCCCAAACAGGTTCATCCCGCCGCTAGCTTAGGCGAGTGCATGAGGCATGTTTCGATCGGAAAAGACGCCGGATCATTCGGACAGATCAACCGAGATCGCTTGCGCAGTCGCGGAAGAGGGCCTTCGCTATGTGACAGTTCACCCGGTTACAAGCGCAAGCGCGCTGGTACAGCTTTTACCTACCACGACAAGAATGGCAAGCGGATCAGAGATCCCGGCATCGTCAAGCGCATCAAGTCAATCGGCATTCCACCTGCCTACGAGTCCGTCTGGATTTGTCCTTTGCCAAACGGGCATATCCAAGCCACAGGTCTGGATGCCCGTGGGCGAAAGCAGTACCGCTATCACCCTAAATGGCGCGAGATTCGCGATCAGACGAAGTATGAACGTATGTTGCAGTTCGCGGCGAAGCTTCCTCGACTTCGCCGCCAGGTTACTATCGATATGCGACGAGAAGCCCTGCCGCGTCAGAAAATCCTCGCGACGGTTGCGCGCCTTCTGGACAAGACGCTTATCCGCGTCGGCAATCAGGAGTACGCCGCAACCAACCGGTCGTTCGGACTTACGACCTTGCGGCGCAAGCATGCGGCTATCACAAACGGCGCCCTCAAACTCGAGTTTACCGGGAAGTCCGGCAAGCGCTGGAACCTCCAAATCACCGATAGGCGGATTGTCGGTATCGTCAAGCGATGCGCTGAGATTCCAGGCCACGAGCTATTCAAGTACATCGACGACGATGGCTCTGTCTGCACGATCGGCTCCGGCGAGGTGAACGGCTATATCAAGGAGATTTTGGAAGACGACTTCAGCGCGAAGGACTTCAGAACGTGGGCGGGGACGGTCCTCGCTGCCGCAGCTCTCGCGAAGTCTAGCCTCGAAAGCACTTCGGCCCAAACAAAGCGCAATGTGACCGCAGCAATCGAGGCGGTTGCAAGCCGCCTTGGAAACACACCGGCCATTTGCCGCAAATGTTACGTACATCCGGACATTCTCGGCGCCTACACGTCGGACGACCTCAAGAGAGTGTTCGACAAGCCACTAAGTGCGAGACTCAGACGTCGCTACGCGGGGCTCAATGTCAATGAGGGCCGTGTCCTTGCGCTGCTCGAGCAACGATCGCGCTCGGCACAATAAGTCTCCCCACGAACGATTCCATGAGCGTCACCGTAACAGAGGCGCGCAGAGCTTGGCGTCGAACACCGTTGGCATCATGCATCATATATAGGGCATCGGGGCCGTTGCAGATGACCGTCCAAGGCGGTGGAATAACGGTGTTTGGGCGAGGTTGGCGTCGCGAGAACAACCTAGGAACATGAACCTCGTGCCTTCGACGACAAGGAACCGCCAGTGCCGGCCACGTTCGCTCAAAGGCCGGAAGACGAGTATGTTCGGCTTGAACCTGCGCCTGATTAGGCGAGTGAGTTATGGAATGGCAATAAGAGGTTACCGATTCGGGCTTTGATCTTGGCGAATGAGTTTTTGCGATGGGAAGTCGAAACCTAGGGTTCGAAAGCCTAACCGTCGTGGCCGACTATTTATTGACGTTAATAGAGCGGAATTGCTTGCGAGGTCTATCCGCCCTTGTTTTTGGAACTCCCGCTCACACGGGTGGTTGATCCCTTTCAGGCGTAGAACATTCGGAGCGGTCATGAGGGACATTCAGATTTACATCGACAAGCTTCACTCGGATGCTAAGGCCTGCGCCACAATCTGCGAGACAGCTTCCAGCGATGCCAAGCGAAAGCTGTTCACGGCCTTGGCCGAAATGTACCGCAAATTGGCAAGTGATCTAGAACGGATCGCCGCCGCGAACCTCGTCTTGGACGAAGAGCGCGATAAGCATTTGCTCGGCCTACTCGGTGGCGCAACCAATTCGGACGAAAGCCTCGCTCAGATCGCGAAAGCGGCGCAGCAGTAATGGCCCCGTTCATGGTGAGCGCAACGGACGAGCGGGTTCTCTGGAATGAAACGTTCTACGCCGAAACATTCGACTTTCGCGGTGGGATCCAGTTTCGCCGCTTCGATGAGTGTACCTTCATAAGATGTACGCTCCTGCTTGATGACGGTACCGAACAAATCGCATTCACGCAATGCACTTTCAAAGACTGCAATATCGATCATCTCGATAGCGATGTGGCGCGCGGTATCGCGTCAGTCGGCAATACCTTTGACAAATCACTCGCTGAAAAGCGCAAAGAGTTCGACGATCATCTCGCCGCTATACTAAGAAGGCGCGGCGAGTGATTGGGGCAAGCCTACTAACCTGCCAAAGCTGTCCGCTCTGGCAAGAACGACCGATATTAGATCGGAATGCGTCTCTAAATTCGAGAACTTGATATTAACCGTATGTTTCCTTACTGATCATGAGAAGCTCGCGGATGGCATCCTGCCCGCGCGTCGTGGAATGGAAATTGCAGCTAGTCTTCCTGACGCGTCAGGACGCCGGATAGGGCGGCGTAGGCGCCTGTAGAGCTACCAAAATCGGCCTGAACTTCCGCCCGGTCGCCTCGAAGCACGGCTGGCAGCGGATTCGCAACAAGGCAATAATCTAAGAACAGCGCAGGCCGTAGGTCTTACCTGGTGGCGTAGCGCCGGTCGTCAGCAATGTAGACGGCGGCCGTGAATTTCTCACGATGCGCTGGGGCTTGCCGCCCCGCCGAAGGGCTGCCAGCCGGTGACCGACATCCGAAACGTGGCGAGCCGTTCTGGCGGACTGGATGAAGCCGTCGATGCGGCTCGAACCGCTGAATCGCGTCCTCCTCCCGTTCATCTCATTCTCCAAATTCGACGGCGCGATGAAGGAGAATGTCTGATTTGCCGCCACTAGAGCCGGCCACCGCTGTGCTTCGCCGAAGATATGGACCAACCGGACCAGCGTCCGAAAAATCAAGGAAAGCCGGGTGACGATCGACGTTTTCCGATTTCTGACCAGCGATGCCAACGTCATCGTGAAGCCCATTCAACCGAAGGCCACGCCGGTGTTTTTGACCACTGAGCAAGAGCGTGATGTTTGGATGCGCGAGCCGTGGCCCGAGGCGGTCGCTCTGCAGTGACCACTACCGAACGGCCAGCCCCAGTTCATGAAGAGCGGCGTCAGCAAATTCGATGGCGCCGGGTAGTGCGTCGATGCGTCACCTTGCGATCTGCGCAATGCTGTTAATTGCAGCGCCGGTGAGGGGCCAGGCCGAGCCCAATGCGACTTTTGTTCAACGGTCTTTCAGATTTCTGATACATCCGAACAAGACATGCGCCGGGAACAAACCAAATCCATAGTATTTGACTCCAAGTACCTGTTGCGTCCAGTTCCGGAGTATCCCATGGCCCCACGCGCCAACTGGAAGGGCTTCCTGCGCCTTTCGCTCGTGACCTGCCCGGTTGCGCTGTTCCCCGCCACCTCCGATTCTGAGAAAATCAGCTTCAACCAGATCAACCGAAAGACCGGTCACCGCATTCGCTATCTCAAAGTCGATGCCGACACCGGCGACGAGGTCGAGCCTGATGACATCGTGAAGGGCTACAAGATCGATCGGGACACGTACCTCACGGTCGAGCCGGAAGAGATCGAGAACATCGAAATTGAATCCTCGCGGACTATCGAGATCGACGAGTTTGTCGATCGGGCCGACATCGACCAGCGATACGTCGTGCGCCCCTACTATCTCGTGCCAGACGGCAAGATCGGCCACGACGCCTACGCGGTGATCCGCGAAACCATCCGATCAATGGGCAAGGTCGCCATCGGCCGTCTCGTGCTGACAAGCCGCGAGCATATTATTGCGCTCGAGCCCAAGAAGAAGGGACTGATGGGTCTTTTGCTGCGGTATCCCTACGAGGTCCGTGACGAAGACGAATATTTCGATGACATTCAAGACGCGAAAGTCACGAAGGAAATGCTGGATTTGGCGAAGCATATTGTCGAGCAGAAATCCGGCGAGTTCGATCCTGAGAAATTCGAAGATCGCTACGAGACCGCTCTGACCGATCTGATCAACGCGAAGCGCGCCGGCAAGACGATCAAGGCCCAGGATCGGCCGCACGGCGAGAACGTCGTCGATCTCATGGACGCGCTCAAGCGGAGCATTTCGGGCAATCGAGCCGGATCAGCGCCGCAACCAAAGGCAAAACCAAAACGCGCCCGGAAAGCAGCGGCCGGACAGAAGGAAATGCTGTTGCCGATCGCCGGGAAAGGAACCTCCAAAGCGGCGGCGAAGGCGCCGGCTAAGCCCGCCGCCAGTCGCAAGCGAAAGACGGCCTAGCGATGCCCGGCAAGCGCATCCAGGTCGACCAGGATACGTTGGTAAAGCTCACCGACCTTGGCCGGCGCCGGATGGCGCCCTTCCAGGAATTGATCGACGAAGCATTAGCCGATTTGCTCAAGAAACACGGCGTGCCAATCGACCTGAAAGACGCGCTGAAGAAAAGCGCGAGATCGGTCGAGCCGCAGAAGCCTCATCCGCGCAAACGCGGGACGCGGAGTCCTAAAAAGCGACACACGCGCTAGGCGCACCTTGAGTAGGTTGCCCGCTCTCGGGTCGCGAGAACGGGCATTGCTGTTCATTCGACGACTACGGGTTCGCGGAAGGGAGGCATCATAGCCCGCTCCAAATCCGCCAGCCGGGCGTCAACTTCCGCAATCCAATCATCGGTCGCAATAATTGAAGATTGGGGCGTCGCCTTGCCGCCAAAAACGGTCTCCTTTAGCCGTCGGAGGTGGCCGATCTCAACAGCTGGCGGCAAACGAGACGTCAGCATTTGCACCTCCCGACGCGTGTGCCAGGGCAC
>Ga0209915_1002450_pt1 | contig 19466 bp, 6 predicted proteins | sample ThiBiot_750_plan_FD_183952 | JGI IMG/M metagenome (GOLD analysis project Ga0209915, IMG submission 183952) | Wastewater bioreactor microbial communities from Cape Town, South Africa - Thiocy_cont_750_plan (SPAdes) | ecosystem: Engineered > Bioreactor > Thiocyanate-remediating > Anaerobic-Aerobic ... | reverse complement strand
GCATGACAGGCATGGAACGAGCTTTTCAATTGCTCAATTCAGCTGGCTCATGGTCAGATCAACCGTTCGATGAACTTTCATTGAATATTCTCAGTCAAATTGCTTGTCTATCACCGAAAGTTTGCTATTATCCTGATCATTTGACTTGTATGGTCAAAATCGATTGGAATTCGTCGAGTTTACCTTATTCAATGCAACATTTTGGATATTATCTACTCGCGAAAAAGATCTATCAAACAAGTTTAAATTGGAATTTCATGTATTCAACTGAACAAACTCAACAATTATTCGACAGCAAGAACTATAACGAAAAGTTATTAGTTAAACTCTATTGGGATTATCGAGATTCGTATAATCCTACAGCAAGATTGCCACGAGAAATGGAAGACGAAATACGAATGAAATATATCACTCAATCCTATCGACCTACTTGGGAAAATTATTCCAATGAAACAAAATATCCAGCTATATCATTGACGAGTTCTCTGTATGCGAATGGAGATGTCCATTTAAAAGATAGTTCAGAATTGAAATGTTTTCCATTATGTCGTTGGTTGCAAAGTGAATATCAATTGAAACATGTTTGGATTGGTCTGTATAAATTCATCGAAGAAATCAAGAGAAAACCTATTGAAAATGAAATCGAACGAGTTGATTTACTTTTAAATTTCTTACATTTTATCTCGAAGCGATTTTTAATCCAACCTTTTTACATACAATCACTAAGATCACTATTAAAATCATTAGTCATCATACAAAGAGATGTTCCATATCCTCCATTTACAAAATATGAACAAATTCAAGATTGCACATTTCAACCAACTCGTGTAAAATTTCCCAAAAAACTTCCTGCTACTCAACAACCGAGTGCATTAGAAGAAATTCGAACTTGTTTTCTCACGAATACACCCTATCAAAATTATGCCTGTCCAAGTCGTAATATTAACAAGAAAACTGTCAATAAATTAATGCAAAGTTGGCGAAGTAACAATGCATTACGTTTACTCCTTGACGATATTCAAGGTCCAATAAACATTATCGCACTCATTCCACTTCAAAGTCGAATTAATATAAATCTTCCCAAGTTTTCTGTTGAATCCTATAGAGATCACTATCAACTATCTGTCCCACACTCGTCAACTATACAAATCAATCAAATTCTATTCAAAATTGCTGAACGTAAATTTCTGCAGACTCATACAGATTATTTTATTAAACCAATTTCATCGACGTTAGTATCCAATGAGCAAAATCAATTTCCCGAACAAATCTTTCCCTCTTGCGATCCTCAAACGAATTCTCTTAGTAACATAGCGAAACATTTCAAAGAACAATTAAATTACAGTTGGAAACAATTTCAATCCAATAAACACTACAAACATATTTATCCAGATCTAGACAAAATTCGTCATTTTCTCGAATCACTCTATCAACTATCGAAACAACTCTGGAACGAACTTGTCGATTCTATAAAATCACAAAATGATCTATTATTTCAAACGGGTTTAATGTCACGTATTGTACCAACAATACTAATCTCTAATTTACTCGATGACAACGAATCAATAGTATCTCTATTGGCGAAAGAACAACGTGTTTTACTTGGTGGTATTATGGTGAATTGGGTTGTTGAACAACAAATCGAACGAGCTGTTTATCTAGCCAATCATGATCAATGGGAAGATTTCGAGAAAGAAATATCGAATATTCCTCATGCAAATTGGATACCTGCCGATCATGTTCCATGGTTAATTCTCGAATTAGAAATGAACATCACTATTCGAGAAATTCAAGTCGAAGTTGCTCGTCATATGACACAACATCAACATATCGTTATGCAAATGAATATGGGCGAAGGTAAAACATCGGTTATCATTCCAATGTTAGCCGTTTCAGCATCATCGGATTTAGTTCGTATTATTGTTTTGAAATCTTTATTTCCAATGAATTATCAATCATTGAGATATAAACTCGGTGGACTATTGAATCGTCGTATTCTACCGTTTTCTTGTCGTCGTGATATGAATTTCAATAGAATTCATGTCGATCATATTTTCGATCGGTTTCGTCAAGCATTGACAAATCGTGATGTCATCATAACATCTCCCGAGGATATTCTTTCGTTTGAATTGTTAACAATTGATAAATGTCGACGAAATGAATTTGATATTGGTCGAATAATGTTATCGATTCGATCGTGGTCGAAGAATTACATACGTGATGTACTCGATGAATCCGATGAAATTCTACATGTCAAATATCAATTGATTTATTCGATTGGTGCTCAACAACAAGTCGATGGCGGAATGGAACGATGGAAAACGATTCAATTTGTATTGGATTTAGTTCGAAAACATGCCGCTTGTATTGCTGAACAGTATAGAGACGATAGTTTCTATCGAACGGCAGAACGTCGAAGTCATTTTTCGGAATTTCGTTTATTATCACATCGACCTTATTCGAATCTATGTCAACGAATTGTCAACGATTGGATCAATCAGCAAAGTTATCGTCAAATCGATCGACAAGTCATTCTATCGTTCATTTTGAACACAAATTCATCAATTGATTGTTTAATAAATCGATTTTCTGAGAGTACAATTCAATTGTTTCTTATTATGCGTGGTCTTCTATCATCGGAAGTTTTACTTGTTGCTTTGAAAAGACGTTATCGAGTTAAATTCGGTATCAATCAAAGTAAAAACTTTAAACGTCTGATGGCTGTGCCCTTTCGTGCGAAAGATGTAGCTGCAGAGAATACGGAATTCGGTCATCCTGATGTTGCCATTCTTCTCACTCAATTAGCTTATTACTATACTGGTTTAAATGATACACATATGTTGCAATGTTTCAATCGTTTGAATCAAAATGAAGACGAACCTGAAATGATCTACAGCGAATGGATTTCATTCGAAGGCAAAGATCATGTTGATCCGTGTATTCAAAATTGGAAATCGATTAATACGAAAGATTATCAACAGAGAACGAAACATCTCTTTCCAACATTACGTCAGAATATGTTAGTTGTTAATTATTTTCTCAATCATTTCGTTTTTCCTTGTGAAGCTAAACAATTTCCATATAAATTAATTGCTTCACCATGGGATCTATCATCTCCATCGCAATCGAAAGTTATGACTGGATTTAGTGGTACAAATGATACACAATTGCTACTTCCGATTCATGTCAATCAACATGATCTACTACAACTTCAACAAACGGATGCGATTGTTCTCAAGAATTTACTTCATCCAAAGAATGAAAATTATGAATGGTTAAGTCTTGCTGATGGATTAGACGAAATTTTGAAACGAATTGTGAATTATAAATTCAAAATTCAAGTCATTCTCGATGTTGGTGCATTGTTTATCAATGGAACAAATCGTCAAATAGCTACGAAATGGTTAGATTTCTGTTCGAAAGAAACCATTGACTATGCTGTTTATTTTGAAGCCGATGAAATGTTTGTTTGTGATCGATTCTATCACTGTCATTCGTTTTTAACATCACCAGCCTGTGAACGGTTAGAACGTTGTATTTTCTATCTCGATGAAATTCATACACGAGGAACTGATTTTAAATTTCCGAATGATTTCCATGCCGCTGTGACATTAGGTCATGGTTTGAGTAAAGATCGTCTCGTTCAAGCTTGTATGCGAATGAGAAAATTAGGTCAACATCATTGGTTGAGTTTCTGGTGTTCGAATGAAGTTCATCAACAGATTCAATTGTTGAAACATGTCGATGATCGAATTACTCTCAATGATGTTCTGCGTTGGGTCTATGAAAATACTCAATCGACTACATGGGATGGACTACATCATTGGGCAACGCAAAGTTTAAGTTATCAACGAAAAGTCAATGCTTTTCAAATGATTGATCAGATGACTAAATTTGCTGAAGGTTGTCTCGAACCGGAAGTCGTCGATTTGAAATCGATGTATGGTTCAGCGAGATTACTGCGTACCGTATCCGATATTTATTCGTTTCGATATAGAAATTCGAATATACGCTCATCACGTGAAATACATGAGGCTGTTGTTAAACGATTGCATGATTATGGTGGTTCGAAAACACTTCTTGCACAGCTACTTGATGAAGAACAACAACGTGAGTTAGAACAAGAATTAGAAGAAGAACGACAAGTCAAACGACCACCACCAGTTCAACCGTGTGATCCGATATTATTTAATGAAATCAAACAATTATGTGATATTCGTGAGAGTAAACTAGATTTATCACAATATCCACTCGTATTCTCTCGTCTTTCCGACGCTTTTCTTGGCACAACATTCTACACTAGTTGTCAGCCAACGAGTTGGCAAACAAATCTGTGGGTTTCAAGTGAATTCAAACGTGTTATTCAGACAAGAGGTGAATTTTTGGATGCATTTCTACGGCCTCCAAGATGGTTAGTCGTATATCGTAATGAACATTTGATTTTCGTCAGTCCTCATGAAGCAAATTGGATCATGGGCGCATTAGAAAATCTTTATCATAAAAAACAATCATCCACAACAATGACAACTTTACGTTTATTATTACCACGTATAAAACGAGATCAAACTATATTTATCAATAATCCAACATTAACTATGCCGCCAACGATTGTAGATGATCATGGTGCAATTCCTTACTTTATTCCGATGGAAATTCTAGCTAATTTATTTATTTTTAATGGTACAATCTATTTTGAATCAACTCAGGAACAAACAGCCTATTGTCAATGTCTTGGTTTGTGTCCAAAACCTCGAACAGCAATGGAAGAAATTGCATTTGAGAAAGGGTGGATTACTATGGATGGTTTTGTTGAAAAAATTGGTCATCGTCAAAGTCTATCCATGTCTCAATGTCGTTTCAATTCAAATCCATTACTTTTTCTAAGAAAACTAATCGAACTTCGAAATAATACACATGCACCAATTCGATCGCATGTTGGTAGCATTATTTTCAATGCTACAAAACAGACTCACTTTTTTTTGTCATAGTGATGGTGCAAATAAATAAATAACACACTATTTTGATTTTCAAACAAAGTGTGAAAACGACTTCGTTTCACTTTCAACTCATACAATTGAAGTTTATAATTTTACTCCACATGCGAGTGATAGTGATTATGTTATTCCTGTTCATTGTCCTCAATCTTGCTAAATAAATTTAAAAAAACTGATTTAAGTTAGAAAAATATTTGAGTATATACTTACACTAGCATCAATGTTTCATCGTTGACTTCTTAGATGATTTTTCTTATCTAGCCCACTGTATATATCATCACATCATTTCTCAATTTATTATGCCAATTAACTCGATTTTATCATCACTTGATTCTTGTAATTAAGTGAAAAAATACCAAATGTAGAGTAAAAAACATCGACAGTTGAAGGAATTTGATAGCCCAACCAGAAATGATAATGAAAAAAATCATATATCGGTTAGGTTAAAATCTTGAAAAATGCAAACCGTTCTCATCTCTGCACTGAATATTCAATGACAGTCGAGGGTTAGGCGAAGCCCATGATTCGCGTTACTTGTTTCGTCGATGAAATTGTGATGACTAATAAGCGAAAGAAAATAGTCAATCAGAAGTAATCATACTGTATCGATTTAGGTAAGCCATTCAAGTATAAAATAACAAAAAATTTCTCACAGTGGGACGCCTGAATCAATACTACACATATACTAGAAAAATAACTGTGGTGTGCTTACCATCTATCCCTTCATCTATCGACAAATAAACGCTTGACTGATTTTGTTACAGATGGAGAGAGCGAAGTATCTAAGATATAGCGAGAATGCGTCGTATCCTTTCAAAACGAAACAAATCATCAATACATTTACTCGTAAGTAGTTTTGTTTTATCCAGGATTATTTTACCTTTTCGATATATTAGTTTGCTACTAGTGCAATGTAATTTTTTGGTATAAGCGGTCTCAAATACCAACTTGAGATAAAACGAGATAGACAAAAGTGATCTTTTCAAAAAAATATTAGGGAAGCTTGAGGAATTTCGAATTTCATTATGAGATCGAAAAAATCCACTTGTTCTATCGTGAGAGATTATCAGAATCTTTCGGTGTCCCGCTGGTTGGCTGCCATTAAAGTTCTATCACAAGAAACGTCAACTTCGAATGAAATCCTTGCTGACCTACCTTACCCTAATAATCATGTTCGATTTCGTTAGTATTTAAGATGATTTACTTTAGACCCTAAACTGAATCATCTATATCCAGTCTAGTCTAATTGGCTCAGGGCACCTGTCCGAATAGCAGGAAGTGTGTTGCTCTAGTTCTCCTCTCCCCTTCACTATGACCTGTTCATATGCTCGAAAGTGAGCATAATAAATGTCTTTCAGAAAAGGGCTAGCGAATCCTTACGATGAGCGCTTCTTGTATTATAATACAAAATATAGGTAATTTACGTTATATCCTGTACTTTGACCAAGAATTTCGTTTATAAAATATTGACAGCTGTTCATCATCCATGAAATGGAGCTTTGTTTATATCTTAGAATAAAAAGAACGTACTCATGATGAATTGGGCTTACGTATACTCATAAAAATCAATATTTTAGAAATAAAGATTTTATGTTAAAAAAAGATTTTCTTTCGGAAAGAGATGTTAAAATTGACTAGATTATATAACATTTTTTGTGTATAAAATCGTTTTTCTGAGAATTCTATGTAGATATTTTATTGAGTAGATCTATTTTTGACCCTACGTTTTTAGTTTACTAGTAAATGTAGGTATATTCCATAGACATGTATATGGAGATATCCCTTTCGAGATATTCCTATGACACATAGGATTATTCCTCCTTATGTATGTATATATAGTCGTACATACATTATGTTATTCGTTTCGTTCTTCACTCGTTCTCTATATCTATTCTTGTTCTTCTCTCTATCATCCTGTCTTTCGGTTACCAATAAAGGGACTCATAAGGGCATCTACAGTAAATACGTTATTTCTTTATAATTACCATATAGACGTACATACACCATGTTATTCGTTTGTTCTCTATCATTCATTTTTCTTCTCTTTCTCATTCTGTCTTTTTGTTACCGAATAAAAGGGCTCATGAGATATCTATAGTTGTGAGTAATAAATATACCCGTTTTTCTTTTCTGTTGCTGGAAGGGTTTTTGTGTCATTACTCTCTCTCTCTCTGCATTTTTTGACGGACGTTATTTCTATCGCTGTATATCAGAGAGTATAATCTATGAATAGAAATGTGGCTTGGAAATTTCCAAGTAAATCCTATAGATATAATATCTAAAAAAATAGTTGAGTGTTAGACACAGAACAAAATTTTCATCGCATTGTACTGATCCTCGTTTACTAACATATCGTAAGTATTTTATTATTTTTCGTGAGAAAAATGTTTGTGTTATACTATACTGCAATAGTGACGATGATTTTTCTTTGTCTTCTCAACCTAAATAAGGATCTTACAGAAAAAATAAGTTAATATACCTTTGTTCGTTTGTATTACGGTAAAGGAAAAAAATTCACTTACTGAACGCAACGGTGTTCTATGGAGTTTGATTGAGGAAGAAGATAAATGTCTTTTTAAACATATTCTAATCTTTAAAAATGGTTACATGACAATAATGCGATTATAGGAGTTGATTGCTACAATGTGCAATATTCAGGAATAAGATGTATTCTAGTTATTCTATAAATTTGTACATATTTTATGAGACATTCATTAGATGACATATTGTATAGTGTGCTTTGTTTGATTTTAAAAAATAAATTAGTTTAGGAAAAAGCAAAAATAAAAAAATGAATTTGCCCGAGTCAATGATTTCGGCTACGGGAAATAATCGGAATTTCTTTAACTCTTTCCAGCCGACTACCATAATGCAAAGAGTAAAAAATCTTTTTGCAAATTTTTATTGCTTCTAGTTGATAACGATAAGAGAATTTTACTTTTCAAAACTAAAAGTTGCTTTCTATGCAGAATGGCGTGATATATCCATTTGGATACACCCGGCCTCTATGAACCAAAATTTAACAGTTTGTTTTTCATTTTTATTTGTCACAGTGCAATATTTTACATAAATGAATATCATTTGATATTTTAAAGTATACAATGATGGAAATGTGATCTTATTGATATTTTTCTTTAATCACACAGACGGTAAAGTGATGCAGTAGGAAAGGGTGGACGATTTCGATAATCATTGTATTTCAGAACTGCAAACAATATTTCCTAAGTTACTATTGAAAAATAAGTATGTTTTTGAGCCCTGTTGTCAAAGAGTTCAGTAATATACGATTCTGTGCATATCTCTAGAAACTATCGTAGAGCTCCAGGTTTTCAGGAACAGAAGCCCATATGAAATTTCGAGTTGTTGAGAAAGAAATACAGAACTGACGCTCTATATATTCCTAATTAGACGGACTTCATTTAATTTCTTTTTGTATCTTTTACGTTATTGTTGTTTTGTTTGGCCCATCAATATAAATCCCGCCCATTTCGCTCACCTTTTCTCTGATACAAGCGATGTTTATTTACTGGTCAAAAAACTCTAGTTGCGCCACTGATGGTGATAGAAAAGGTCTCATCGATCATTAGGGACAATTAGACAAATTTCAGAGATGATTTGAAGGTGAAATGAAAACTAAAAATTGTACTAAAATATAGTCTTAGCAGTTTTCATTCACTAGAGACCTTCTCATCCTCACTCAATTAATTCCTTGAGTTAAAGTCCTCTTCTTCATCATCTAATATCATTTTCCTAATTTATTTGTTCCGTGACTAGACAATTTACATTTTGCGTGAGCAAATTGAGTACTTGATTAAATGTGCTGACATAAGAGTTCTTTAATAATTGAAAGCTGTTTATGAGGGAATTGATCAATCTTTTTGGCATCTCCTATTTTATCGACAAAATATAGGTAAATAGGGAAAATGAGCGATATATAGGACAAATTATAGGATTTGTCAAAAATATAGGATTTATAGGAAATATAGGTCGAATCCGACTCCAGGTAAATACGTTATTTCTTTATAATTGTCATTCATAGATTTCGATCATCTACAATTAAATGGCTCAACAACAAACAGGAGACATTGACGAAAATCGTTTCATACATTATAATGGACCTCAGTGTCAGGATACAAATGTCAGTCCAATTTGGGGTTATCAACATATGCCAGTTATGAAATTAGAAGAGGCTATGAGAGACATCATTTCAATGAATCGTAAAATGGACGAATACGTTAATCAAGCTAAAGCTAATTGTAAAAAAAACGATGCGAAGTTAACAGATGATGAATCAGCTGCAATACGTTTATATACAATGACACCATCAGTTTATAAGCAACTCAATGCTGCATTACGAGCAGAAAATCGCAATGAACTTGAAAAATGGTTTCCTTATTTGAGATTGTTGATCACTGCTCTCAATAAACTGCCATCGTTACCAACAACTACTGTATACCGAGGCGTTGCAGGTGACATATCCTTCAATTTTGATGATGAAGACAAGTCAGTACAAAGATGGTGGAGTATAAATTCATGTTCAGCAGATCTCAAAGTCATTGAGTACTTTTTGGGTGGATCGGGAACATTCTTTATTATTGAAACATCTTATGGCAAAAATATTTCGGAATATTCGGCTAAGCGTGATGAAAAAGAGATTATTTTAATGCCCGGAACTCGTGTACGTCTTCAATGCGCTCCACTTGAAATTCAAAACAGGCCATATACTTTTTCCCTTCGAGAATGGTGAGTTTTTTCTGTAAAATTGTCCTATGAAATGCTTTCCTTTATTTATATCTGATACTTAGTCCTGTTGTACCCGAAGGAAAGCATGTTATGTTGTCCTGTCATCCAACTAATCAACAACTTGTATCGAAAATTGGAAAAGCTTTGGAAGATCAGCATTTTCCAGTCTGGTTTAATCATCAGAGAGGCTTGTACAATATTCGAGATAGGTAAAAAGTTTAAAAATAAATTCTTTTAGTAGAATATAATCTTTTTAAAATATCGTTTAGTTTGGCTGAAGGAATAGACAACGCAGCAATCTTTTGTTGTTTTCTAACTCCGGAATATGAACAATCTCTTGAATGTCATACCGAATTAAAATATGCCAAACAAAAATCTGCGAAGATAATTTCATGTATTCTAACTGAGTCTAATCTTTGGAAATATTCAGAATGGCTTACTTCAATCATTGGCAATCTTGAACCTGTTCCATTCGATGTGTTCCAAGATATATCAGATATCAGTGATGCTATTGATTGGTTATTATATTATATGAAGAACGATGCATCTTCGTACATTAACTTGCCATCGAGTATAGCTAGTAAATCAAACTATTTGTTCGAAATAATTAAGTATGAATATCAAAGGAACAATCGTATTGAACGTCTTATTAATCCAGCGCAATCATTTTCAATCGAACAAAGTTATATCAATTTAGTCATCGTAAATACGAAAGATCAACTCGAAAAAGAAAAACAAATGGATACAATTCAACATAGTGATGCCATTATGGGTACATATGAAGACATTTATGGTGTTAAAACAACAATTGAAATCAAAGATATTTTAAAATCATGTAAAGGTAATAAGAAACAAATTCTTGTCTTTGGGCGAGCTGGTATTGGTAAATCAACCTTCTGTCGATATATTACTTATCAATGGGCAAAAGGATCATATTGGTCAGAATATGAACTTGTTGCTTTGATCCCACTACGTCGTCTAACCGCAAACCGCTATCTGCCCAACAAAGAATATGATCTAATCGATTTGGTTATGAAAGAAGTTTTCTCTTTTAAACTATCGAACAAGGAAGAACAAATATTTAAAGAACAATTCGATGCTACGAAAACTTTATGGATTCTAGATGGTTATGATGAAATTATAGGAAATATACCACCACATCTTGAAAGTCTATTTGAAAATCTACTCAGCACATCTCATCATATACTAACATCTCGCCCATATTTAAATACACTTTCATATCAAGTCAAAATGGAAATTACTGGTTTTACAGACAAAAATATTACAGAATATATCCATCAATTTTTTGAGCTAATAGAAGAAAAACCAGAAAATGATATCATCAAGAAGAATGCATTACTGAAATTCTTGAAGTCAAAACAAAGTATATGGGGTATTGCCCACATCCCGGTGAATCTTGAACTTATTTGCAGTGTATGGAGCAATCAAGATCTATCTCAAATCCGACATCTAACCATCACAACTTTATACACTACAATGACAGAATGGTTATGCCGAAGATATTTAATGTCGCAAAACCATGCTATCCAAATGTTATTTGAATCCGAAGAAGAAATCTATGAACAATGTCAAAAACAATTGACATTTTTGGAAAATCTAGCTTTCCATGCAATGGATACTAATACAATCATTATACAACCCCCATTACTGAAGAGCGTTTTAAAACAAACAAACATAAAATCACACGATTATACACAAACCCTGAAAATAGGTCTTTTGAAAAGTTTCAACAAACAAACAACTGGTAATCAAGTGGAACTCAATAAGGATCATTATTTCATTCATCTCAGCTTTCAAGAATACTATGCCGCACGGTATTTGATTCATGCATTGAATGACTCTAAAAGTGAAGAAGCGAAAGCATTTATCAATCGTCAGAAATACAATCAACGTTACGCATTAGTTTTTCAATTTATGTCAGGTCTTATAAGCGAAACACATTCACAACCAAAGGTGGAAATGTTTTGGAATATTATATTAGGAGAACCATTAGATATGGTTGGCATACGACATATGCAACTTGTTATTTCATGTCTCGACGCAGCTTCTGGCATTACAACTATTCCTAGCCATTCTGAACTTTTAAAACGGATTGCTAACTACATTCAACATTGCATCTTACAATCAAGTGAATATGAAATCAATTCAAACCAAATAATGCAACATTTCAAAGCAGCAGAATCTGTCATTAATAATGACATACTCCTCGAAATGTTCATTTCTCTACTAGAACATAGTGATGGAAACATTAATCGGCAAACTGTAATCGTTTTGGGTGAACTCCCCGTATTAAACCAATTAGATAAAATCAGTAGTCTAATTATTAATTTCCTAAGTCATCAGAATGACTTGGTCAGACAGAGTGCATGTACAGCTCTCGGTAAAATGGGTGAAAAATTAGCAACAAATAAAGTGATCGACAAGATAATCAGTGCACTAGGAGATCGGAATAAGTGGGTCAGAGAGAGTGCATGTGTAGCTCTCGGTAATATGGGTGAAAAAGCAGCAACAAATGAAGTGATCGACAAGATAATCAGTGCACTAGGAGATGACGATTATAGCGTCAAAATGAGTGCATGCTGGGCTCTAGGTAATATGGGTGAAAAAGCGGCTACAGATGAAGTGATCGAGAAGTTAGTCAGTGCAGTAGGAGATCAGGATGCGCAGGTCAGATGGCATGCATGCTGGGCTCTAGGTAATATGGGTGAAAAAGCAGCAACAAATGAAGTGATCGAGAAGTTAGTCAGTGCAGTAGGAGATCAGGATGCGCAGGTCAGAAGCAGTGCATGTAGAGCTCTCTATAGTATGGGTGAAAAAGCGGCTACAGATGAAGTGATCGAGAAGTTAGTCAGTGCATTAGGAGATCAGAATGTGTGGGTCAGAAGCAGTGCATGTGAAGCTCTCTGTAGTATGGGTGAAAAAGCAGCAACAAATGAAGTGACCGAGAAGTTAGTCAGTGCACTAGGAGATGACGATTATAGCGTCAAAATGAGTGCATGTGAAGCTCTCTATAGTATGGGTGAAAAAGCGGCTACAGATGAAGTGATCGAGAAGTTAGTCAGTGCACTAGGAGACCAGGATACGCGGGTCAGATGGCATGCATGTAGAGCTCTCGGTGATATGGGTGAAAAAGCGGCTACAGATGAAGTGATCGAGAAGTTAGTCAGTGCACTAGTAGATCAGGGTGCGCGGGTCAGATGGTATGCATGCTGGGCTCTAGGTAATATGGGTGAAAAAGCAGCAACAAATGAAGTGATCGAGAAGTTAGTCAGTACACTAGTAGATCAGGATGCGCGGGTCAGATGGCATGCATGTAGAGCTCTCAGTAATATGGGTGAAAAAGCAGCAACAAATAATGTAATTGAAACTCTTTTAACAATGATGAAAGATGGGAAGTATGTGCATGATTTGCGAGATTTATTGGTGAATTTATTGAAAGAGACATCAGTTCTAGAACGATTAAATTCGAGACTGATTATAGACTTCTATGAATTAAAGACTAATTTTGACATTTTAAAGAGTATTCCTTTGGAGAAGTTGATGATGAGTGTACGTTTCAGTTCTGATCATAACGGGAGATTGATTTTATCGCGATGTGCACTTTTGCGAGGAGCAGCATTGATTGAGTATAATAATGAGTTTTTGTTATATGATAAAAAGGAACCTATACTGTTAGTGAATATTGATTCTAAAACACGCAAAGATTTAAGGAATATTTTTAGAACTCAGCGTAAACGATTACATTTACCATTTCAAAAGTTTCTTTTTAATTTGATCGATGTTCGGTTCCACCTTTGTTTTTGTTTTGGCGTTATAACTTTACTGTGTCTATTTATGTGGATGAAAATGTAAGAGTTCTATTTTCCCTTATGGTAATGTTAGCATGAGAAATTTGTTTTTCGTGTCCATGTATCTTTTCGTATTGATCATAAATATAATATTAGATTTAGTTGAAACAAAAACTTTTGTATCGAAAACCCATCCTCAAAACTCCTATTTTGAGCACAATCTCCACCTATTTCGTGAAAATCACTTTTCTCCATGATAATACAATATTATAAAAAAAAACAATTGGCTCAAACGTCGCATTGCCAGCACCTTATAATTAAAAAGTAAAAAAAAACATAATAGAAATTGTACGACTTCTGTTTGATTTGAAAACAGTCGGCGTACACATAATATAAAGCAGACAAAACAACAAATAAATCTTTTATGACTTAGTTATTCAGTTTGAAATGAATGTGCCAAAGCACGTCGTACGATCGCGTTCAAGACAATCTACAAATGTTATTCATGTCACATTACGATCTTCGTCTGTGAAATATTCGCATTCATACAGATCCAGATCTGTTCTTCAACCATCATCAATTAGTATAACTGACAACACTCAATCGTCGTTCAAAAAATCTAGTCATCGCAATTTTGTTAAGAACGATACTGTAGATACGTATCATCGCCAAAGAAAAAAGAATAGATATTTTCGGCAAAGTATTTTATTTTCTATTTGTACGACAGTTATTTTATGTATAATGATAAATATAATTATTGTACTAGTTCTATTTATAAAACATAAATTTAATAGAACACCAGAAGCAATACTTCGATGGAGAAAAGATGGAATTACAGTTGCTGGAAATGTCACATCGGTTGGTGCAAATTCCGATCAATTAAATTCACCTTGGCACTTAGTGTTAGTCTGGCCAAATATACTCTATGCAAGTGAATGGGGAAATAATCGTGTGCAGAAGTTCATCTTAGGTTCTTCACAAGGTGAAACTGTAGCAATTTAACAGAGTCCACGGTATTGTTGTGGATGAGTATGAGAATATTTATGCTGCAGATGTTGAGAATCATCGTATACAATTTTGGTCAAAAGATAAATCTACTATTACAACAATCGTCGGTACAACTGGTAAAAAAGATGAATAAAAATTCAATAGATCAGATACTTTTTTTGTAGGTATCACGGGCGCCACGATGAATCAATTGAATTGGCCATATGATTTACATCAAAATACTAAAACAAAAGTAATCTACATTGCAGATGCATCGAATCATCGTGTTCTAAGTTATCGATCGAATCTATCCAATTGTACAATTATAGCTGGAGGAAATGGGCCCGGATTATGTCCTTCGAAATTGCAAAGTCCTAGTGCAATTTATCATGATTTCATTTCAAACGATCTTTTGATTACAAATAGAGATAGTCATACTGTTGTTCGTTGGTCATTAGATAGCAATAGTGGTGTTGTTGGAAATTCATCTACTCATCTGTCCACTCCGGTTGATGTCAAACTTGATCCAATGGGTAATATGTACGTTGCTGATCGGTATAATAATCGAATACAATTTTTCTTTGCTAATCAAAACGAAGGAATAACAATTGCAGGTATAACAAGTATTGCAGGAACGAATTCTTCATTACTTCGTAGTCCATCAGGTATAGGACTTGACAGTCAATTGAATTTATACATTGTTGATCATTGGAACTCGCGTATACAGAAATTTCTACGTTATTAAAAAAATAAACTGTATTATATACGAACAATTGATTTAGATTATTTAGAATCTGAACGTGACAAATCGAAATAATAGAAAAAATCCTTGTCTCAAATAAAGTTCAAGCATGACATAACTGCGACAAATAAAAAACTTTCCTCAGAGATAATATTGTCACAATTCGAATTGATATAAAAAATACTTAATGAAAAACTTGATTTACAAATAAATAAAATCACATTCGATGAATGAATATTCAAGTTTATGTTATTAGTAATAAAAAATCTCAGCAGTATTTTCATAATTACCACCAACAACTATTGTTCGTCCGTCTTTCAATGTAGTTGCTGTGGGCAAAAATCTTGATCGATTCATGCTCACAACAGTTGTCCAATTGCGTGTTAATGGATCAAATACTTCAGCATTGTTTACCAATGCGGTACCAATGAATCCACCAGCTACCAAGACTTTTCCATTTTTCAATGTGACTGATCCATGTTCCGTGGGTGAATAGTGCATACTACCCGCAGGTGACCACGTTCCTGTCGATGGATCGTATAGTTCAGCAACTGCTGAACCTCCTCCAGTAATTAAGACTCTTCCATCTCGTAATGTTGATGCTGTGTGTTCCGATCGACGATAGTGCATATGGCCAGTTCTTGACCAAGTTCGTTTTTTAGGATCAAATAATTCCGAATTATTGTGGTAATCCCAAACAGGACCATAATTTCCACCAGTAACTAAAACTTTTCCATTAGGTAATAGAGATGCAGTATGGTCACTTCGGGAATAGATCATACAGGTCTGATTCATTCGTGGATACAATATACGGCAACGTATTTCCACCAGTTAGTAGAACTTTCCCGTCTTTTAATGATACTAAGACAGGTGATGTTCGCCCAACAAACACATCACCAGTTTTATTCCATGTATTTGTTAATGGATTATACAATTCAGTCCTATTTTCAAAAGTAAAGCTTCAAAGGCAAACATACGTATATATTGACTTACCCAGCATCACCAACTCCACCTGTTACTAGTAGTTTGCCAGTAAAAATCCATTCTTGCTTTTGCGTATCTGACAATATAGGAATCACAAACAATGTCGAACTTCATAATTTAAAGTACGCGCTTTATCTCAGTATGACATATATTCATGAGAATTTTATTCGAGATGTAGAACGAAAAAAAAAGCAAACTTTCTTGTTCTTCTTTTTTTAGTTTATCAGTTACATTGACCAGTATTAAAAAGAATCCCCCAAGTATAATTAAACGACGAAATTATGTCTGGATAACCATCACCATTTAAATCACCAGAATCAATAGCACTATCATCATTGAATATTTTTGTTGAAGACATGATATGTCGTTCGAATGAACCATTTCCATCACCATAAAAAATAATGATAATACATGGATCTCCTTGACAAACAACGACATCGAGATGGCCATCTTTGTTTAAATCGGCGAGGGTAATAAGACATCTAAGAAACCCATCAACATCAGATAGTAATATTAACTTTGTCGTGTTACCAAATGATCCATCGCCATAACCAAACATTAGATTAAGTGCTGAAACTGCTGGTCGCATCACAATCACATCTAATATTCCGTCTTCATTAAAATCACCAACAGTCATAGATTCTGGAGCCAAAACACCTCCAGTTCGAGACGTTTTTTTCGCCTGAAATGATCCATTGCCATATCCAAGAAAAACATCAATCGTATTGTTAAAAATATTAACAAATGCAATATCGACGAAATTATCATTGTTGAAATCATGACTATGAATTGAAGATGAAATATAAATTGATTGATTATTAGAAGGTGTTCGTTCAATAAAAGTTCCATCTGCATTTCCATAACATACAACGAAACCATCAAGATTTGTCGATGTAACAACAATGTCTTTATAACCGTCACCATTGACATCAGCTGCCACCATCTGTCTCGTGTCAAAACTAACTACTAACCAAAACTCTATCTGCACAACAAACGTTCCATCACCATTTCCAGAAAGAATACGAATATATTGATAGTCTATGTTGATGATAGCTATATCAGATATTTGGTCATTATTAAAATCAGCAGTAATACATCGTATATCGATATAATAGTCATCGATTAAAGATAAAATTGGCTCACTAAATGACCCGTTTCCATATCCAAGTAAAACAGCTATTTTCGTAGCACTATAATTTTACAGCGGACAAGTGATGAACTAATTAAACTTATCAGAGAAAATTTGTTACCTGTTTTCTGTAACTTTAAAACCAAGATCAAGTTTTTCATCAGTATTAAAATCTGCAATCAAAATCGATGAAACATCAATATTAAAGTCATTTCGATTCATTGATATTTGTTTCAATGTAAACTGACAGATTGCCACTGAATAGACAATTTTTGTAATTGTTGAGTTGGATGTTGTGCTCATCAATGTACTAGTCGTTGTTGTTGTTGAAGGAACTGCCAAAAAAGATAGAATTGAGTGATTTTTTTGATGAATTATAAAAATAGAGAAAATGATAAGAATCATTATTAAGAAGAGAATTAATAAACATGACAAAATGATTTTAAGTAGTCGTGGTCGAGGATTTGTATTATTTTCAACAGCCATTGATATTGTTCTGATACTTTTCTTTCGCCAGTTTTTAATTTTCACCAAACATCGAATTATTTTCGGACAAATCCATTTCAAAACAATGATCAAACCACCTTGAAGACCAAGTATGAATGAGATTATATAAACAATACTAAATTTTTCTATATAACTATACGAACATAAGGATGGTAAACATCGCTGATAATAGGATGAATAATTTTTTGTAATTGACCATTGATCAATAAATAGTTCGCTCACTAACTCACCGATTTGCGTATTAATATGAAATCGATCGGTTAGTAAAAGAGGTTGAAGTTTAGTATATTCTTTGAGTGTATCCAAACATGATTCATCATAGAAACATTCAAGAGTCGACGAAAGAAGTGATTCCGTTGGTGTACAGCCAATTTTCAAACCTTTCAACAGAACTTTATTCGAAGAAGTCAGATTGGTAAAATATGCTTGACTTGAACAATTGATTTGCAATTCACATGAACAATTGTTATCATAGATTTCAGCTTCAGTATTCAAATAACCAATGATATTACCCGTCAACGGCAAAGTATATCGAAAATTGGTTCCATATGTTGACATAATTGCATTTCCAAAATTAATATTTCGAATCAAGAAAAAGATTGAATTTAATGAACGAGGTGCATTTTGTTTTGTTTGTTCAATCAGAGATTCGATGTGTTCATTAAAATCTTGTTTGGATAATAATTCTTTCGATATTAATAAAGTGAAAAGAAACTGTTGAATTGAATTGTTCACCGATTGAATTGAAATTTGACATAATTGTTTTAAATATTGAAAATGAGACGAAATGAAATGACGATAGTCTCTTCTTTCATACATCGATATATTTGTGATTGTATCAACAAAAGTGAATTGACTTGAACATATTGGATGAAATGTTGGTTCAATATGAACAAAGTGATTGTATGTTGAAGCAATTGATGAACATGAACATTTCAATTCGTCTCCATATTTCTCGATAAGTTGATTATAAGTATCAAACGATGGTCTTTCGAAATCCTTTGTTATAATTTGCTGTTGAGTGAGAGTGTAGATCACAAGGAATACAAATGTGAGAATAAGTGAAACGAAGAAGAGACGAGTTGTTTGTTTTCCAAGATGTTTTGCTGTTAATCGATGGATATTACTTCCAAATGTATGAGGAGGAAATATATTTAAATTAATCATAGCATCATACAATGTTCGAATCACTTTCTGTATGAACAATATCAATCGTCTTGTCCAATTTAGATTTGTTTGTTGGTCTCGGTGTTGTCTAGTCAACATGGAATATAGTTTAATAATAATGGTAACTAAATGAGGTGTGATTAAACGTAGTGAAATTGTCAGACCACCAATCATTGATAATAGGAGAACTATTAAAGTAAGAATATTGTTTGAATACATTTTTCGAGAATAAATACAATAGCTTGGTGAACATAAATGATAGAAAGTTTCATAGTAATAAGATGGATTCCATTGTTCGATCATAATTCCTTTAACAATCGTTGAAATTGAACTGTTTCGATCAAAACGAGTGAAAATGGTATTATTTTCTTTAAGAGGTTGAATATTAAATCCATCAAGACTTT
>Ga0209915_1002443_pt1 | contig 19546 bp, 20 predicted proteins | sample ThiBiot_750_plan_FD_183952 | JGI IMG/M metagenome (GOLD analysis project Ga0209915, IMG submission 183952) | Wastewater bioreactor microbial communities from Cape Town, South Africa - Thiocy_cont_750_plan (SPAdes) | ecosystem: Engineered > Bioreactor > Thiocyanate-remediating > Anaerobic-Aerobic... | reverse complement strand
AGCGATCGGGCCGGCCGTCAGCGCCCGACGATGGCCTGCACGGCGCCCGCGAGCTGCGGGTAGCGGAAGGCGTACCCGGCGTCCTCGAGCACCTGCGGCAGCACCCAGCGGCTCTTGAGCACGAGCTCCGACTCGGTGCGCAGCACCGCCATGCCCGGCTCCAGCACGAAGCGCGGCGCCGGCAGGCCGAACGGCGCCCGGACCGCGTGGCGCAGCGTGCGCATGAGCTCTATGTTGGTCACCGCGTTCGGCGACGCCATGTTCACGGGACCCGCGATCTCGTCGTGGTCACGGAGGAACCGCACCGCCTGCACGAAATCCTGCTCGTGCATCCAGCTCAGCCGCTGCCGGCCCCGGGAGTGCTCGTAGTCGGGGCGGTCGGGCTCGGTGGGGTGGGCGCCGATCCCGCGGTAGCGCCGGTGCGGGAACCACCAGCCGTCGTACTGCGGGCCGCCCAGTCCCAGCCGGGCCAGGCGCAGCAGCATGTCCATCACGGGCGCGCCCCGGCCGAGCACCAGCGAGGTGCGCAGGGCGATCCGCCGCGTCCCCGGAGTCTCGCCGTCGAACAGCGCGGCCTCCCACTCCCGGGTCACATCGGGCGAGAAGCCCTTCTCGTCGAGCGGGTCCGCCTCGGTGCGCGGCGAGACCAGCGAGTAGCGATACGCCGTCGCCGAACTGCCGTTCATCCACACCGCCGGAGGTGCCGCCGCCGCGGTGACCGCACGGTGCAGCGCCTGCGTCGTCCGCACGCGGGAGCGCAGGATCTCGTCGCGGTTGCGGTCGGTGTACCGGCAGTCGATCCGGCGGCCGGCGAGCCCGATCACCAGGTCGGCGCCGTCGACGAGGCGGAGGACCCCCGCCGGATCGTCCCAGCGCGCGTCCGCGCCGGAGCGGCCGATCGTGCGCACCTCATAGCCGTCGACCCGCAGGGCTCGTGCCAGCGCGGTGCCGAGGTAGCCGCTGCCGCCGCCGATCACCGCGCGGCGCAGATGCGGAGTCGCGTTCATCCGGCGTCCGTCCCGTCCTGCTTCTTGCGCTTCTCGATCTCGGCGCGCAGCCGCCATTCCTCGATCTCGCGGTCGAGGTCGGCGATCTGCTGCTCGGTGCTGCGGGTGTCCGCAGGCCGCGACGGGCCGGAGGGCGCAGGCGGGGCCGGACGTCGCTCGCGCGGGCGCGGCAGCCGGATCCCCTCCCCGTCGTACTCGCGTCCGACGAGGAACCAGATGAGGGATCCGGCCAGCGGCACGATGATCACCAGGATGATCCAGAACACCTTGGGCAGGTGCTTCACCTGGTCGTCACGACGGGTGATGATGTCGATGAGCGCGCCGACCATCAGCACCAGCACGAGGATCGAGAACACCAGGCCCATGACGACAGCCTGCCAGAGAAGCGGGGATCCTGCGTCCGCTGCGCGCCGGACGGCGGTCAGGGCAGCGTGTGCCCCGCGGCCCGGAACAGCTCGTACCACTCCGCGCGGCTGAGCTCGACGTCGGCTCCGTCCGCCGCCTCCTGCACGCGCGCGGGCGTCGTCGTGCCGAGCACGACCTGCATGCCGGCGGGGTGCCGGGTGATCCACGCGGTGGCGATGCCGGTCGGGGTCACGCCGTGCGCGGCGGCGATCCGGTCGATCGCGGCGTTCAGCTCGGGGTAGGCCGGGTTGTCCAGGAAGACGCCGGTGAAGAAGCCCGCCTGATATGGCGACCAGGCCTGGATCGTGATGCCCTCGATGCGGCAGTACTCCACGATCCCGCCGCCGTCCCGCACCACGCTCTGGTCGAGCGCGGCCATGTTCGCCGCGATGGGCTGGGAGATGATCGGCGCGTGCGTGATCGACAGCTGCAGCTGGTTCGCGACGATCGGCTGCGTCACCGCGGTCTTCAGCAGGGCGATCTGCCCCGGGGTGTGGTTCGAGACACCGAAGGAGCGCACCTTGCCGGAGGCGTGCAGCTCGTCGAACGCGCGGGCGACCTCCTCGGACTCGACGAGCGCGTCCGGGCGGTGCAGGAGCAGCACGTCGATCCGGTCGGTGCGCAGGGCGGCGAGGGATCCCTCGACCTGCCGGACGATGTGCTCGTAGGAGAAGTCGAACATCCCCTGCGCGGGCACGATCCCGCACTTGGTCTGCAGCGTGATCTCGTCGCGCTCCGCGGCGGACAGCCCCAGGGCGGCGCCGAAGCGCTCCTCGCAGACGTGCATGGCCCCGCCGTAGATGTCGGCGTGATCGAAGAAGTCGATGCCGTTCGCGCGCGCCGTGTCGTAGAGCTCCCGGATCTGCTCGTCGGTGCGGCCGTCGATGCGCATCATCCCGGCGACGACGGCGGGGGCGGATCCGGATCCGAATCGCACCTGCTTCATGATCTGCTCTCCTTCTGCGCAGCATCCTGCGCCGTGCTCGGTGCGGCATCGGGCGCCGCGTCGGCGGCCCGCGCGGCGAACGCGCGGTAGTCCTCCGCGGCCAGGTCGGCGTAGGCGCCCGCCCAGCTCACCAGCGTATCGGCGAGCTGGGCCCCCTTGCCCGCGTACCCGGCGATCTGCGCCGCGGCCGGCGCCTGCGCATGGGCGCGGGCGAGCGTGATCGCGCAGGCGACCGCGTACTCGCGATACCCCTCGTCCTCGATGACGTCGGTGTCGATCGAGCCTTTCATGTCGTGGAACTGGCGCACGTAGTAGTCGTCGCGGGCGCCCTTGATGTGTCCGAGGAAGGGATCCGAGAACGCCTGCAGCACCCGCTGCATGCCGACCACCCGCGCCCCCTCGCCGCGCTCGTCGACGCGCCGCTGCAGCTCGTCGGGCTGCACGATCCCGCCGTACTCCACCAGCACGCTCCGCCCTGCCTCCTTCACCTGCAGCAGCAGCGGCTCGGCGTCCGCCGTGCCGAGCACCGCCAGGTAGCAGCGGGTTCCCACGCTGCCCACCCCGACCACGCGCCGCGCCACGTCGCGCACCCGGTACTGCCGCAGCAGCAGCTGGATGTCGACGTTGGCCGTCGCCGCGTACTGCACGAAGGCGGTGTCGCTGAGCTCACGGATCCAGGGGTCGGCGTGCGTCATGACCGGGGGCTGCTCGATGAAGCGCAGATGCCCGTCGTCCCCGCGCACGGTGAGCTTGCGCGCGGCGCGCTCCCCCGTCCTCTTCTCGGCCGAGGCGATCGCCTTCTGCAGGGCGCGCTTCGAGTCGACGTCGATCCCGTCCCTGGTCGCGGTCGCGTCGAAATGCGCGAAGTAGCGCTGCAGCGGATCCGCACGGACGCCCGCGCGCAGCGCCCTCGCATACGCGAGGACGCACTGGCGGGCCGCCTCGTCCGCGACAGACGGCCCCCTGGTCTCGCGGGCGCCGATCACGACGCTCGCCACGAGGCGCTTCAGGTCCCATTCCCACGGAGCCCAGGCGGCCTCGTCGAAGTCGTTCAGGTCGAACATCAGGGTGCGCTGCGGCGACGCGAAGAACCCGAAGTTGCCGATGTGCGCATCCCCGCAGGACGGCACCAGGATCCCCGTGTGGGGCGTCCGGGCCAGATCCGCGGCCATGAGCGCCGCCGTCCCCCGGTAGAAGGCGAACGGGTTCGCGGCCATGCGCTCGGTGCGGAGGGCGATGAGATCCGGCTGCCGCGTGCTGTTCTGCCGGTCGAGGATCCCCAGCGGATCCCGCCCCGACGTCTCGATCTTCGCCAGTGCCGCGCGCGGCGTGCGCTCCCGGACCGCGCGGCCCGCGGCCAGCCCCTCCGCGCGCGTGAGCATGCGGTCGCCGACGAGGTTGGTTTCGGTCATGCCTCATTGTCGCCCTTCACCGGTTCGTTCGTTGCCCTGCGCATAGGATCCCGGGCAAGATCTCCGATGCACACAAGACCGGCTGTCGTCCCGGGGCGGCCCCAGGGAAAGGCACCGCATGAGCGACAAGAACCCCGGCTCGGCCATGGATCCCGAGGACGCCCTCGAGAACGAGCGCGAGCTGACCGGCGACCGCACGATGGCGGTCGAGGACTTCTCCCGGGAGGACGCCGGCTACCACAAGGCCCTCAAGCCCCGCCAGATCCAGATGATCGCGATCGGCGGCGCCATCGGCACCGGCCTGTTCATGGGCGCCGGCGGCCGGCTCGCGTCCAGCGGCCCCGCCCTCATCCTCGTCTACGCCGTCTGCGGCTTCTTCGCCTTCCTCATCCTCCGCGCCCTCGGCGAGCTCGTCCTGCACCGCCCCTCCTCCGGATCCTTCGTCTCCTACGCCCGCGAGTTCTACGGCGAGAAGATGGCCTTCGTCAGCGGCTGGCTGTACTTCCTGAACTGGGCCATGACCTCGATCGTCGACGTGACCGCGGCCGCCCTCTACGTGAAGTTCTGGGCGCAGTACTGGGAACCCCTCCGCGCCGTCCCGCAGTGGGCGATCGCGCTCATCGCACTCGTCGTCGTGCTCTCGCTCAACCTCGTCAGCGTCAAGCTCTTCGGCGAGATGGAGTTCTGGTTCGCGATGATCAAGGTCACCGCCCTCGTCGCCTTCCTCATCGTCGGCACCGTGATCCTCGTCATGCAGGCGCCGACCGACGTCGGGCCGACGGGCTTCTCGATCCTGGCGGAGCACGGCGGCGTGTTCCCGATGGGGTTCTTCGCGCCGTTGATCGCGATCTCCGGCGTCGTGTTCGCCTACGCCTCGATCGAGCTCATCGGCACCGCGGCGGGCGAGACCGCGGAACCCGCGAAGGTCATGCCCCGGGCGATCAACACGGTCGTCATCCGGATCGCGATCTTCTACGTCGGATCCATCCTGCTGCTCTCGCTGCTGCTGCCGTTCAGCACCTACAAGGCCGGCGAATCGCCCTTCGTCACGTTCTTCTCCCACCTCGGGGGCGCCGACACCGGCGCCGTCGCCGGATCCGTGATGAACTTCGTCGTCCTCACGGCGGCCCTCTCCAGCCTCAACGCCGGCCTGTACTCCACCGGCCGCATCCTGCGCTCCATGTCGGTGAACGGATCCGCGCCGCGCTTCACCGCCCGGATGAGCCGCAACGGCGTGCCCTACGGCGGCATCCTGCTCACGTCGGTCATCACGCTCGCGGGCGTCCTGCTGAACGCGCTCGTGCCGTCCCAGGCGTTCGAGATCGTGCTCGAGGTGTCGGCGCTCGGCATCATCGGCGGCTGGGCCACCATCATCCTCTGCCAGCTGAGGCTGCACGCGCTCACGAAGAGGGGCGTGCTGCAGCGCGCGTCGTTCCGCATGTTCGGCGCGCCCTACACGGGATATCTCACGCTCGCGTTCCTGCTCTTCGTGCTCGTCACGATGGGGTTCACCGAGACCGGGCGCTGGGTGCTGCTCTCGCTCGTCGCCATCGTCCCCGCCCTCATCGTGGGCTGGTTCGCCGCACGGCGCCGGATCCTCGCCGCCGCCGCCGAGCGCGGGGGCTACACCGGCATGCACTCCGTGCTCCCGCACCGGCAGGCGACCCAGGCTCTCCGCGACGACCGCTGAGCGCATGCACGACGGCGGGCTGAGCGCGCGAAACGTCCGCGCGCCCGGCCCGTAACAGCGCCGTCATCCAGTTGCGTCACAGTGGATCCGTCGTCGGAGGGAGGCGCTGATGATCGATCCGCTGGGCGTGGTCGTCCTCGTCGGGACGCTCGTGGTGGCCGGGAGCTGGGCCGCACCCTGGCTGCGCCTCCCCGCGCCGCTGCTGCACCTGTTCCTCGGGCTGCTCAGCGGCTTCGTGCCCGCGGTGCGCGAGATCCATCTGCCGGCCGAGGTCGTGCTGGTGCTCTTCCTGCCCGCGCTGCTGTTCTGGGAGGCGTTCACCACGCCGCTGCGCGAGGTGCGCCGGGACATGCGGGTCATCCTGCTGCTCAGCACGCTGCTCGTCGTCGCCACCGCGTACGGCGTCGCGGGCGCGGGCGTCGCGCTGGGCTGGAGCTGGATGGCCGCGCTCGTGCTCGGCGCGGCGCTCGCCCCGACGGACGCCACCGCCGTCGGCGGCCTCGCCCGTGCGCTGCCGCACCGCAACGCGATCCAGCTGCGCGCGGAGAGCCTCGTCAACGACGGCACCGCCCTGGTGATGTTCACCATCACGGCCGGCGTGGCGGTGAGCGGCGTCTCCCTCACGGGATGGCAGGTGACGGGCCTGATCGCGCTGGCATACCTCGGCGGCGGCGCCATCGGACTGGCCGCCGGGCTGCTGGGGACCCTCGTGCTGAAGAGGCTGCCGGACGCGATCACCGCGAACGCGGCGATGGTGCTCCTGCCGTTCGCCGCCTTCCTCGCCGCGGAGCAGGTGCACGCCTCGGGCGTCATCGCCGTGGTCGTGGCCGGGCTCGTGATCAGTCAGACCGTGCCCCGCACCGGCACTGCCCAGTCGCGTCAGCAGATGACCTCGTTCTGGACGCTCACGACGCGGAGCCTCAACGGCGCCCTCTTCGTGCTGATCGGGATCGAGGCCCAGTCGGCCGTGCGCGCCGTGCCGGCCGCGTCCCTCCCCGGCCTGCTGCTCTTCTGCGGGATCGCCTGGATCGTGCTGCTGCTGATCCGGTTCGTGTTCCAGGTCCTCACCGCGTGGCTGCTCCGCCTCGTCGACCGGCGGCCGTCGCAGCGCGGCCGCCGCATGTCGCACCGTGCGAGGGTGGTCTCGACCATCGCCGGCTTCCGCGGCGCGGTGTCGCTCGCGGTCGCCCTCGCGGTGCCGTCGGGGATCCCCGGCCACGACCAGATCGTCTTCGTGGCGACGGGGGTCGTCGTGCTCACCCTCACCGTGCAGGGCGTGCTGCTGCCCTGGGCGATCCGCTGGGGACGCTTCGAGCCGGACACCGCGATGGCCGACGAGCTGTCCACCGCCCAGCGGCGCTCGACGCTGGCCGCGCTGGAGGCCGTGGACGACCTGGCTCTGCGGGTGGGCGCACCGGACCCGGTGCGCGACAGGCTCATGGGCGAGTACCGGGACCGCCTGCGGCGCATCGACGGCGCGGGCGACGGGTCGGACCCCTCGCTCTGGGCGGCCGACCCCGAGTACGCCGCGCTCGGTCTGGCCGTGCTGGAGCACAAGAGGTCCGTCCTGATCGGAATGCGCGACGGGAAGGCCATCAGCGACACCACGCTGCGGGTGCTGCAGACCCGGATCGATCGTGACGTGCTGCGGCTGGCCCCGCCGCCGCCCGTCGAGTGAGCATCACGGGCGGCGAGCGATCCTCGGGACGGCGCCGATGTCGGTGCCCCGGCGTAGCGTCGTGCCCGACGGCGGATCCGCCGAGGTTCTCCCCACCGAAGGAGTGTGCAGCATGGACTGGAAGATCGAGCTCATCTTCGTGCCGGTCACGGACGTCGACCGCGCGAAGGAGTTCTACACCCGGATCGGGTTCACCCCCGACCACGACCAGACGCCGTTCGACGGCCTCCGCTTCGTGCAGATGACCCCTCCGGGTTCGGCGTGCTCGATCGCGTTCGGCACCAACCTCGGGATCGACCTCGAGCCGGGCAAGCAGAACACGATCCAGGTCGTCGTGCCCGACGCCGACGAGGCTCTGGCGCACCTGCGCGGCCTCGGCGTGGAGGCCGACGGCGTGGACGAGCTGTCCTGGGGCCGGTTCGTCACCTTCGCCGACCCCGACGGCAACCGCTGGACGCTGCAGCAGCTGCCCGACCGCAGCGCACAGGCCTGAGATCGCCGGGGCGGATCGGAGCCCGGCGGCTCCGGTCCACCCCGTGCCCCGCGGCGCGCGGTCATTTCGCACGCGCGCCCTCGCGCGGCGCTAGCGTGGGTGCATGACCTCCCCGATCGACGCCACCGCGACCCCTGCCTGGACCGAGCTCACCGCGCTGCGGGAGTCCTTCTCCCCCGATCTGCGGGGCTGGTTCGCCGATGACCCGGAGCGTGTCGAGCGCCTGACCTTCGGCCTGGCCGACCTCCGTGTCGACCTGTCCAAGAACCTGGTCACCGCGGAGGTCCACGAGGCCCTGGTGCGTCTCGCGGAGCAGACCGGCGTCGCCGAGCGTTTCGCGGCCATGCTCGCCGGGGAGCACATCAATACGACCGAGGACCGCGCGGTCCTGCACACGGCCCTCCGCCGTCCCGCGGATGCGTCCCCGGCGCTGGTCGTCGACGGGCAGGACGTGGACCACGACGTGCACGAGGTGCTCGACGCGATGAGCGCGTTCGCCGACCGGGTCCGCTCGGGCGACTGGCGCGGCGTGACGGGCAAGGCCGTGACCCACGTCGTGAACATCGGCATCGGCGGATCCGACCTCGGCCCGGTCATGGTCTATGAGGCGCTGAAGCCCTACGGTGGCGGGATCCAGGCCCGTTTCGTGTCGAACATCGACCCCACCGACATCGCGGAGAAGACCGCGGACCTCGACCCCGAGACGACACTGTTCATCGTCGCCTCGAAGACGTTCACCACGCTCGAGACGCTGACGAACGCACGGCTCGCCCGCGACTGGCTCTGGGAGGGCCTCGCCAAGGCCGGCGTCGACGTGTCCACGGACGAGGCGCGCAGCACTGCGGTCGCACACCACTTCGTCGCCGTCTCGACGGCGCTCGATCGGGTCGCGACGTTCGGGATCGACCCGACGAACGCCTTCGGCTTCTGGGACTGGGTCGGCGGACGCTACTCGGTCGACAGCGCGATCGGCCTGTCCCTGGCGATCGCCTTCGGTCCCGCCGTGTTCCGTGAGCTGCTCGCGGGCTTCCACGCCGTCGACGAGCACGTGCGCACCACCCCCCTCGACCGCAACGTGCCGGTTCTCATGGGGCTGCTGAACGTCTGGTACGTGAACTTCTTCGACGCCCAGTCGCATGCGGTGCTTCCTTACGCGCAGCAGCTCAGCCGCTTCCCCGCGTACCTGCAGCAGCTGACGATGGAGTCCAACGGCAAGTCGGTGCGCTGGGACGGCTCTCCGGTCACCACCGACACCGGCGAGGTGTTCTGGGGCGAGCCCGGCACGAATGGCCAGCACGCGTTCTATCAGCTGATCCACCAGGGCACGCGGCTGATCCCGGCCGACTTCATCGCGTTCGTCAACCCGGCGTATCCGCTCGCCGACGACGGCCGCGACGTGCATGCCCTGTTCCTGGCGAACTTCCTCGCCCAGACCAAGGCGCTCGCGTTCGGCAAGACCGCGGCGGAGGTCGAGGCCGAGGGCACCACGGGCGCGCTCGTCGCCGCGCGCACCTTCGCCGGCAACCGTCCCACGACCTCCATCTTCGCGCCCGCGCTCACCCCGGCCGTGCTCGGACAGCTCATCGCGCTGTACGAGCACATCACCTTCACCCAGGGCGCGATCTGGGGCATCAACTCGTTCGACCAGTGGGGCGTCGAGCTCGGCAAGCAGCTCGCCCTGCAGATCGCCCCGGCCATCGAGGGCGACCAGGATGCGATCGCGGCGCAGGATCCGTCCACCCGCGCGCTCCTCGCCTACTATCACGAGCGCCGGAACGCCTGAGCGGCGCTCATGGACGACGGCATCGAGATCGGAGCGCTCGCACTGAACGTGTCGATCCCTCCCGCGCTTCGGTGGGAGGACGAGCGCCGAGGCGAGCGGTTCGAGCTGCAGTCGCTGACGGTGCGCCTGCTTGCCGACGGGACGCTCGCGGCGAAGGCGTACGGACGCCCGGTCGCCGGCGGACGCGGCGCCTACGTGTCGTTCCCCGTGCGGCACTCCCCCGAGATCGACGCGCTGATCCTGGATGCCGCGACGAGCGCCGGCACTCGCTGGGCCGATCACCGGGGGCTGTGAGCGGCGCTCCTCAGAGCAGATCCTCTTCGTTCGCCGGAGGGGTGCGGCGGCCGCGCCGCGTGATGAGCAGGATCAGGCTGAGCAGGAAAACGACCGCTCCGGCGATCATCAGGATGTAGCCGACGAGGTGCAGGTCGATCCACGAGACCTGGACGTTGAGCGCGAACTCGAGGATCGCGCCGATGACGAAGAGGACGATGCCGGTTCCGATGCCCATGAGGAGTGCCTCCGTTCGTAGCGGGATGCCGTAGAGACCGACCGTAGGCCGGATCCCGCGGACATCCACGGGGCTTGACAACCGGCCGCGGAGACGTCGCGCCGGGTCCATGCTGGACGCCCGCCGGGTCACGGCGCATACTCGACGTGACACGTTCAGGGAGCGCGAGATGACACAGGCAGATCACGTCGCGACCGCCGAGGTCGCGATCACCGCACCAGCCGAGCAGGTCTGGGACGCGCTCGCTGATCCCGATCGGCTGCCCGAGCTGTGGTTCGGCGCCACCGTGCGGACCACCTGGCAGCCGGGATCCCCCATCATCTGGGACGGCGTCTGGAAGGGCACCGCCTACCAGGACAGGGGCGAGATCCTCGTCTTCGATCCGCCGCGCCTGCTGCGGCTCACCCATTTCAGCCCTCTGAGCGGAGAGCCGGATGAACCCGAGAACCACCACATCCTGGAGTTCGCGCTCTCTGGCGACGGCTCGACGACGCGCGTGGTGCTGTCGCAGAGCAACAACTCCTCAGCGGAGGCCGCTCGGCATGCCCAGGAGATGTGGGAACAGCTGCTGAAGACGCTGAAGCAGACGGTCGAGTCATCCTGAGGCGCGAGCCCCCCGGCGGGCGCGCCCGCCCGCCCTGAGGCGTGAGCCCGGTCCCGAGTCCGCCGCCGCGCCCTCCCGCCTAGGCGGCGGAGAGCAGCCGCCCCTCCTGGTCCGCGGCATCGAGCGCGGACTCCGCGGCGCGGCGGCCTTCGGCGATGAGGCGCGGCACGTCCTTCATCACCCACTGTGCCATGCGCTCCATCTCGGGCTGGATCAGGAGCACCGTGGGGTCCGCGACGAGATCCGCGGTGGCCGTGACGGTGCGCATCATGCGCACGTTCTCCCACTTGGCGTGCAGCCGCACCACGATCGTGCGCTCCGCGCCGATCGCGCGCGTCACGGCATCGGGAACGTTGTCGATCATCCCGCCGTCAGCGAGCAGGGCGCCATCACGGCGCACCGGCGGCAGCACGCCCGGCACGGCGATGGTCGAACGCAGGGCGGTGCTGAGCGGCCCCCGGTCGAGGATCACGCCGCGGCGGGTGCGCAGATCCGTCGCATAGGCGCCGAAGCGTCGCGGCAGCTCCTCGATCAGAGGATCGCGGCCGAGGACCCCGTGCACCGCGTCGGTCACCGCATGCGTGTCCAGCAGACCCCAGCGCGGCCGGAACGACCAGCGCGCGATCTCGCTCCAGCGGAACCGGCGCACCGCCTGCTCGATGGTGTCCGCATCTATCCCGGCCGCATACGCGGCGCCGATGAGCGCACCGGCGCTCGTCCCCGCGACGATCCCGGGACGGATCCCCCGCTCGGCGAGCACCTGCAGTACGCCGGCCTGCGCGGCACCGTAGGCGCCGCCGCCGCTGAGGGTCAGGCCGAGGGTCGGGTCGTCGGTCACGGGGCTCCTGTCGTGGGCGTTCCCGCGACGCTACCAGGGGCCGCCTGCGCAACGGCTGACACGCCCGGCCGCTCTTCGCTCAACGCCGCTCTCGCGACTGACCTCCGCACACGCGTTGCATCCACAACCTGGTTGGTGTTATAAAAGTTATGCCACTCACTGAACTATCTAGCGAGTGTTTCTTATCGAAACGGAGAAGACATGAGCGCTGAAGACAAGCTGTCCGCCGGAGTCGACAAGGTGAAGGGCAAGGTCGAGGAGGTCATCGGGAAGGTGACCGGCGACGACGCCAAGGTGGCCGAGGGCAAGGCGACCCAGGCGAAGGGCGATGTCAAGCAGGCCGCGGAGAAGGCCAAGGACGCGGTCAAGGACGCCCTGGGCAACTGATCGGCATTCGATTCACGACTCAGATCGACGATTGAAGGAGTAGGACGATGGGATTTCTCGGGTTTCTTCTGTTGGGCCTGATCGCCGGAGCGATCGCGAAGGCGATCCTCCCCGGTAAGCAGGGCGGCGGCTGGATCGCCACGCTGCTCCTCGGAGTGGTGGGAGCGCTGCTCGGCGGCTGGCTCGGAAGCGCTCTGTTCAACGCGCCGCTCCAGGACTTCTTCTCGCTGCAGACCTGGCTGCTGGCGATCGTGGGATCGATCGTGGTCCTGCTCGTCTACGGCCTCATCGTCGGGCGAGGCAAGCGGGCGTAGTCGAAGGGGACGACGCCCCGCCAGCACTGCCGCGGCGGCCCCTCCCGTTCTCGGGGCGGGCCGCCGCGGAGCAGGATCGCACAGCCGCTGCACCTCGCAGCAACTGTGTAGACAAGCAACTGTGTAGACAACTGAGTCAGATAGTTCTGCGGGTTTATCATGAGGAGTGATCATGACGATGGCCGTCACGGTTCCCGTCCGGACGAATCCGGCCCACGAGGCCGTCTGGGTCCAGGTGGAGAGCGGCTTCTGGGCAGGCAACCGCACGGGCGAGTTCCTCGGGACGATCGAGGCTCGGGGATCGGGATTCGTCGCCATGGACTCCGCGCATCGCCTTCTCGGCTCCTATGCGGAGTTCGAAGCGGCCCGCGACGCGATCACCGGTGAGCAGTGAGCCGGGTGGAGACCTCAGGAGGAGAAGATGCCGCAGACGATCATCCGACATGAGCAGGAGCATCTCTACGCCGAGCAGGCCGGCACGGCCGCGGGCCGCGAGCTGACGCTCGCGCTGCTGCGCCTGCGCCGCGCGGAGCACATCCAGGAGACCCGCGCCCTGAGCGCCTCGGGACTGTCGAACCTGGATCTCCGGGCACTGCGCTATCTCGTCCAGGCGCAGCGGGACGGCCGGGATCTGGGTCCGAAGGATCTCCTCACCATGCTCGACACCTCCAGCGCGAACATCACGAACGTCGTCGACCGGCTCGTGCGGAAGGGCTACGTCGAACGGGTCGACCACCCCACGGATCGACGCGCCCGCTACCTGCGCGCCACCGCCGCGGCCGTCCAGCATGTCGACTCCGCCGTCGGCGCCCATCATGCCGAGCTGGTCGCCGCGATCAATGAGATCGACGAGAAGCAGGCGCAGGTGGCCGCATCCGTGATCAGCCGGATCGTCGCCGCCCTCGACCAGCTCTCCGAACGCCAGCTGACGGCCTGAGCAGGTCGGTCAGCCGCCCTCTCGGAGTGCCTCGTGGACGCGCAGGGCGAGCGCGATCTCCAGCGGATCGGTGGAGCGCCCGGCGCATTCGCTCTGGAACCGGGCCACGCGCTGGCGCACGGTGTTGCGGTGCAGGCCCAGCTCGGTCGCCGTGCGGGTGTGGTTCTCCCCCGTCGCGTAATAGACGCGCAGGGTGTCGCGGATCTGCTGAGCGGCTGATCCGGGCGCGGCGAGCGTGCCGAGGGTCTCCGCGATCCACGCTCGGGTGGCGGCCGGATCCTTGGTGAGCAGGGCGAGCACCGCCACGTCGGGATCGTCGTATCCGACCGTCGCGGCGCGTGCATAGCGCCGGGTGCCGAGTGCGATGAGGCGGGCGGTCGCAGCCTGCTCGTGCGAGCGCCGGAAGCCCTCGGTTCCGCTGCCCGGCAGGCCGAATGCGACCCTGATGCCCCCGCTCGACGCGACGAGGTCGTCGATCCCCGCGCGCGTGACATCGTCGATCCTGTGTCCCGCTCCCGCTATCCAGGCCCAGGCCGTGGCTCCGTCGGCGGCGGAGGTCAAAGGCGGCCGCGGTGAGCGCAGGAGTCCGGCGATGCGGCGGATCACGGTGTCCATGCGCTGCTGCGCCTCGTTGTCCGGTTCTCCGTCGACCCAGCTGATCAGCGCGAGGTGCGAGCCGGCGAGCTCGTAGGATGTCGCTCCGGCGAACGCCTTCTCGCCGACCTCGTCGCCGCGCAGCACCTTCAGCACCGTCGAGGCGTTGAGCGTCGCACGCGCCGACCACCAGCGCCGCCGCTCGGTGTCGTGCACCGTGCTGACGTACTGCAGGATCCAGTCGATGTAGCGATGGATCGTCTCGGCGACGCCCCGCACCACCTCCATCCGCGCGCTCTCGGAGACGTCGAGGTGCTCCACCTCGTCGAGGGCGAGCCGCAGCAGCATGCTCTGGCCGAGGTAGTAGGCGCGAGTGAGCGCCCCCAGGGACACATCGCGCTGCGCGAGCCGCACCGCGTACTCGACGGCGGCGGTCGTCGGCTGCAGCGATTCGATGCCGATGTCGTTCGCGAGCACATGGCAGATCGTGGCGACGTTGCCCTCGATGCTGGACTGCAGCATCTCGACGAGCAGCGGATCCCCGCCCAGATCGTCGATGCGGGTCGCGAGGTGGTCGCGCATGTCCCGCACGATCTCGGGGAGCCTTTCGTCCAGACGGCCCGCGACGACCGCGAGCAGCTCGGTGGTCGTCGGCTCGGCCGCGCGGCCCGCGTCCGCTCCGCTCGGGGTCGCCCCGCCGCGCTGCGGCCCGCGCCCGCCGCTCACCCCGCGCCCACCGGCATCGGCTCGTGCTCGTGCGCCGACGTGCGGAGACCGAGCTGCTGCAGCGCGCGGCGGGCGGCGTTGTACCCGCTCATGCCGTGGATGCCGGGGCCGGGCGGGGTCGCGGCGGAGCAGAGGAGATAACCGGGCACACCGGTATCGTACGGACGCGGCGTGATCCGCGGACCGGTGAGGAACCGGATCGGCGTCTTCGCTCCCGTGAGGATGTCCCCGTTCACGAAGTTCGGGTTCTCCAGGGCGGAAGCCATCGTCGTGCGCGCACGGGTCGCGAGGATCCGGTCGCGGAAGCCGGGGGCGAAGCGTTCGATCTGCCGGACGATCGCCGCGGTCGCGTCGCCGCGGTACCCGCTCGGCACGTGCGCATAGGCGTACACCGGCACCGTGTCACCGTCGGCGCGAGACGGATCCGCGAGGTATTGCTGGCCGACGAGCACGAAGGGACGCTCCGGCATCCGCCGCAGCACGGCCGCGTCATGCTCGGCCGCGACGACCTCCGCCGCCGAGCCGGCGACGTGCACGGTTCCGGCGAGACGGGCCTCCTCGTTCAGCCAGGGGATCCCGCCGCGCACAGCGAAGTCGACCTTGAACGCCGCGGGTCCCGACCGGGAGCGACGGTAGGCGCGGCGGATCCGCTCCGGCAGGGCGCCCTGCAGGATGGTCGCGGCATCGTGGGGGTGCACGTCGAGGATCGCCAGGTCGTGCGCGGGCAGATCCTCCCGGCGCCTGATGCGCCGGGAGGTCTCGAACGTCACGCCCATCCCGTCCAGCATCCGGACCATCGCATCCGTGAACACTCCGGTGCCGCCCTCGATCACGGGCCAGCCGACCGCATGCCCTGCGGTGATGATGCCGGCGCCGATCCCCCCGACGAGGGGCACGTCGATCCGGTTGATCGCGTGCGCCGCGACGCCGAGGAAGAGCGCGCGCGCCCGCTCGGTGCGGAAGAACCGCGCGACCCACGTGGGCGGCGGGCCCGCGATGAGTCCGAACCGGGCAAGCGCGAACGGGTGCCGGGGCACGCCCAGCATCGGCGTCATGATGTCCTCGGAGAGCTTCGCGAAGGCCCGGGAGGGCCGGCCGAACGCGGCCTCCCAGCGCGGACCGTCCGCGCCGAGCCCGGCCGCGGTCTCCGTGACGGAGGTGTGCAGCACCCCGGCGGATCCGTCGTCCAGCGGATGCGCGCAGTCGATCGGGGCGTACCGCAGCGCGATGCCCATCGCGTCGAGGTCGAGGGTGCGCCAGAAGGCTCCCATCGGCGCCATCGGGTGCACGGCCGCGCAGTGGTCCTGGATCAGTCCCGGGCGAGGCGAGACGACCGAGCGGGCACCGCCGCCGAGCACGTCGGCGGCCTCGACGACGGTGACCTCGACCCCGGCCCGGGCGAGCACGGTGGCGGCCGCGAGCCCGTTGGGCCCGCTGCCGACCACCACCGCCCTCGTCACCGCCGCGACTCCTCCGCGAGCTCCCCGACCGCGGCGTCGGCCTTGATCGCGGGGATGCCGTGCGCGTTCGTCGCGGTCACCGGCGGCTGCAGCGCCGCCCGCCAGGTGACATCGAGCGGGATCGGACCGTCGGGCAGCCAGGGCTGCGCGGCGACCGCATCGGACACGAGCCACGTGCCCCGCTGGATCACGCCGAGCGCCGCATCGATCACCTTGTACTCCTGCGTCTTCTTGTGGATCGGCTGCGACTCCACCCACACCACCACGAACTCGCCGGGGACGAAGTGGCAGCGGGCCTGGATCGCACGGATCAGGTCTTCATTGTGCAGGTGCCCGTCGCCGAAGTTGAAGCCGATGATCGAGTTGCAGGCGAACTCGCCCTCGCGCACGGTGCGGGTCTCCAGGTCCGGCAGAGTCTCGTACAGCACCGAGTAGAGGCCGCGGCCCTGGCTGTGCATCGAGCGCCAGGCAATCGTCTGCTGCATCGTGATCTCGGCGACCTCGAACGGATACCCGAGCTGCTGCAACTGGTCGACCTGATTGCCGGTGGGCCGGATGATCGCGTCGAGCTTCTTCTCCGCCCCCGGTGTGAAGGTCCACAGCGCCGAGGCCCAGTTGCCGGCGTACTGCCGCAGCGACGGCAGGAACGAGACCTTGTCGGGCCGCAGGTTGCCGAGGATCGGGAAGAACAGCATCGCGGCGACGATCACGGCGAGCAGCCACGGGCTCGAGAAGTCGGTGATCGCGAACCCGCCCCAGGCCGGGAAGCCGAGGAAGAGGACGGCGGCCCCGACCGCGAACAGCAGGTTGCACTCCAGCGGCACGGCGAGCGGGAAAGTCGAGACGATGAAGAAGCAGAACCCGACCATCAGCACGAGCGCCGCGAGCGTCACCCACGGGTTCGTGGAGAACAGCAGCACGAGCGGGGCGCCGAGCTCGACGACCGTGCCCATCACGTGCGCCATGAAGTGCGCGAGACGGGAGGGGCGGATGTCCGAGGGGAAGCTCCGGTACATCGAACGCTTGAACCACTTCGGCGGCCAGAACGGGGTGTTGCTGAGCATCGGCGGGATGACGTTGACGAAGTGCGCGTTCATCTTCGACACAGCCGCGCCCACCCAGACGATCACGAGGAGCAGCTTCAGCCCGATGATCATGTCGGTGAAGCCGAGGGTCGCGAAGAACACGAGCGCCGGAAGGTACTGCTCGCCGCGGGCGGCGAGGAAGATCGTCTTGTCACGCACGCCCGTGAGCATCAGGAAGACGATCGCAGCGGCGACCGGCCAGACCGGGACCAGGCCCGAGGTGTTGTCCGGCAGCACGGCGTGCAGGGACGGGGTGACCGTGCCGGGCAGCACCAGTGCCACCGCGAGCGAGGCGAGGAAGCCGAGGTAGAGGGCGACGTCGAAGCCGGTGCGTCGGTCGCCGTTCGTCCCGGGCAGCCATGCCCAGGGACGCAGCCGGATCGTGCTGGGACGCGCCCAGAAGAGGATCCCGCCCGTCATCGGCTTGAATTTGCCGGCGCCGGGCCCCCAGGACCCGGCGACGCCGATCGCCTCGAGCAGCATCGTCCAGATGATGAGCTTCTGGTACACGATCGGCTGGTTCCACCAGGTGCCGATCTCCCAGAACCAGCCGACGCCGCTGGTGGACGTGATGATGATGCTGCCGACGAACAGCCAGAGCACGGCCATCTTCACGACGTACGTGAGCGGGATCATCGCCGCTGAGCCGAAGCCGTACTCGACCCAGTGCAGGGCGAGGGTCTTCACGCGGTGGCGGAGGGGTTCTTGCAGGAATGTCTCCAGGTCGACGGGAGGGAAGTTCCCGGTCTTCAGGCCCATGTCAGCTCCTTCGGTGCAGGGTCTTGTTGCGTGCGGATGGGGGGTCGCCGTTGCCGGCGCTCAGAGGGCGGCGGGTTCGAGCCGCCGCAGCGCAGGCTTGTCGATCTTGCCGACGGGATTGCGCGGGAGTGCCTCGACGATCTCGAGGCGGGCAGGGATCTTGATCTTGGTGAGACCGGTCCGGCAGTGCGCGAGCAGATCATCCGCCGTGGCAGATCCGCCCGGGAGCAGCACGACGTACGCGACCGGGACCTCCCCCAGCACGTCGTGCGGCGCCCCGACGACGGCGGACTCCAGCACCTCGGGATGCGTGGCGAGGAACGCCTCGATCTCCTTCGGGTAGAGGTTCTCGCCGCCGCGGATGATCATGTCCTTGATCCGGTCGACGATGGTCAGATACCCCTCGCGGTCCAGGATCCCGACATCGCCCGTGTGCAGCCAGCCGCCGTGCACCGTCGCCGAGGTGGCGTCCGGGCGGCCGAGGTACCCCCGCATCACCGTCGGGCCCGAGATGATGATCTCGCCGCGGCGTCCCGTCGGCACCAGCCGGCCGTCCTCGTCGACGATCGCGATCTGCTGACCGGGCAGGGGCCGGCCCACGGTGCCGGGCTTGCGGATCCCCCAGAGCGGGTTGCAGGCCGAGGCGCAGGTGCTCTCGGTGAGCCCGTAGCCCTCCAGGATCGCGAAGCCGAACCGCTCCTCGCAGCGCCGCAGCAGCTGCTTCGACACGGGTGCCGCGCCGCAGATCGCGAACCGGAGCGAGCGCACCTGCGCGGTCCGCTCGGCCGGCAGCTCGGCGAGGCGGGCGAAGATCGCGGGCACCGCCGAGAAGTACGACGGGCGGAACCGGTCCAGGGCGTCGAGGAAGGGCTCCGGCGAGAAGCGCTCGAGGATCGTGACCCTCGCCCCGGCCGCCATCGGCGCCAGGAAGCTGATGCAGATCGAGTTCACGTGGAACAGGGGCAGCACGAGCAGCGCATGATCGCTCGACGAGAGATCGAGATGCGTGACGAGGGATCCTGCCATCGCCGCGAGGTTGTCGTGGTCGAGCATCACGCCCTTGGGCTGCCCGGTCGAGCCGCTCGTGTACACGAGCAGCGCGAGATCGGCGCCGAGGATCCGGGGATCCTCGATCGGCTCCTCCGGGAGCGCTCGCATGTGCTCCGGCACGATCACCGGCACATCGACCGCGGGAGCCGTGGGCGGAGCGAGCAGGATCCGAGCCCGCGAATCCGCGACCTGGTACTCGAGCTCGCGGACGGTGAAGGTCGGGTTGACCGGCGTGACCGCCGCGCCGATCCGCCACGCGCCGAGCATCCCGATCAGCAGTTCGACGCTGTTCGGGAGCATGATCGCGACGACGTCTCCGGCTCCGACGCCGAGTTCGAGCAGCTGCTCGGCGAAGGCCGCGGCGCGCCGCTCGACGGCGCGGTAGGACAGGATCCGCTCCGCGTCCGCGATGCACGGGGCATCGGTTCCCGCGGCCGGCGAGGTCCAGGGCAGGTGGGGCAGCGACATCGTGGTTCCTCTCGATCACCGTCGATCGTTGATAGAGGAACGCTATGAGCGCGGATCGCAGCCCGGTCCCGCCGATGCCGTCCCGATTCAGGACGACGGCAGTGCAGAGTGCACATCCGCGAGAGCCGTCGACGTCCGAGACTCAGCCGTCCGTGCCACCCGCGCGCCGATCCGAACGGATGACGAGGTTCACCGTCGTCGTCCTCTGCGCTTACGAGAAGACACGAAAGAGGCCTGGACCTGCAGAAATCCGCAGGTCCAGGCCTCTCATCAGCCCTTTCGGGCCGGGGGTGAGTCCGCGACTCAGAAGTCCCAGTCCTCGTCCTCGGTGGCCTCGGCCTTGCCGATGACGTAGGAGGATCCGGAGCCGCTGAAGAAGTCGTGGTTCTCGTCCGCGTT
>Ga0209915_1002432_pt1 | contig 19626 bp, 15 predicted proteins | sample ThiBiot_750_plan_FD_183952 | JGI IMG/M metagenome (GOLD analysis project Ga0209915, IMG submission 183952) | Wastewater bioreactor microbial communities from Cape Town, South Africa - Thiocy_cont_750_plan (SPAdes) | ecosystem: Engineered > Bioreactor > Thiocyanate-remediating > Anaerobic-Aerobic... | reverse complement strand
GTTTGGACTGGCCCACGAAATTGCTCATCCAGGCGCCGCCCGACTTGTTGTCGCGCTTGAAGTAGTCGAAATAGATCAGGCCCAGCGAACTGCCGTCGTGATCGAACACCTCGAACACCATGACATCGGGCTGATAGACCGGAATGTCGTGGCGCTGCCTGAAGGTGATTCCATACAGCCTGTTGGCCGCATAGAAGACGCCGTCGCGCAGCACCTTGTTCAGCTTGAAATAGGGCTTGAGCGCCGATTCATCCACGTCATAGCGCTGTTTGCGCACCTTCTCGGCATAGCGCTGCCAGTCCCAGGGCTCCAGCTTGAAATGCTTTCCATCCCTGTCGATGGCCTGCTGGATCAGCCCGGCTTCCCCGGCCGCCTTGGCGCGGGTGGGCGCCACCAGCGCGCCGATGAATTTCTGCACCGCCTGGGGCGTTTGCGCCATCTGGTCGTAGAGCGCATAGGCGGCATAGCTGGGATAGCCCAGAAGCTTTGCCTTCTCGGCGCGGATCACCGCCAGGGTCTGGATGATGTCGCGGGTATCGTTCCTGTCGCCGCGCTCGGTGCGCCTCCAGCTCCTGTCGAACAGCTGCTGGCGGATGTCCCGGTCGGCCAGGTCGGTCAGCAGCGGCTGCTGCGTGGTGTTCTGCAGCGCGATGAGATATTTGCCCTTCAGCCCCCGCTCTTCGGCGGCATGGGCGGCGGTGGCGACCTGCGTGTCCGAAAGACCGGCGAGCCCGGCCTTGTCGTCCACCACCAGCGCGCCGGCCTTGGTGCCGGCCACCAGCCGCTGCTGGAATTCGGCCTGCAACGAGGCGTCCTGCCTGTTGATCTCTTTCAGCCGCGCCTGGCCGGCCGCCGGCAGGTTGGCGCCGGAATGAATGAACTGCTGGTAATAAAGCTTGAGAACCTGCGCCGCTTCCGGATCGAGGTTCAGACCGTCGCGCTTTTCGTACAGCGTCTTCACCCGCGCGAAGAGCTTGGGATTAAGGAAAATGGCGTCCTGGTGCGCGGCCAGCCTGGGCGCCTCCGCGGTCTGCACCTTGTCCAGGGTGGGATTGGTGTTGGCCTGCACCACCGCGAAGAACGTCTCCAGCACCCGGTCCAGCATGCGGCCCGATTTTTCCAGCGCCGCGATGGTATTGTCGAATGTGGGCGCCGCGCCCTGACCGGCGATCGCCTCGACCTCGGCCATCTGGCGGCGCATGCCTTCTTCGATCGCGGGCTGGTAGTCGCTGTCCCGGATCTTGCGGAAATCCGGCGCCTGGAAGGGCAGCGTGCTGGCATGTTCGAACGGGTTGGCGCGGGCCGGTGGTGCCTTGGGCTTTTCGGACGGCCCGCAGCCAAGCGGCAAAAGGCACGCCGAAAGCAGCGCCAGATTACGGATGCGAAAGGTCATTGGGGGCCCCGCCGGAAAGACCCCGCGACTATGCCAAGAGCCACGCCGGATGCAAAGTTGCACGCGCGTCAGGAAAGGCCGCCCACCGCGCGGATCGCCGAGCGCGCGATCTCAAGATTCTCGCGAATCGCCTGATAGCGGTCGCCCATCTTGATGACCGCACTGACCTCGCCGTCATATTCGCCGGGCAGCGGCGCGCGCACCTGATCGACCTTGGCGGCATCGACGCGGATCGTCCTGCCGTCGGGGCGCGTGAATTTGACCAGCAGCGCGTTATGCGCAGGTTTGCCCTTGCCCAGGACACTGGTGATGTGTCCGACATAGGCGCGGGTTTCCGCCGGCAGGCGCGCGCCATGCTGCAGATGGTCGTCCACGCGGCCGGGACCGGCATTGTAGGCGGCGAACATGGCCGGATAGCCGTATTTCCTGTGCAGCCAGCGCAGATAGGCCGCGCCGGCGAAGATGTTGTCCTGCGCGTCGAAGGGATCGGCCCCCAGCCTGTACTGCGCCGCCATCTCGTCATAGGTCTCGGGCAGCACCTGCATCAGCCCCAGCGCGCCGGCGCGCGACACGATGGGCCGGCCCGGCGCCATCATGGTGCGCCCGCCGCTTTCGCGCTGCATCACCGCGCGGATCCAGGCTTGGGGGACATGGAATTTGCGCGAGGCCTTGCTGATCAAGTCGTCCCAGCGTCCCATCAGCTGGGAGGGCTTCATCGCCGCTTCCCTGTCGAAGGCCGAAGGCACGATGGGCCTGGGCGTGACCACCACCGCTTCCACATGCGACGACTGCAGCACCGCGGGCTGTTCCACCGCATCGCGCACATGCACATGCGGCATCATCAGCGCCGCAGCCGTCAGCAGCATGCCCAGCATGAGCAGGGGCGCGGTGCTGCGCACGGGACGAATGTCCAGCGCCGGGGCGACGGCAGAACGGGCAATCACGGAATCGCAATCGGACAAACGCGTCTCCATTTCGATTTCGGAACTTCGCGGATCGGATGGAACCGGGCGCTCTCGAAATTTTTTTCGAAGAAGCGGAACCAGAAGGCGCCAGCTTCACATGCCCCAGTTGATTGCGAGATACCGGTCCCGGCGGGCAAATGCAAGCCGCAACTTTTCGGGAACCTTCAGCGGTACTGGGCCTCTGCGGCGCGCAAATGCTGGATAAGCGCGGCGATATCGCCGTGGCTGCGTGCCAGCACGGCGGCGAATTCGTCGCGCTGTGCCAGCGCCAGCCACACGCCCGCCACCGAAATGTCCACCAACACCGGCTTTGGTCCATCGCTGCGGATGCGGAAATCCACTTCCGTCGCATTGCCGCTTGCCGCGGCGCCTGAAACGGTGGTGGCGACAACATCATCGCCCGGCGCGCGCTCGCGCGATCCGGTTACCTTGAGGGACTGTCCGGCGTATTGCGCGAAATAGGACTGGTAGACCGCCAGCGAGTAATCGCGGAAGGCATCGACAAAGGCATTCACCTGCTCGGCGCTGGCGCCGGCGGCATATTTGCCCAGAAGGAACAGCGCCACGCGCCTGATGTCGGTCAGGCCCATCAGGAAGGCCGCGAAACGCGTGCGCCGGTCGGCGGCGCTGAGCGAGGCATCGTTGAGGATGTCGAGGCCGCGCTGGATATTGGCGGCGACGAAGCTTTCGGCGGCCGTGGCGGCCAGCGCGCGCCGGGCCGTGAGCGCTAACGGCGCAGCGGCCAGCGCGGCGGCGATCATGGTTCTGCGTTGAAGCAATGAAATCTTCCCTGGCTGATGGCGCCCCCGCCAAGGCGGCTGGGTACAAGGCGGAAGCGGCGGAAATGGGGCCGTGATGCAGCGCATCAAACCATGCGCGCTGCCAGGCCAACAAATCGTGTGTTCCCCTGCGAAAAATTGAGACGAATTCATCCCCGCTTCCCTCTGCAAAGCGCCCTTGCGCGCTGGCCCAAGGGAACCGCCACTGCTAGGGTGCGGGCCGAAAAATCGTCCGAAAACGGGCGAAGGGGGAGGGATAAGGAAAATGAGGATCGACCGGCTCGCCACGGTGGGAAGAACCGCGGCCCGGGGCATGATAGCCACGGCCGCCATCGCAGCCATCGCAACCATCGCCGTCCAGCATGCCGCCGCACAGACCCAGGCGCGCGCCACCAATCCGGGCAACAAGGCCACCGTCGCATGGGCCGCCAAACCCGCGACGCTGCCACCCTACACGGGCCCCAACAAACTCGTTTACCGCCTGGCCGATGTTCTGGCCGCCCACAAGGGCCAGGCCAACTGGCACCAGGAAGTCTTCCTCAGCCGCGATTTCGAAGGCGACTGGGTTTCCATGGCGCCCGGCGGCAAGACCAAGACGCAATTCTATGCCGACGACCGCGTTTTCTGGGTGGTGCAGTCCGGCGCCATGAAAGTCACCATCGAGGGGCAGGAGCCTTTCGTCGCCACCAAGCACTTCCTGGTGCAGGTACCCAAGCGCCTGCAGTACAGCATGGAGACGGTGGGCAACGAACCGGTGCTCTATTTCCAGATGAAGCCGGCGGGCGAGGCGCCCGATTATCCGCTGACGGAAACCCCGACGCCCGTTCCCGGCGTCCAGTATGTCAAGGCCGCCTATACCGGCCGCGGCACCTATGACGACATCAACAAGCCCTATATCGATTTCGAGAAGGACATCGTGCAGGGCGGCGAGAAGCGCAATGTGTGGATCCGCGACGACCATACCTACGTCACCATCCTGCGCTCGCAGAAGGCAACGCCCACGCCCCCGCCCACCGAATGGGGCCACTACCACGCCAACTTCCCGGAGATCTGGCTGATCGTCGAAGGCACCCAGGAATTCCTGGTGGAAGGCGAGAAGCTGGTCACCGTGCATGACGGCGATCTGGTGGCCGCGCCCACCGGCCGCTGGCACCGCGCCACACCCGCCGGCGAAGGCCCCTCTACCCGCCTCGCCTATATTCCCCGCCCCGACAACCTGCACTGGTACCAGCCTGAAAAGGCTCAGGGCGGAAATTGAAAACGGCGGCAACGGATCGCAAAGGAGCAGACACGTGAAACACCGCATTCTTCCGGCGCTGGCATTTGCGCTTTTGGCATCCGCCCCGGCCCTGGCCGCCCAGACCAGCTACCAGACCAATCTGGGACCGATGCCGCTGGACGACGAGACCAAGACCGTCATCGCCGGGCGCGGCGATGCCACCGCCGTGCTGGACGGCCGCACCGTGACGGTGAAGGGCAGCTTCCACGGCCTTCCCTCCAACGCCACCGAGGCGCACATCTTCACCTCGCCGGTGGCGGGCGTGCCGGGCAAGCAGATCCTGGACCTGGATGTGACCAAGGCGACCAGCGGCACCATCTCGGGCACCTTCAAGCTTTCGGCGCAGCAGGCAAAAGACCTGCGCACCGGCAAGCTCTATATCCAGATCAACAGCGAAAAGGCACCGCCCGGCTATAGCTGGGGCCCGAAGGGCACGCTGTGGGGCTGGCTGCTGCCCGCCCATGAGACCGTGGGCCAGGACGTGCCGCAGGAAGGCCACTGGTTCATTCCCCAGCTCGACACGCCAAAGAGCTGATCAGAGAACACAAGGATCGAGTGACGATGCTGAAAAAAACGGGATTGCTTCTTGGCGCCGCCACCGGCGTTGCGCTCGCCGGCGTGATGGCCATCACGGCGATGGCGCAGAACGCCGCCGGCCCCTTCACCCAGGACCAGGTGAATGCCGGCCGCCAGGCCTATAACGACAATTGCGCCATCTGCCACCAGAACGACCTTTCCGGCGCCACCGACGCGCCGCCGCTGGCGGGCGACGCTTTCTTCGGCGCATGGAAGGGCCGCAGCACCGAAGCGCTCTACAGCAAGATCCACGCGACCATGCCGGCGGGCCGCGGCGGCAGCCTTGACGAAGCCACCTACACCGGCATCGTCGCCTATATCCTGCACGCCAACAGCGCCAGGGCGGGCACCACCGCACTGACGCCGACCACCGACGTCGCCATCGGCGCCATCGCGACCGGCAAGCTGGCCGACGATGTGCTCCATCCCCCGGCGCGCGTCGCTGCCGCCCCGGCCAATGGGCAAGGGGCCAATTCCGATGTCGCCACCTCCGCCGGCTTCGCCCGTCCGGGCCAGGTGGTGCGCTATGGCGATCCGGGCCGCTTCCGGATTCCCACCCAGCTGGGCCTTTCGCTGAAGGGCGACATCCAGAACTACATTCCCGTCACCGACGAGATGCTGCGCAACCCGCCGGACGGCGACTGGCTGATGTTCCGCCGCAACTACCAGGGCTGGAGCTTTAGCCCCCTCAGCCAGATCAACACCGGCAACGTCTCCAGCCTGCAGCTGAAATGGATGTGGTCGATGCCGGAGAACGGCACGATGGAAGACACGCCCATCGTCCATGACGGCATCATGTACATGTGGGGCGTCGGCAACACCATCCAGGCGCTGAACGCAAAGACGGGTGAGCTTCTGTGGGAGAACCGGCTGGGCCCGACGCCCACCGCCATGGGCCCCGGCCCGTCCACCACAGAGACCCGCTCGATGGGCCTTTACGGAAACAACGTCTATGTCGCCGCGCCCGAAGGCTGGCTCTATGCCCTGGATGCGCGCACCGGCGAACAGGTGTGGAAGACCAAGATCAATCCCAAGGAAGGCGTGGGCCGCACCACGGGCGGCGTCATCATCATCAACGGCAAGGTGATCGTCGGCATGACGGGCTGCGGCCGGCCCAAGAGCGGCGATCACTGCTACATCAGCGCCTATGACGCCAAGACCGGCGCGCGCGACTGGAAGTTCACCACCGTGGCCCTGACCGGCCAGCCGGGCGGCGACAGCTGGGGCGGCAAGCCGGACGACGAGCGCATGGGGGCCGAGACCTGGATCGCGGGCACCTATGATCCGGAGCTCAACACCACCTACTGGGGCACCGCCCAGGCCAAGCCGTGGCGGCGCGACCTGCGCGGCACCGGCACCGGCGCCACCGACTATGCCAACTCCACCGTGGCGCTCGATCCCGACACCGGCAAGATGAAGTGGTGGCACAACCACGCCCCGGGCGAGACCTTCGACCTGGACGAGGTGTTCGAGCGCGTGCTGGTCGACCACGATTCCCAGAAATACCTGCTGACCATCGGCAAGGCCGGCATCCTGTGGAAGCTGGACCGCGTCACGGGCAAGTACCTGGATCACGCCGAGACGGTGTTCCAGAACGTCTTCACGAAGATCGATCCCAAGACCGGCATTCCCACCTACCGCAAGGATGTCATCGACCAGAAGGTGGACCAGTGGCTGCCGTCCTGCCCCGGTCCCGAAGGCGGCCATGACTGGCAGGCGACCAGCTACCACAAGCCGAGCGACACGCTGATCATCCCGCTCTCGCAATCCTGCGTCTTCATGCTGGGCAACGGCTCGCAGACCTATTTCGAGATGCCGGGCTCGGACGGCAACATGGGACGCCTGTCGGCCTATCGCACCTCCGACCTCAAGCCGCTCTGGTCCTTCCAGCAGCGCGCGCCCTTCCTGACCGGCGTGGTCTCCACCGCAGGCAATGTCGCCTTCGTGGGCGATTTCGACCGCGTCTTCCGCGCCATCGATGTCAGGAACGGCAAGACGCTGTGGACCACGCGCCTGGGCACCACGGTGCAGGGCTATCCGGTCAGCTTCATGGTCGACGGCAAGCAGTATATCGCCGTCACCACCGCGCTCGGCGGCGGCAGCCCGCAGCTCAAGCCGGGCACGATGCTCAGGGAAGTCCACCGGCCGGTGACGGGCTATGCCGTGTTCGTCTTCGGCCTTCCCGACGCCAAGTGATGTACGCGAAGTAACATTCGCACCCAGAGGTGCTGAAATGACACAGGGGCGCCGCCATCGCGGCGCCCCTAACTTTTTGAAATCGCAGATATTTTTACCGCAGACCCACCCGCCTTGACGGATGCGCCGAGCCATAGCAAGCAGAGCCCGCAAAACCGTCATGGGCCCAAAGAGGGGGGCGATCCTTGCTGCGCTATTTCCAGGCCCTGATGCCGCGCGAGGAGAAATTCTTCAGCCTCTTCAATTGCCATGCCCGCATCCTGGTCGAGGGCGCCATCGCTCTGCGCGACCTTCTGGAGGGCGGCGAGGGCGTGCCCGCGGCCTGCGCCCGCATTGTCGCCTATGAGAACGAGGCCGACGCCATCGCCCGCGAGGTGCTGCTTGGCGTGCGCCGCTCCTTCATCACCCCCTTCGACCGCGGCGATATCAAGGACCTGATCGGGCTTCTGGACGACGCCATCGACCAGATGCAGAAGACCGCCAAGGCCATCACGCTGTTCGAGGTCTCGCAGTTCGAGCTCAGCATGCGCCAGATGGCCGACATCGTCCTGCGCTGCGCCGAATTGACGGTGGAAGCCGTGGGCCTTCTGGGCGCGCTGCGCGAGAATTCCGGCCGCATCAACGCCATCGCCGAGGAAATTACCCGGCTGGAGGAGCATGCCGACGAGCTGAACGATGCCGGCATCAAGGCGCTCTACCTCAGGCACAATGGCGGTGATGCGATGGGTTTCATCATCGGCAGCGAGATCTATCGCCACCTGGAAAAGGTGGTCGACCGCTTCGAGGACGTCGCCAACCGCATCAGCGGCATCGTCATCGAGCAGGTGTGATGATCCTCATCATCACCCTGGTCGCGGTTGCCCTGATCTTCGACTTTCTCAACGGCCTGCATGACGCGGCCAATTCCATCGCCACCATCGTCTCCACCCGGGTCCTGTCGCCCCGCCTCGCGGTGGCCTGGGCGGCTTTCTTCAACTTCGTGGCCTTCGCCGTGTTCGGCCTGCATGTCGCCGCCACCATCGGCACCGGCATCGTGGCGCCGTCGATCATCTCCGACCAGGTGATCCTGGGCGCGCTGATGGGCGCCATCGCATGGAACATCATCACCTGGCTGGCGGGCATTCCCTCTTCCTCCTCCCATGCCCTGATCGGCGGGCTGGTGGGCGCGGGCGTCTGCAAGGCCGGCTGGACCGCGGTGGTGTGGAACGGGCTGGGCAAGACCATGCTTGCCATCGTGCTGTCGCCGGCCGCAGGCTTTGTCCTGGCGCTGGTCCTGATCCTGGCCTTCTCCTGGACCTTCCTCAAGGCGACGCCGCTGAAGGTGGACAAGCTGTTCCGCCACATCCAGTTCCTGTCGGCCAGCGCCTACAGCCTCGGCCATGGCGGCAACGACGCGCAGAAGACCATGGGCATAATCGCCGCCCTGCTCTTCGCCCACGGCCTTGAAGGCGGGGCGTTCCATGTTCCGCTCTGGGTGGTGCTGGCCTGCCAGGCGGCAATGGCGCTGGGCACGCTGGCCGGCGGCTGGCGCATCGTGCGCACCATGGGGGCGCGCATCACCCACCTGACGCCCTTCCAGGGCGTCTGCGCCGAGACCGCCGGCTCGATCACCCTGTTCATGGCCACCTTCATGGGCATTCCCGTCTCCACCACCCACACCATCACCGGCGCGATCGTCGGCGTGGGCGCGGCGCGACGCGTCACGGCCGTGCGCTGGAACGTGGCCAAGGACATTGTCGTGGCCTGGATCATCACCATGCCGGCGGCGGCCCTGATCGCCGCCGGATTCTATTTCCTGGCCGGCGCCTTCGGGCTCTCCTGAAGCGTGACGATTGTCGGACGCTTCGATGAAGGGTGCCCGATAAACCTTGGACCCCAAGGCTTTCGCGCCTAGCATGACCTTGCGAATCACCCGTTTTGGGAACCGCGCGTGGCGGACGAACCCGTGTTTCATGAACCAGTGCAGCAGGTCGCGGCCCTTTGCTGGCGGGCCCGCCCGCTCCCCGAAATGTTGCTGATCACCAGCCTGGACACACGGCGCTGGATCCTTCCCAAGGGCTGGCCGGTCAAGGGCATGAGCCTTGCCCGGTCCGCCGCCATCGAAGCGCATGAAGAAGCCGGCGTCACCGGCGAGGTCCGCGATACTGCGCTGGGCGACTATCTCTATCTCAAGGAACGCAAGGGCGGCAGCGCCATTCCCTGCCGGGTATCGGTCTTCGCGCTCAAGGTGACCAGGCAGGACCGTAATTTTGCGGAAAAAGGCGCGCGCGAACTGTGCTGGCTGCCGGTGGATGAAGCCGCCCACCGCGTCGCCGAGCCGGAGTTGCGCCACATCCTGCTGGCATTCCGCAAATCGCTCACCCCCGCCCGTCACCGCGCCTAGAGCGGTTTCAGGAAAATTGCGCAGCGATTTTCCGTCCGAAACCGCGACCAAATGAAGAGATCGAGCGTTGTCGCGCTTCAACGAAACGCGACAACGCTCCAGTGTCCCGATTCCGGAATTCGCATGATCTCTATATCAGGCTCCGAGTTAATTTCGGAACCACGACACTAGTCATTCACCAGGTCGATCGGATACAGCGGCCGGGTCACCCGGGTATACGGAATGCGCCGCATGTTGGCCGAGGTCGGCCCCGGCGTGTCGGCGATGAAGATGCGCGCGGCGATGGGGGCGTAGGACGCACGGAAATGCGCCGGCGAGCGCACAAAGACCAGCGCGGCCCGCGCCGGGTCCAGCCCCACCGAGGTATGGATGGCCGGATCCCATTCGAAATGCGGGATGGAGCGCATGTTCAGCCGGATCGCGCCGATTTCCAGCACCACGGTCAGCCCCATCTCTCCCACCATGCCATGAGCGCCCGGGCCCATCAGCACATAGCGGCCGTCGCTGATGGTCTTCACGCGGCCCGTCACCGTCAGGGGTTCGCCCAGGCCCGAACGCTTGTGCCCCACCCGCAGCGTCACCGTCCGGCCCACGCCCGCCTGCGCGGCCTCGGCCGCCGCTTCCGCGTCGCAGATGGTGCAGATCGAGATGCGGTCCGCCCTGTCGGCGCCCGCCTTCAAAAGCGCCTCCAGCACCGCGGTTGAATCCGCCGCACCGCCGCCCGACGGCGTGTCGCCGCTGTCGCTGGCCACCGTCAGGCCCTCGCCGGACAGCGCAATGGCGATGATCTCGGGCAGTGGCGTCAGGGTCGGCTCGAATTCCGCCCGCCGGTCCCAGGCCATCCGGGCCAGCTTGTCTGCGGCCTTCTGCGCCGCTTCCTTCGACTGCGCGCAAACCAGTGCGGCAAAGCCCAGGTCGGGCGTGTCGATCCAGGGCTGCACCGGAAACAGCGAGACATGCAGCACCTCGCCCCGCGCTTCCATCGCCCGGCCTTCCGCCACGATGTCGGAAAGCGGCGGGACGGTGGTGCGCGCGGAGTCGGGACTGACCACCATGTGCCGCTTGGCCAGCGCCATCACCGGATGGACCTTGCCGTTCACCCAGTCCACCAAAAGCTTCGCCGCCCGGTATCCCGTCTCATACATGTCGATGTGCGGAAACTCACGATAGCCGACATAGGCGACATCCAGCTGCAGCATGGCGGACGTGATATGGCCATGCAGGTCCAGCGACACGGTGATGGGCGTGCCCGGCCTCAGTTCGCCGCGAACCCGGCGCACGATCTCGGCCTCGGCATCCGGCTCGTCCTCCAGGATCATGGCGCCGTGCAGCGCCAGATAGACGCCGTCCACCGGCCCCGCCGCGCGCAGCCGCTCCAGGATCTCGCCCAGGAGAATTTCAAAACTCGCCCGCTCCACCGTGCCCGATGCCATCGCCATGGTGGCGATCAGCGGCACGATTTCCGCGCCCGCCTCCTTCAGCGCCGCGATGGCGCCCGGAATCTCCAGCCGCGCCTTGCCGAAGGCGGTGAACAACTCCTCGCCCCGGTGCAAATACTGATCCTCGAAGGTTTTCACCGTGGTGGTGAAGGGCACGAAGCTGTTGGTCTCCTGCATGAACTGGGCGATCGCGATCCGCATTGCTGTTTTCCTTATGCTTCCAGCCACGTCCGGCCGGGAATGGCGGCCAGAAGCTGGCCGGTATAATCACTTTTGGGCGCGGCAAAGAGGGTGGCCGTCGGCCCTTCCTCCACCACCCGGCCATGGCGCATCACCATCACCCGATGACAGATGCGCGCGGCCACCCGCATGTCATGGGTGATGAACAGCATGGCCAGGTTCATTTTCCGCCGCACCTGGTCCAGCAGGTCAAGCACCTGGGCCTGCACCGTCACGTCCAGCGCCGAGACCGGTTCGTCGGCGATCAGCACATCGGGCCTCAGCATCAGCGCACGGGCAAGCCCGATGCGCTGGCGCTGGCCGCCCGAGAATTCGTGCGGATAGCGCGACAGCGCGGCCGCGTCCAATCCCACCAGCCTCAGCATTTCGGCGGCCTGTGCCAGCGCGGCGTCGCCGGGCTCGCCGTGCGCGCGCGGCCCCGCGGTGACGATCTCGCCCACCGTATGGCGCGGATTGAGCGACGAGAACGGGTCCTGGAAAACCATCTGGATGCGCCGCCGCTGCGCCCGAAGCCCCCGCGGCCCCATGCGCGCCAGGTCAGCGCCGTCGAACAGCACCTCGCCCGCATCCGAATCCACCAGCCGGATGATGCAGCGCGCCAGGGTCGACTTGCCCGAGCCGGATTCGCCGACCACGCCCAGCGTCTCGCCCCGCTGCAGCGTCAGCGATACGCGGTCCAGTGCGGGGGTGGCGCGGCGCCCGAAAAACCCGCCGCTGCGATAGCTTTTGGACAGCCCCGCTACCGCCAGCAGCGGCTTTTGCGGCGCGAGCGGCGCGGGCGAGCCCGACAGGCGCGGCACCGCGGCAATCAGCGCGCGTGTATAGGCATCGCGCGGACTGTCCAGCACCACCGCCGCCGGCCCGCTTTCCACGATGCGGCCCTCGCGCATCACCGCCACGTGATCGGCGATGTCCGACACCACGCCGAAATCATGGGTGATGAACAGGACGCTCATCTGCCGCTCCGCCTGCACCTTTTTGACAAGGGCAAGAATCTGCGCCTGGGTGGTGACGTCCAGCGCCGTGGTGGGCTCGTCCGCGATCAAAAGCCGGGGCGACAGCGACAGGGCCATGGCGATCATCACCCGCTGGCGCTGGCCGCCGGAAAGCTGGTGCGCAAAGGCGCGCAGCAGCTGCGGCGCCAGCCCCATCTGCGCCAGAAGCACGCCCGCCTCTGCCAGCGCCGCGCCTTCGCCGATGCTGCGATGCGCCCTTATCTGCTCGGTGATCTGCCGGCCGATCGGCATCACCGGATTGAGCGCCGCCATCGGGTCCTGGAAGATCATGGCGATGTCCGCGCCGCGCGTTTGCCGCCAGTCTTGCGCCGACTGGGCCAGAAGATCGCGGCCCTGAAACAGGATGCGCCCCGATACGGCCGCAAGCCCGCGCGGCAGCAGCCCCATCAGGGCATGGGCGGCCACCGACTTGCCCGATCCGGATTCGCCCACGATGCAGACGATCTGGTCGGCGCCGACCTGAAGGCTCACATCCTCGACGGCGAACCGCCGGTCGGCGCCCGGCGGCAGCGCCACGCTGAGCCCCTCGATGGAGACCAGCGCGCTCACTGGCGCCTCCTGGGACTGAGCGCCTCGTTCAGCCCATCGCCGATGAAGTTCAGCGCCAGCACCGTGACCATGATCGCCAGGCCCGGCAGCACGGTCGTCCACCATGCCACCCACATGGCCGAGCGCGAGGCCCCGATCATGCTGCCCCAGCTCATCAGGCCCGGATCGCCCAGCCCCAGGAAGGCCAGCGCCGATTCGGTCAATATGGCGCTGCCCACCATCATCGAGCCCACTACCACGATGGGCGGCAGCGCATTGGGCAAAATCTCGCGGAAGATGATGTGAAGGTCGCTTTCGCCCAGAAGCCGCGCCGCCTGCACGAACTCGCGGTTTCGCAGGGCCAGGAACTCGCCCCGCACCACGCGCGCGACCTGCGGCCAGGTGATCAGCGCGATGCCGATCACGGTGGAAAACAGGCTGGGCTGCAGGAACGCCACCAGCACCATCAGCAGCACGAAGGCCGGAATGATCTGGAAGAATTCGGTGAGGCGCATCAGAAGATCGTCCACCACCCCGCCATAATAGCCCGCCACCGCGCCCAGCAGCACCCCGATGCCCACCGCGCAGCAGGTCGACGAAATGCCCACCAGCAGCGATACCCGCGCGCCATAGGCAAGACCCACCACCATGCTGCGACCCAGCACGTCGCTGCCCGCCGCCAATCCGGCGCTGCCGGGCGCCAGAAGCGGCATGCCCACGATGGTGAAAGGCCCCTTGGGAAACAGCAGCGGCGCGGCCAGCGCCACCGCAACAATGGCAATGAAGACGCAAAGCCCGATCAGGGTCTGCGGCCGTGCCAGGAAGCGGGTCATAAAATCCCTCATCCGCCCAGCTCCACGCGGGGATCGGCGATGGAATAGGCGATGTCGGTGAGAAGGTTGAACAGGCTGACCAGCACCGCCGTGACGATGAAGATGCCCAGCAGCAGCGGATTGTCTCTGGCGGTCACCGCCTCGTAGGCCAGCGTGCCCACGCCGGGCCAGGAAAACACATTCTCCACCAGCACCGTGCCGCCCACCAGGATCGATGCCTGAAGCCCGGCATAGGTAATCAGCGGGATCAGCGCGTTGCGCAGGATGTGGCGGCGCGCCACCTGGCCTTCGCCGATGCCCTTGGCCCGCGCCGTCCTGACGAAATCTTGGGTAGCCACCTCGATCATCGCCGTGCGCGTCAGCCGCGCATAGCTGGCCATGTAGTACAGCGCCAGCGTCATGCCGGGCAGGATCATGTGGCGGGCCACATCGGCGAGGCGCGCCAGCCCCGTGTAATCGGCGCCCATGGTCGCGATGCCGAAGGGCGGCAACACGGCAAGCCAGACGGAAAAGACCAGCACCGCCATCATGCCCAGCCAGAATTGCGGCACCGCATAGAACAACATGGCCAGCACCGTGACGCCCGCATCGCCCACCGATCCCGGCCGACGCGCGGCAATTGCGCCCAGCGTGATGCCGCCCGCCATCGCCACCATCAGCGCAAAGGCATCGAGCAGCAGCGTATTGGGCAGCCGCTCCAGGATTATCTCCAGCACCGGCTGGCGCCGCTCATAGGACTGGCCCAGATCGCCATGCGCCACCGCCTTCACATATTTCCACAGCTGTACCGGCAGCGGCCGGTCCAGGCCGTATTCGGCGCGCAGGTTTTTGATGAAGGTTTCGTCGGCATAGCCGGACTGGCCCGCCATTACCGTGGCGGCATCGCCCGGCGCCAGCCGGATCAGGAAGAAGCTCAGCAGCACCACTGCCACCGTCACCAGCACCGTGCGCAACAGGCGCCGGGCGATATAGGCCAGACGATTCATGCAAAACCGCTCATGCCTGGCCGCTCAGCCAGGTCCGGCCAAAGCCGTCCGTGGGGCCGTTGGGTCCGCTGACCAGGTCGTGCACCCGCTTGTTGTAGTACAGCATGGGATCGCGCTCGAAGATCCACAGCATGGCGACGTCTTCGGTCAATATCTGCTGCAGCCGGCTGTAATGGCCTTGCGCCTCTTTCGGATCGATGGCGGTCGAGGCGCTGGCGAACAGCATATCCACCTCCTTGTTGCGATAGCCCTGGATGTTGGACTGGGGCACGCCCTTGCGGATGTTGGAGGAGACGTAAAAGCGCGAGGTGCCGATCGCCGGGTCGCCATATTCGCCATAGGAATTGTTGTCCATGTCGAAATCCCAGTTGCCGGTGCGGTAGGCGAAGCTGGCCCAGTCCGACGACTGAAGCTCGATGTCCAGCCCGACCTCCGACGCCGCCTGCCGCGCATACTGGGCGCCGCGCGTCTGCACGCCGCCGCCATCCGGGATCATCAGGAAGCTGAAGCGATGGCGCACCCCGCCCCGCCCCTTCTTCAAACCCATCTCGTCCAGCATCGCCCGCGCCTTCGCCGGATCGTAGGGATAACGCGTCAGCACCTTCGGATCGTAATAGGGCGCACTGGAGGGGATGGGGCTGCTCGCCACCTTGCCCTGGCCGAAATTGATCGCCTTGACGATGAAATCGCGGTCCAGCGCATGCATGAAGGCCTGGCGGAAGCGCCGGTCGCTGAACGGCCAGCGCCGCTGGTTCATCTCGAACACCGCGATCTCGCCCACTCCTTCATAGCCGTGGGTGCTGGCGACGATATGGGGATTGGCGCGCAGGCGGCTGGACACCACCGTGTCGATATCGTCGGCCAGGGCGATGTCGACGGCCCCCGTCTCCAGCGCCACCATGCGCTGCTCCGGCGTCGGGCAGACGCGGAAATAGATATCGTCGATTTTCGGATAGCCTGCCCGCCAGTAATCGGGATTGCGGGTCAGGCGGATATACTGCCCGCGCTCCCAGCGGGCGAATTTGAACGGGCCGGTGCCGACGGGCCGGAAATTGGCGGGATTGGTGCGCCAGTCGCTGCCTTCATAGATGTGCGCGGCCATGATCGGCGCGTTCGACGCCATCAGCGACATGATAAAGGCGTTGAACGGCTGCTTGAGGCGGAACTCGACGGTCAGCGCGTCCAGCGCGCGGATGCTTTGGCAATTGTTGAAGGCATTGCGGCTGCGCGGGTTCAGCGCGCGCAGCATCCGGTCGCAGCTGAACACCACGTCGCGCGCGGTAAAGGGATGGCCGTCATGCCAGCGCACGCCCGGCTGCAGGTGGAAGACATAGACCAGCCCGTCCGGCGTGACGGTGAAGCTGCGGGCCAGGTTGGGCTGGGGCTTGAAATTCCAGTCCAGCAGCAGCAGCGATTCCTGGATATTGCCGCAGATCTCCTGCACCACCCGCGTGTTCATCAGGGGATAGCACAGCGTGCCCGGCTCGGCCGGCATCATCGCGTTCAGCACATTGCCGCGCGCCGCCTGGGCATGCATGGCAAGGAATGGCACCGTCGCCATCCCGGCCAGCATGCCGCGGCGGTCGGGCCTCACGCGGTCATGTCCTCGGGCACGCGGTCCCCCGACAGACTGTCCAGAGGAAATACCGGCCGGCGCAGCCGCTTGTAGGGCAGCCGCGTGATGTCCGACGTGCAGGGCCCGCTGGTGTTCACCGTGAACTCGGCCGATGCGATCTTCCCGTAAGCCACCCGGTGGCCCACCGCCGCCTTGATGCCGATCATGCTGAGCTCTTCGGGATTGATCCCCTGGCTGCGCCACTGGCCCAGGTCGAAGGGCGGCATCTTCCTGCTGGTCAAAAGGATGGTCAGCCCTTTGTGCCGCACCACCGCCGATGGTCCCATATGGATGATCTTGCCCAGCGAGCCGACCAGGTGGGAATGCTTGTCCTCCAGCTCGAAGGTCCCGTCGCTGCGCGAGACCAGTTCCACTTCCAGCGTCACCGGCCCCGGATCGAGCGGGCTGCCCTTGCCGCCGATGGGCAGGGTCATCTTCTGGCCGATGGTGATGCGCTGCAGCGCCGCCACCGCTTCGGCGTCCGCGATCACCACGCCCGCTCCCTGGATGTCGTACTTCAACAGCGCCCGCATCACGTCGGTCCCGTCGCCCGGCGCGCCGCCGCCGATATTGTCCGCCGGCTCGACCAGCAGCACCGGACCCTTTGCGCCCGGCCTGAAATTCCGCACCACCTCGTCCAGGTCATATTGCTTCGGAATGCCGCCCTCGCGCATCTCCCAGGCGATGGCCGCCAGTTCGTGCAACGCCTCGCGCGCGCTCTCTTCGCTGCCCTCGGTGATGACGGAAAAGGACACGCCCGCATTGGGCACGTCGGAAAAGGCATAGCCGCCCACCACATTCACCACCAGCATGCCCGGCACCTCGCGCTCCATCCGACGCGCCGCGTCTTCCAGCGCCCGCATCGGTCCGTCGCGGGTGCCAGTGCCGGTGGGCGGCCACACGATCGGCGTCACCAGCACGCGGTGCCTGGGCTTGACGCCCGTCTTCAGGCAGCGCGCCAGCAGCTCGCCCGAACGCACCGCGCTGTCGAACTGGTCGGTATGCGGGCATTCGCGATAGAAGACGATGCCCTCCGACAGCGCGCCCATGCGCGGCGTCAGCGTGCCGTGCAGGTCGCCCACCCCGAAGATGGGCAGGTTTTCGGCTCCCTTCACGGCGCGGATGCGGGCCAGAAGCTCGCCTTCGGGGTCGTCGCATTCGCTGGTGACCATGGCGCCATGCAGCGAAAGATGAATGCCGTCCAGCCCCTCGGCCAGCGCGCGCTCCAGCACCGGCTTCACCTCGCTCCAGAACTGCTCGAACACGGCGTGATCGACGATGCCCGACGCGCCGCCGGTGTAGATGGCGCTGGGCACCAGCTCCCAGCCTTCGCGTTCGGCCACCGACAGGAAGCCGTCGAGTTGCGAGGCATCGCCCCGCCGCGCCAGGATCTGCTGCCCCCGATGGATGGTGAACCTGTCCAGTCCGGTGATGTCGGGCGTGAAGCTGTGGGTCTCGTGGAAGATTCCGGCGATGAAAATGCGCGTCACGGATGTCTCCTTCTTGTTCTTGTCCGCAAAGCTATGCGGGTTTTTCCCCTGCCCGCAAGCACGGCTTGGCATTGACAAGGCCAGCACCGGCGGGACACTTCAGCACGCCCCGCCAAGAGGGCGTTTGGGGGACGCGTGCTGATCCTGAAACTGACCATCGTGCCCCTGGCGTTGCTGGCGCTTGGCGTTGTCGAGCGGCTGCACGGCCCGCGCCTGGCCGGCTGGCTGGCGGGCATTCCAGTGGTGGCGGGGCCGCTTCTGGTCTTCATCACCCTGGATCATGGCGCGGGGTTCGGCGCCCATGCGGCGCTGGGCGCCTGGTTCGGGCTGGTGCCCTGGCTGGGTTTTGCCAATGTCTACGCCTTCTTTGCCCGCTTCGCCGGCTGGCTGTGGTGCCTGCCCCTGGCCCTGGCGGTCTGGCTGGGCCTGGCGGTGCTGTCAGGCATCGCGCAGGAAGGCCCGCGCTGGCTGGCGGTGGTGCCGCTGCTGGCCTATGCGGCGGCGGTGCTGCTGAATTCGCGCGGCCCCGCCTCGAACCGGGAGCGCGAGCATGTCTGGTGGGGCCTTCCCGCCCGCATGCTGGCCGGCGCCGCCCTGACGCTGGCAATCACCCGCTTTGCGGGCGCGCTGGGCAGCCACTGGTCGGGCGTCCTGACCGCCTTCCCGGTGCTGGGTTCGATCATCGCCGTCTCCAACCATGTGCAATATGGCCGCCACGCGGTGCAGGAGGCGGTGGCCGGCATGTCGATGGGCCTCAGTTCGGTGGGCGCCTTCTGCTTCACTGTCTATGTGCTTTTGCCGCACATCGCCATGTGGCCGGCCTTCATCCTGGCGCTGATGGCATCCTCCACCGTTCACGCCCTGACGTTTCTTCTCTTCACAAAGGTTCGCCGCCCGGCACGGTTGCCGCAGGCCTAGATCCTGTCAGGCGATCTCGCCCGCCGCGCCGCGTACCGCTTCCAGCGTGGCATCGATGACATCGTCGCCATGCGCCGAGGAAACGAACCAGGCGCCGCGCTCCAGCACCCTGACCCCGCGCTTCAGAAGCGCATGGGCGAAGCGCACATAAAGCGCCTTGTCGCCTGCCGCGAGGCCACGATAGTTGCGCGCCGGTTTCTCAAGCCCGAAACCGACATGGAACATCATCTCAAAGCCCGTCACCTGGGCTTTCAGACCGGCATCCTTCAGGATCGCCGCGATGCCGTCCCTCAGCCGCACGCCGCGCTTCGACGTGGCTTCATACAGTTCGGGCGTCAGCGCATTCTGGGTGGCCACCATCGCCGCCATCGTGACCGGCTGGGCGTTGAAGGTGCCGCCATGCAGCACGCCCTTGCTCACGAACATGTCCAGAAGATCGGCACGGCCCACCAGCGCCGACACCGGAAAGCCGTTGGCGATGGCCTTGGCGAAAAGCGACAGGTCGGGGGTGACGCCAAAGCGCGCCTGCGCACCGCTCCGCCCCAGCCGGAACCCGGTGATCACCTCGTCGAAGATCAGGATCGCACCGTGGCGGCGGCAGGCCTCTTTCGCACCTTCCAGGAAGCCCGGCGCGGGGGCGATGGCACCCTGGTTGCACATCGCCGGCTCCATGATCACGCCCGCGACATCGCCCTTTGCCAGCCGCGCTTCCAGCCGCGCCAGGTCGTTCCAGCCGATCACATCCAGCCCCGCCGCGTCGATGGGGTCCTGGCCCAGGCTGCCGGGCACCAGCACCGGCGCGTCCTCCGGCCCCGCCGCATTCAGCGCCGGCGCGGTGGACCACAGGATATTGTCGAACCAGCCGTGATAATGGCCTTCGAATTTCAGGATGATCCGCCGGCCGGTGGCGGCGCGCGCCAGCCGGAAGGCGGCCTGCGCGACCTCGGACCCGGACGAGCCGAAACGGATGCGCTGGGCGCTGGGAATGCG
>Ga0209915_1002392_pt1 | contig 19970 bp, 23 predicted proteins | sample ThiBiot_750_plan_FD_183952 | JGI IMG/M metagenome (GOLD analysis project Ga0209915, IMG submission 183952) | Wastewater bioreactor microbial communities from Cape Town, South Africa - Thiocy_cont_750_plan (SPAdes) | ecosystem: Engineered > Bioreactor > Thiocyanate-remediating > Anaerobic-Aerobic... | reverse complement strand
TAAGGTGTTTTTTCTCTCTCAAAATGCAATCGTTTAATCATAATCGTCTTTGACATCATACAGATAAAACTATTGCGTATTCTTTCGATTTGCACAAACTGAATAACAATGTTAAGTACGTTTTCTAGTATAATACAATATATATGTACGTATACGTCAATCTTCGTTTTTTTTTGGAGAGACTGACATTATAAAGAAACATGAAAATGATAGTTTTTCTTTTCTTCTTTTCATCATTCATCTGATTGTCAACTAAGACATATTTTGATGATGTCAAAAGAGGAAACGAACGCTGTGTGTTAATCAATATTCATATCATATGATCGGTACATAGAACATAAATTTCGACGCAATGAAAACATAATGAATGACTGACAGATAAATTCATATCTTCTATTTAGAAACACGACTACATCAACCGAATTGATAGTTAATATTATTATTATTATCTAAACACACACATGCTCGTAATTCCTTTCTGTTTTTTTTCGTCGGTTAAAGAAGAAAGAAAATGACTGTTAGCAAATGCAATTTTCTTAGCCATCCTTCCAATTGATATAGCATATCGACGATGATTGTACAAGATCTTCTTCTCATAGAAGAAAATAACAACAAGAAAAAGAAGAAGAAAAAGACGAAGAAGAAAAAGAAAGGAGATGCGACGAAAAATCGACGTTGTATCTATGTAAGTATATATATCTATGATTGTGCGAGACGAGTCGATGTATTGTTGAATATATATGTGTCGATTAAGTTGTAGAAATAACGATGCAAAGAATAAGAGTTTGATGAGATGAGAGGTGATGGTAATACGACGAGACGATCAAGAACGCAACGACAATAACTCTCCTAACAAGCATATTTATTTACTAACAAACAGAACAAAGTTTGATTTGCTTCTATGATAAATACGATGTCGAACGAAAACAGACTAAACAATGATCGACAAGAACATGAAAATAATATATCATCATTGTTAGAACAAATTGTTGAACAATTGGTACGTATATACACACACATCTATATTCATTGTCTATTCTATTATAACAATAGTAACCTTCGAAATAAATCGAGTATCGTTACTGAGTCTTAATGTTAGCCCTTTTGCGTATAATAGATATTCGAATTATCCTTCAGGGATTTTGGGAATGATCTAAGAGATCTTTATAAAAGTATTTTTCTTCGATGAAATTGATTTAATCTGTCATTACTTAGATTTGTCTGTCTCTCATTCCGAAACAGATTGTTGTCAGGTGTTTTTATCTAAGATCTCATTAACCCATACATAAATGAAGATCAATTTTAAAAATAATTTATCTATTTAGACTCGTTTACGTCAAGACGACCTCGAATTAACAGACCAATTAACTTTTCTGTACGATCGTCTGTGTCATATTCGACAAACCTTGACAGGTTCTCAAAGAAATTCAACAATGGATATACCGACAGTAGATGTACAGACCGATTCATTGTTATCTGATCGTTATTATGCCAAACCAAGATCAGACAGTGAACCAAATATTCTATCGGATCGTCAATCTTTCAAAGCTGTTATTGAAGATTTTCAATAGTGGAAATAATAATATTGTTCTTTCTTTTGTGTTGATTCCCGTATAATTATTTTTTTATTATTGTTCGATTTTTTGTCTTCCGTAAAAAGGAGACATCTATGAAAATCAAACTTCAAACTAAAAAAAGACTTCTTCTTTTCTTCTTTTAATATTTTCTCGTGTGTGTGAAAATGAGAATGTAAGAAAGAAAAATTAGTCGATTTTACTCGTTTTTTTCTTCTCTTTCTCTCTCTCTCTCTCTCTCACTGTATTACAACAAAAGAAAAGAAGAAAAAGAAAAAGAACTCCTAAGTAAAGTGGAACGAACGAAGAACAAGAAGAAGAAGAAAAAAAACAGCAAAGAGTTCTGTGCCATGCAACGTGATGGACGCCAATAGTGACATGTACGGAACAGACCGAGGTGGATTTTTAGATAGTTCCTATCAAATCAACGATGATGATTCCATTCCTGTTTATGCTAATGTTCAACTGTATCCCTGTTCGACATGCGGTCGAAATTTTAATCCCGAAACATTGGTAAAATTTTTCAAAATCTTGATCAAATCCAAACACAATTGATGAGTCATCTTGTTTTTTTTTATTCTGAAATGTTTAGCGTAAACATCAACCGATCTGTAAAAAATCTGCGAACAAACAACCGAGGAAAGTGTTCGATACAGGCAAACAACGTGCAACAGATTCTGATGTGCCTTACGCTGCTACCAAAGAAACGACACAAGTTGAAACAAACAAACATTACTTCATTATTTATTTAGTAAAGTGATGTCTTTTTTACTTCTTAGTTTTATAACGAAGGTGTTAAACCGAAGCCAGACAATCAGAAAGCCAAACCGAGTAATTGGAGAGAAGGTCATAATGCGTTAGTACGCACGATTCGTGAAGCTCGACAAATAACTCGAGCGATTGAAACCGGTGCTCCCTTGCCCAAACAAAGCCCATCACAAGTTCCATCGGATTACATTCAATGTGAATTTTGTCAACGACATTTCAATAAACATTCCGCTGAAAGACACATTCCTTTGTAAGCTCGGTTCTCGACGATCTAATCTCACATTCGTCGAATTGTTTAGTTGTGAAACTCAATTTAAACGCAAACAATTGCAAAATTCCGCAATATCAGCCAATAATGCTCGTACAAATAGTGGAAGTTTAGGTCGACAAGGACGAGTACGGACACTTTTTTTTTTAAAAAAATTATCTAAACATTTTGTTTTCTCTCTCTCGTAGGGATATCAACAACAAAATAGTAGGAGAAAAATAATTAAGAAACCTCGCTGTCCTACGTGAAAAATATCAATTTTAGGTCATGAATCGCCTATAGGAAGTGCTAATAAACAACATCAAATCAGTTCAGCACCATCGACTTTCGTGGCACGACGGCCTCTAAAGTAATTATCACTCAATTAAGAACTTATTCGGCATAGAACAATTCCTTATTTTTATCAGAAATAATGATGAAAAAGATTATCGTCGACCGCCAATCAATCCAAATACGTTTAAAAAACCAAATTTTGGAGAAGTACTACATTCTTCTTCTTCTTCCTATCGAACAATTTCATTTCCTATTTCAACTAGACTTCGACGAATAACATGAACGGAGCACCGCCGAGATACGGCAGTTTTCGAACAACCAAAGCACGTAGTGCGACGAACAATCATTCATCGACGATGATGCGTACAGGTCGAACTACGGAAAACGATGATTTAAATTTAACAGCTGGCGTTGGACGAGGACCGCAGAAACGTGATGCTTCACCTCAAGTACAACGACGTGCTGTTGGATTGAACACACGCTCGCCGAGTCCAGCTCGTCGAGCCGGACAAACCAATGGCATTCCACAACAACGAAATCGAACGCCGATATCACCGACAGCGGCTAAGTTTTGTCACGAATGTGGCGAAAGTTATCCGGTCGATTGGGCGAAATTTTGTTGTGAATGTGGTAAAAAACGGTTGGGCTTTTAAAATTTGTATTTGTTTTTTCTTCAATTCTTTGCTGTATATAAATGCAATGATGTGCGAATATTTTTCTAATTATTATTTGTTAGCGAGTAGTTTCGAAGTCATTCTGAACTTGTCCTAGACATTCCTTATGGACATAGGAAATGTGCTAAATACGCAGAGAATAAAAAAAAACACGAGATTATTCAGCGCGCATATGTATAAGAAAAATTTTCTTTTTTTTCTCTGTTGTGCTTGTTTTCTAATTCAAATTACTTTCGATTAAACAGATGTTGCCAATTAAAAGTAGTACTAAGTATGTTAAAAGCACGCACGTGTTTCGACTATTGAGTAATACTTGTGCTAATTTCATTAGAAATCGTCAACGTGATGATGATGTAATTTTGCCAGAACGACAATTCAATTGTCCACCATGCGAACAATTGAAAAAATCAACTTGTCAAATACCGTCATGGGTTAAACCTCCGTGTGATGGTCGGTAAATTTGAAAGTGAAAACGTACGCAAATCATGGATCGTTTGGTTTTGTGTTTAAATAGGAATGAAATGCTTTAACTGTCCACCGAAGTATTTATGTTTGAATATAAACGATTGTCAATCGACGAACTCAAAAGAAAAAAATAATGCAACTGTTTGCTTAAAATCATGACGATGATTTTATAAAAGCAAAACTTGAAAATAAAAATTTCTATTTTAAGATAAAATTGTCCCCACAATGAAAAATTGATAAGTCATGTCTTGCATCATAAAACAACAATCATACATGTAGGTGGAGGGAAAACGGTCATGTCATTGTAATTACCCTAAAAAATAGCAAATTGTCACTTCCCAATGACGTGATTCTACCGTAAAATATGACTCATTTATTTGATGTTATCGATCTTTGGGAAAAATCGATGTCATGAATCAGCATTGTATTTGATTTCAATATCAATAATAAATATTAACAATCGTGATCATAAACGAAATCTTGACTAACGAATAAAAATCTTATCTAAATATTCTTGTCATAAATCAAATCGAAATAAATTTGTCGGAGTTATATTTAAATAAAATAATAAAAAAAACAGAAACTTGCATTATTTGACGATGTTCAGATTGAATTTAACTGAGAAATGAAATGAATAGAAATACTATTTGTGTATTCGAGATACAAATACATGTATTTGACATTTTAGAATACAAAAATTTCCGTTACTATTTCATTCACAGAACGAAAAAATACAATAATAATAATAACAATTCGTATCTGACACACAGACACTGAATAATGAAATCCAGAGAAAAGAAGAAAAAACAATCGAATTATTCAGAATTCAATATTTGTTGGTATTGTGTCAATTGACTGATGAAATTCAAATTTGGATTGACAATTTTTCGTTGTTGTCTCACGAATTCGTAGGCTTGTTCAAATGTTTTCGATTGATATTTCATAAGATAACCAATAACAAACGAAGGACTACGGCTCACTCCACCTTGGCAATGTACTAGAATATTTTTCTTGTTCGATAGTTTTTGGTGAATTCGTTCGAATGTCGATTCGAAATATTGAAGAATATTTTGATTCGACGAATCGTGACATGGCACAGTTATGTAATCAAACGATTTGTTCGATTCATGAAAACAAGGAATCGATGTTGAAATGTTAACTATGGTTTGAATTTGATTTTCTTGTAGAACATTTAAATCCTCGGCGTCTCGTGCATTGCCAAGGAAAAGACCGGGGATAATTTGAGAGATTGGACAAAAGTCAATGTCTGCTTGATTTTCCGGTTCGGCTGTTGTGTCCATGGAGAAATCATCGTCGGTCGATACACTTAGATAGCAATCTGCTGGATGAAGTTGAAGAAAGACATCGAACGAAGATTCAAGAACATAAATTTGCTTGTTCGAATCGTATCTTTTGATTTCATCGTAGATACATTTCATTGCTGGTGAAAGTTGAGATGTTAGTGAAGAATTGGCACAGAATGTCGATGTACGAATGGTATCATCGTATAAAACAATGAATTGACTATTGTCGAAACGAGTTAATTGTTTAGCTTCTAAGAAAGTTTTCAATCCACGTGTTGATAAACGTTTTCGCGATATTTTGTCGTTGACATTGAGTAAAAGTGAATTTTGAATTCGTTTTTCAGTATGTCGAAGAGGTGAACCACAATCAATAATTAATAATAAATCCTTGCTACTACTAATATATGCAGATAATTGTGAACATGTTATAGAAATTGAATTGTTATCTGTGTTAACGTCATTGTTGATAACAAGAGTTGCGTTGGGTTGAAGGGCAAGCATAGTATTTTTTTCGTTAGCTGTTGTTTTTTTGCTTTTCGTTAATGTTGAAAATGATGTATGCAGAGAAATCGCGTCGCTTATATATACCGACGGTAAATATGTAAGGCTTTTGCGTCGAAACAGTCCAGGTGCAGAACGGCAATGTCGTGTTTCTTCGCATGGAGAAAATACAGGACAGCGTATTTCATGACGGTGATTTGTATGCGTTGACTCATAATTGGATTCATCTATTGGGTAGAAAGGAAAGAGAAAGAATGCATTGCACTATGAATATAGAGTGGGCGAAAGGTGGAGAACGAACGAGAAGATTGTCGAAAACAGTTACTTCTTTCCATTCTCTTTTTTGGATAAAATCTATGACGTAATTACCGTGTTTCGTGCGTTTGCTTAGGCCGTTTTTATCGTTGGAATGTTTCATAAAATAGGTCGAATATTCATTTTGTTCGCTGTAGAGTCTCTTTCGACACGATGTTGACGTCAATTGAGATGAGAAGTTAATCGAATACGGATACTGTTGAGAACAATTTGTTGATGGAAGTTGTAACGAACTTTGACGAGCTATACAAGCGCTCATAGTTTGTTTGTTTTTTTTTTAATTTGAATATAGAAATCTATAGGAAATAATAAACAGATGTATTGCGTATATATATATTGATAGAAGCTTCTATGATACAGAAAAACAATATTACTCACAATCCTCCGTTGTTCTACTTGTTGCCTGACAACATCGCAGAATAAGAAAAAGAAACGCAACAAGTTGAAGGCGTTCTGCTTTACTCACATTACTGATTAATGATCTAACTTGTAGTTAATATATGGGCGGTTACTATTGGTATCTCCTACACATTGACTGACGATCGAACAAGAACAAACTAGAACATCAACGCACGCAAATAAAAACCAAAACACAAATATCACATGATGATTTTTGACTCATTTTCTAAACGTATGCGTTATCTACTTGATACAATTTAAATTATGAAATACTACTAAGCAAATGTCAGATCATTTATATAAGATGGTAGAAAAAGTGCACCGACATCCATGATGAAACGAAGAACGTTGCGTGATGCGCGCGTACGGAAAGTACATGTGTACAATGACGTGTCAAAACTCAAGAATAATCGATAGTACGAACGCATACATACATAGTTGTATGTTTTAATCAAAATGGATTCTCTACTATATCGATTAGAGGGTGTTATTCGAAAGTACGAAATCGAAAGGAAAAGAAAAAAAAATCATGATTTTCGTATTTATTTAAAAGTCGATTACGAGAAACCGATCTGAGTGAAGAAGAAGACGAATCACGCGCTTGTATGTCGTATTTATTGCTTATTCTTATCGGTTTACTCTCAATAAAACTTCAATTGCGACGTCTTTAATATTTTCTCATCAATAAAAAAATTTCGAGGCAAGAAGAAAAACAAATTTTTATTATTATTAAATTTGCATATATATATGAAACCGAAAAACAAACCCTCAGCAAACATGATTTGCTAAGATTTCTTTGACAATCACACCCATAGAAATCACACATGACGCATAAAAAACTTTAAGGATTGAATCGAAAACAAATGATTAATATCGATTAGAAACTACTGCCACCTCTTGAAATGTCAATCGAAGATAGCAACGAGAAAAACGAACCGAAGAACTCGACGGCAATTCTATTTGTTTGACTTAGCAACATGCTATTGACGTTTATTAAATAATAATGGCTGCTTCCTTAACGCGTCCATCGGCGAAATTATGTCCGAAAACAATCGATCCGTTTGCCACGGTGAATTCAACGAATGCTTCACCTTTTCTAAATGCATTTTCATTGGGACGAATACCATGTCGACTTGTTCATGGTTCAGTTCGAAATCGTCTAGCATGGAGTACATCGATTGATGAACTTAATTATGATCCGGTTCTTGTTCTTCTCGCTGAAGGTTTGAGAGAAACAGCACATCCACTTCCATTTATCAGTCGACAAGGTTTTACCGAACTTCTATCGAATATAAATGCAAGACCGAAAGTCGTACCACTCTTACCACAATTGGTTAACCCGATTAAGACAGCGTTGAGTTCGAATAATGATGAAGTTTTTGATGGTGCTTTGAATGCATTGACGCAATTGAGTGCTGTTGTTGGCGGTGAATTGGATAAATATTTGAAAAGTTTTCTAAGTATTGTAAGAAAAGATACAATTTTTGATTCGATGTTTTGACATTTGATCTTTCGGTGTTTAGTTAGCAAAACGAATGTCCAATCGAAAATATCGAGATACTGTTACAAATGCATTGAATATGTTCGAAGAAAATGGAGGAAAAGTAAAATCGAATTTAAGTCGATGATTTAGTTTTAACATTTTATTGCTTTTTTAGGAAGTTTTACCAGTGATTAAATCAAAAATACCAACATACTGTAGTGTTCATATTTAAATCATATTTGTTCTCTCTTCTTTTGCTAGTGATACGTTTTTGGGATAATCGAATTGATGTATAAAACGATATGAATAAAAGTTAAAATCTGAAAACTGATTTTCATAAGGATTTTTGTTTATTTATCAACAAAACAACAAATAACAGAAAACAGAACAGAAGTTTTTATTTTGATTTCGATTTTGGTTTTGTTTGACCTTGTGGTTTTGCTGTTGTTTCCTTGGGTTCCTTAAAAATCGACAAAACGACTAAACTAAAATCGAAATCAAATGAATTTCTACTTGTTTTTTCTCTTTTCCTTGATATAATTTATCAATTTTCTCGACCTTATCTCGAACACGTTCGTTCAACTAAACAGAAAGGTCAATTTTCACTATCGAATTTCTTCTCAAATCTCACTCGTTTCAAATTCGTTTTAACCACTTTCGGTTTCTTATCATTTTTTTGTTGTTTAACTTTCGTTTTCTGTGCAATAGCACGATTTTGTTTGCCCATAATGAATCTACAAAAAAAAAGGAAACAACAGAAGTAGTCGAATGTAAATATATTTCTGTCTTCATTTATTTATCATCATCCAAGAAGGAGAGAGAGAGAGAGAGAGAAACAAAGCAAAAAAAGGTGTTTGTTTTAATACGAGAGTAGAGATGAATAATAAATCATAACAAAGAGAGAGAGAGCTCATTATCGTATTTACAAATAAGCGAACACTGTTCCTAACGGATTGCGCAAGACAAAAGAAAAACAGATAACAAATCAGAAAGAAAATATTTCTTCTTGTTTCGAAAAATTAGACAAATGACTAGAGAGAATCCATTTGCTGAATATTGAATATCATTTTGTGTATTTGAAGACGTTTATTTGGATTATCATTGTGAGATAATAATGATCTACGGAAATGAGAGATTAAATCATGACGAATCGATGATTGAAAAAGTCCGATCAATTCATCTGAATACGAAGATAGAAAAAAAAACGTTTTCTATAAACGAAAATTTTGTTGATCTACCTGGAATTTGAAAATCATATTGTTCGATTAATCGATCTAAAAGTTCGTTGTTGTTTAACGTTCGTCGATTGATCATCAAAGCAATTTCCTCGTGATTTTTCATTGAAATTAAATTTAAAAGATCTTTCGAAAGATTAACTAAATCAAACAAATAAAACATTTCTTCTTCTTCTTTTTCGATCGAAATCGAAAAATTTACTTTGCTCATTGGCAATTTCAAGTTCGTTGTCGATTTCCGATCGATTTTTTCTCAAAATCAACCAAATCTGTATCAAAGTCAACGATTTCGGACGTTTAAAATCATTTTGAAAAGTTAAACAACAAAGATTATTTAATAAATATTCGCCAACATCTAAATCATTTCCTCACAATCAATTTTCACTTCTTCGTTTTCCAACTATTTACCCGGTGTACAATTCAAATATCGACTTAGTTCGTTGATACAACGTTCGAATGAAATAGTAAATGTTTCATTTAAACAACATTCCGACCAAAAATCGATCGTCGATTGATCAAATTGAGATAAAGCTTTTAGAAACAAAGAAAAATGACGATGATGAAGTGCGAACAGATTGAATTTACCTTGTTTAATATCTTTGATTTGGTTTTTACACCAATAGATCGCCATTTTTAATTGATCGTGTTGATCTCGAAGACGTTCGACAAGAAGTTGATCATCGGATATCGATCGATTTTGAATATACTTTTCATAGAGAAAATAAAGAAAACGGAAATTCAAAGAAAAATGATTTTGTTCTGGTTTTTTTTTACGTGAAGAAGAATTAAAATTCGATTGAGAATATCGACGAAGATCAGATGAATAATCGATTTAAAATGTTGAGTTTGTTGTTTTTGTTGTTCGCCTTCGAAACCTGAGTCAATTGTTTTCAATGTGTCTTGATTGTTATCATAGGTATTCAAAAAATGAAAATCTTCGAGAATATTTTCGATTTCTAAAGTTTTTTCTGTTTGCTGATGAATTTCACTTTTAATAATTTCATCTAAACGATTTAACGTCTCTTCAATTTGATCGAAAATCAACGAAAACGACCGATCAGTAACTCGTAAATCATCTAAACAAGTTCGCACTTGCTCAATAATTAAATCTAATTCATAAATCGATTCATATGCATCTTCTTCTTCTTCTTCTTCAGTTTGACAATAATCATTCGAAACTGCACTTGAAATTTCATCGGAATTCAATCCACCCGGATACGATGACGTATACGAACAAGATTGACTATCTTCAGTTGCAGTTTCGCCAGTCTTTACAACAGAAAAAACAACGAGAATTCAAAATTGGTAAAAATGAATTTGCTTTTACTTGTTGTTGAAAATCGATTTCATCATAATGATTGATTTCCGAATTGAAATCAATCGATGATAGATAATCCTGATTATTCAACGGAGTAAATGTTGATAAACGTTTCGAAGAAGAAGTTGAAAGTGTATCGTTAACAGTTCGAATTAATGTCGTATTTCCAACGAACATTGACCATGTTCGTGTCACATCGGAATACGTTCGATTTGGATTATAAAATGTAAATTTCGTATCAACTTGATCGTAAAGACTAAAAGCAATTCTCTCGATCGAACGAAAAAGCAAATCAAAAAGCAAAAAACGAACTCCCAATGAACTAAAAACATGAGTTTGATCGTTCCACTTTGATTGGCATTGACAATCATCCGTTGTGGTTCAATTGAATAAAAATTATTCACTTCAAAACATTTCGTTCCGATTGTTTTCAACGAAACGCCCAATAATTTCACTTCACTTAATTTAATCAGTAATAAATCAGCTAGTTTAGCTTTCAATTGAAAATCTTGTTTCGTCCAGGTTTGTTCGTTTTTATTATGTTTTAAGATTTTCCCTCGACTTTTCCATTTCTGTTGTCCGTAACGAATAAGCAATTCGTATTCATCGCCTGGACAAATTCGAGAAAATCCATTGATTTCTTGCAAATTCAAAACAAACGTTCCCAACATTGACTCAAGTTGAGCTTCGATCGCACATAAAGTTTGCGTACATTCTTTTAAACCGAGTTTCACTTGATCGATTGAATCTCGTTTTGTTGTCGTTTGCTGATAGGCGTTGAACATCGTTCGAGCTCCATCGAGCATATGCGCGTAACGACAATAACATTCTTTTAAACTTTGTAATGAGGCCGTGTGAGCTTGTAGTTTTAGATAAGCAACTTGAGATTCATGTAATTGCTTAAGAAAAAAAATACAGAAGATGTTCGTTCAGTTGGAGAAGAAGTTTTTTTGTTACTCGAGCTAATTGAGGATTTTCTTTTTCGACTGATTGAATAAGATGATCGATGTGACATTTCGAGATTCGACTGTGTTCTTCGAGAATTTTCAAAACACTTTCGAGAGTGTTTAATGTTCGAGTTATTCGAGGAATTTTAGGAATTTGTGTTTGACTTAGTTGAGCTTGTTTTTTTAAACGTGTTAAATCGATTTTTTCATGACCAAGAACATCCGCTTTTCAAACGAGAAAAACAAAACAAAACTCCTTGCTTTCAATTCATTTTTTGTTACTTACGCTTTGTATTCGAATTATTATTGTTATTCGTATTATTATTAATCGATATTAGACGTCTATTAAATGGCGTTGGCCGATTTGTAGACATACTTTCTTCGTTTTAATCTAAAACACAAAATGAAAGATGAACACTCCGTTCGAGGTCTTTTTTTTTGGTTCTTCTTAATGATACTTAGCAAAAGAAAAGAAAAGATATGTAACTTATTCTGATAATGTTTTAGCTTCGAATGTATAATCACTTGTCATTGAAAGGCAACTTTTTCTTATTACATCATAAGAGGGTGTAGACAGATGAGAAGATGCTGATTGAGAAAGCGATGTACTAAAGTTAACCATTCGATTCATCTTCACACTTACTCTGCGTTTTTTCCTCTTCATTAACAATGATGAATGATGTCCATGGACATATATTATATAAATATATATATATAACGATGACATTGAACATTCAATTTACTTGAAATGAATCGATTTATATTCAAAATGAATGACCTTACCGAAAAAATATTTTTTTCGAGGAGTTTATAGTTTGAATAGGAAAAAAATCTTTTGAATTTACATAATTGACAAAGGTTACTCGATGTGTTCGGCGTTTTTTTTTCGTTCAAGGACGAGTGTGCATATCTAACCTTGTTGCGAAAAAAAAACCCCGTTTAGATTCAATATGCATTTGACTTAAAACGAAGAAAGAAAATTTTTCGTGAAATGAAAAAAAGAAACGAACGAATAGATTTAAGAAATCGATCATTGTGAACCAATGAGAATCATTTCAAGTGAGAATAATTAAAAATTTCTAGTTTTTTTATTCAATTTTTTGAGAGAAAATCATTTCGACGAAATTTTGAAAAAGATTTCCAGTCGTTTCTCAACCAGATGTCGTTGTTTTGAATTTAACAAACGGTTTTTTTTTCACACCTAGACAAAGAACTTTCCAGTTCATTAATCAGAAACAATCGTTGTTACTCATTCGATTGATTTTTAACTAAAGTTTCTCTTAAAATGAATATTTAAAGAAAAAATCGTAATCGAGTATCAAATGTCTGTTTAATAAGATAAGACAATCGAATTCTCGTCGTCTTCCGATGACATCTTCAGTTAGTTTTGAAACGAATCTTCGTTTTGAAAAATAATTTCATTTTATTCGACATCGATACGAATTTCTATGAAAATTCTCTCGAATTTTCGGTAAAAAAAACGAACAAACTCAGCCAACTGATTCTCCATGAAATACCCTCGAACTCCAAGATTGATATTTTTTCTTGTGAAACGAAAGTAAAAATCAGTTGAGTCTCAACAATGTTTGATACTCGAAAGAAAACAAATGGCTGATAATAAAACACTTAACGATTATAATATCAGTTCCGAAAAATGTTCTTCACCTTATTTGATCTGATTTCTCGTTTCATAATCATAAAATGATCTTGAATGTTTTCAGATTTTGAAAATCGATGGGTAATAAACAAAAAAAATCTAGAGAATTCTTTTGAAAGTCAAATGTCTTCTGTTTTATTCAGCGACGAAATCGAAAGCATCGAAGAAAAACCTCGAGTGTGCGTCGTACAAATACTCGGATATTCAATCTCAATGGATTCTCTGCGAAGGACATTTAAATTATCGTTCAGTTCAAATCAAAATGTTCAATATTTCTCAATGTTTGTTTTTATCTTCACGAATTCAAATTCACTGATTTGTTTTTTTTGTTCGCCATGTTTAGTTGCAATGTATTATGTTGTTTTAGCAAAAATTCCGATTGATAATGAAAGAGAAATTCTTATGATTTATTTGTATCGAAATCGAAAACATAAACCATCGTTTTTCTTCGAATTAGATGAATATGAAAGGTAATTCAACGAAGAAGTTTGGATTTCAAATGACAAATATTGAAATAGAATTCTTGATCATTCAACGAAAGCATTGAAAACTTATTATTATCTCTTCGAATTAATTGGCAAAGATTCTCATGATGTGGAAATCTTCGGTGCGAATAATGTTATTGAACGACAGGTATTTCATCAGAAATCATTGATTTGATAAAGATTTTCAGTAGAAATGGGTGCAACATATTCAACAAGCTCTCGATTGGATGAAAGAACATTGTCCAACGATTGAGTTAGTAGAGTTCGATTTGAGTTTTTTTTGTGTATTTCTAATTGAATAATTATTTTCGAGAAATTCACGAGAAGAATCAAAACAAAAACCAAAAGAGAATAATACCACTACTACTATAGGTTCGACTTGCTGTTCTTGCTGCTCTTCTTGTTCGATTGTTATTTTTTTTTTCATTAGTAAAATTATTTTATTTGCTTAGAAAACGATTCCGGAGCCGAAGTCCGATCAAATTACGAACCATTTTCATCAAGTAAAATCTGAAATAACAAATATCGAGTTCGTTTTTTTTTTTAACGAAAACTTCTCTTTATTTAAGAGTAAATAAACTTTCTCGGCTAATTTCGATTGAATTTTTCTGCTCAGTCCTACATCACCGGCAATTACCGATGGAACAAATCACAACGAACAATCATCACCGATTTTCATTCCATCGATTAGATTCCATTTAAATCCGACGACTACATGTGACACATCGGATCATACTTATATACGAGTCGATGATATTTTTCAACCTCCGTCGTTAGACGAACAAGTAAATTGAGAAAAAATCGAGTGAAACAACGTTCTATTTGAATCAATTTCTTATTCAGTCTTTGACATGGGACGATGTATTTTACTCGAATGAAAAAGATGATCACGCTCAGTAGGCATTTGTTTTGTTTGTCGAAAGTTTTTTTTTTCGAACGAATTTGATTGAAGTGTTTTGAATGAAATCGGTGAAATCGGTGCTTTTCTCATTCGACCATCGTCTCCAGCGAATGTTTCGTGTACTCATCAATATGTATTATTCATTTGACTTAATCATATTCCAAATCGATTGATTTTCTTTAGACATTGAGTGTTTACACATTCGAAGGAATAGTTAAATACAAACTTTTGAGTTTACCGGTAAGATAGAAAAAAAAAGCAGAGAAAACAAATTGTTTCAAATTTGAATTCGTTTTAGAATGGAAAATTCGGTTTAACAACAAACGCCGATGCACCAGAATTTGATAATATTTCAAATCTTTGTGAATACTATCGAAATAATTCGCTACCACATTTATCATCTCGAACGGATGGATCGAAAGGACTTGTTGGAGAGATTTGTCTCAAAGCTCCTTATTCATTTTATTTGAGCTATTCGAATTCTTATTAAATCAGCTTGTTTTATTCTATTGTTTGAGCTTTTTTGACTTGATTATCTAATCACGTTTCAGATAGAATGGGAACGTCGAATATTCGAACAGCATCTCAACATAACGATTTACCGGGCATTTTGTTCGATTTATCATCGTGCAAATACGAAAATATCGAGGCTAATGGAATTGTTTACCAAGGAAGATTATTTTATTTATCTGTGATTTGTAGGTTTTGTCATTGTTTGACGTTTATCAAAGGAGAATCTTTGTTTTAGTTAAAGAATATTGGGCAGTTGCAACAATTTTAAACAAAAACAATCGAGAACATGTTCTTGGATTGTATTTATTCAAACGAAAGACGATGAATTTGAAGAAAATTTTCTTTCTTGATCAACAAACAATGTAAATCGAATCATATTTTAGTGAAAGAAAACTTGATTTCGTTTTGTTTTATTGACAAATAGAATCAATGAAGTTATCACTCGATCGAATATTCCAGCGAATAATTTAAAATTAATTCAAATGAAATTCAATGAGAACGATCAAGCGGAAATATTTGGCACTGAAACTCAACGAGAAATAGACGTAAGTCAATCAAACGAACAAAGTAACGAAGAATTGTTATACGTAGAACTGGAAAAGATTACTTGGAGATCTAACTAAAAGTCTAACCGATTCAGTCTAGTAAAATACAAAGAGATTAGGTTTGTTTTTCGACGTAAAATTGTTTTATTCGAATCAGTTTACAGCCGAGTGAAAAAAATGAAGATTCGATTAACACTAATTCGGGTATTTTCGCTCTCCATTTGATTCAAACTTCTCGCTCTTCTACGCTCAATTGCTTTTCGTTACAAGCAAAATCAATTCGATATTTTCTTTAGAAGAACACAGGTCGATTCTCTATCCTGAATTCGGCGGTCGAAAGTAATTCGAATCTATTGATTAGAGCTCAAATCTCATCAAAGAAAGATAATTTTAGTAATCAAATCGATCATTTGAATTCGCCTGACTCAGGATATTCGATTGTCGCAGACATTGATCAATCTCGAGCGAATTCGTTGTTGCCTATGGTTGTATGAACATTGAAATTGTGACAAAATCTATTGATCGATTTTGTAGAGATTTTATTGGAATGATGTTTTCTATTTGAATGAGAGAAATGATTCCGACGGGTAAAAATCTTTTCGATTAAACGAAGTTTTCAACTAGAATCTCTTGTTGAATGATCAGGGCCCTTGCACAAACGCGTCAATTCGGTGCTTTTCTTGTCCGACCATCGAGCACAGAAACTAATCATTATGTAATATAAATTTGATTCTTTATAATCGAGCTAAATTCTCATTTGTAGACACTCTGTGTTTATCTTCAACAATTGAAAATAAGATGTTTTCCAATTTCTCAAAAACAGAATAAAAATAAAATTTCAAATTTTCGATTACCGAACTGTCAAAGCGGCCGTGAGTTTGATAGTATTGTCGAATTGTGTCAATATTACATTAGAAATCCACTACCAACCTCTGATCGAATTTATCTGAAAACACCTTATAAATTTTTGTATCATTAATAAAAAAACGATTTTCATATTTCTTTTAGATTTCTGAGAATGATTAACTACGAAACAGTCAAAACGAATATTGTTTTTCAAGAGAAAATCTTTTATAAAAAACGTAAATCGAATATTTTGATTGCAAAACTCAATTTAAAATTGTTTTTTTTTCTTATTCTCAGAAGTAAAAGAATATCTCGGCTGTTTGGTGAAGTCGAAATACTCGAATGGATGGGACCAAATTCAATTGGTTTTATTTCAAACAAAAAATCCACAAAATCATTTTCATCAGTTCGATTTGATTCATTATCACAAGTAGAATATTTCATTTCGCGAAAAATTCGTTCGAATCAATTTTCCGTCTTGAAGATGCGAGAAAATTGCTGCTGATAAAAAGAAAGGCATCGGAGGAATTTCTGTATTACCTAAAAGTGCTTCGTTCGATTTTAAAATCTTACCGAAACATAAAGAATCTGAAGAAGTGTTTTCTTGTGATTTCGAAGAAAATCAGAAAGTAAAATTCATTCGATTTGTTTGAAAAATATTTTCTTTTCGAATTCAGAAATGGGTCGATACGTTGAATAAATACATTAATCAATTGAATCAAACAGAAACATACGAGCCCGAACCAGAACCTGAACCTCAATCTGTGTATGTAGTTTTTCAACAACAAAAAACTCGAATTCTGTGAACTTATGCTTGTGATTTTAGAATCGGTATTCATTTATCTTCGCTATTGTGCTCTTCATCGTTTGCTTATTCTGATTATGTTATTGTTTTCATTTGATTCTCTTCAAATTCAAAAAAAAACACAAACACGATTGATTTAGAAGAAGGATACGTGAATCCAGATGAGATCATAGTTCGACCAACTGTGATTCCACGAATCAAAGAACAGGACATTATCTATGAAGAGACAATTGAAAATTTACAAAAGTATGTTGTTATTTGAATTGATTTCGTTTGAAAACAAAAACAAATTCTCATTTAGAACTCTTCAAAAGATAAATAAAGTCGGCGTCTATGCGATTTCACGTAAAACTCAAAGTACACCTAACTGTTCTCTGGTAAATCTACTAAATCAATTAATTGTACATTTATCTTCATTTCATTTTCAAAGGCACTACGAGTTTATGAACACGCTAATTCACCGTTAGCCTCTTGGAATATTTATCAAGATAAAAAGGTACAAATATTTTATTGATAAAAACTTTCAATTACAATTGAAATGATTTTCTAGGAGAATAAACTGTTTATCATCGAAAATGATCGACTGTTTACGAATATCGTTGAATTATGTTTATATTATACAAAAAATGATCTTCCAACTGCATCGAATGTTAAATATCGTTTAACATCACCATACAAATATCATATTTGATCAAAAACATTGACTTTATTTTCTTGAAACACTAATAAAACAAAAAATTCTTAATCGTAATTTTATTTTTTTTTGCAGATATTTTTGAATATGAATTGATAATGTTTTTTCCTACCTAAACTTCTCTGATAATCTGTCGTTATTTGTCTAATCGAAAGAATGTCTGCAAAATCAACAACAAGCAATCCAAGTGAAGTCACTCCTCAACAAATTGGCAAAGCATTTGTTGTTCAATACTATCGCCTTCTTCATGAACATCCCGAAGCATTGCATCGTTTCTATTCAACATCATCGACATTAATGCATGATGATCCGAATAAAACCGTCACTGGAATAGAAAATATTGCCAAACGAATCGACGAATTATCACTTAAACAACGTCATGTGAAAATTCGACAAGTCGACTGTCATTCAACAGTTGGCTCATCGGTTGTTGTTCAAGTTTGTGGTGAAATATCTTCAACACCAGTAACAGATAATAATCAAACGCCAATGATGAAACGTTTTGTTCAAACATTTGTCCTCGCACCAACAACAACCAGCGATAAACAAAAGTATTATGTTCACAACGATATTTTTAGATATCAGGAGAATCAAACAGCAAATTCAACAACAGAAAATGAAAGACCAGGATCATTGAATACATCTAATGACGGTTCGATTGTTTGTTTTTTTCGTTCTTTAAAGAAAATTTCAATTTGATTTTGATTTAGCATCTGCATCGACTCCAACAAAGACAATACCTGTTCAAACACCGATTACACCATCGTCAATAATTAATATTGAATTTTCGAATGATTTCGAACCGAAAAAAGATGATAAACCGGATGTGAACGCAACAACAACAACAACAACAGCAACCAATGAAAAACAGAAAAATCAAGAAAAACAACAACAACAACAAGCACCAAAGCCCAAATCATATCGAGATGCTATTGCCAAGAAAGAAAAAGCGCCAACAACTGAAAGTTCGACAACAGCAGCAGCAGCAACAACAGCACAAAATGCAGGAGGTACGGCAGCAGCACCGACAACACCTTCAACAGCAACAAGTACTAAATCAGGCAAATCGAAAAAATCGAAAGCAAATAAAAATAAAGCACAAGCTCGTGGTCATCCGCAAGATACTGATGAATATTATGATGATTCATGGTATTACGGAGGTGAAGATGTCGAAGCATATTTAACTACTGGTTATGTTGATGATCAAGAAGTTTTTGTTGGAGATTTATCAGCACAAATTACGGAAGAACAGGTGAGAAGGAAAAGTATTTAGTTTCTATTCGATATAACCGAATTCTAGATTCGTGAAATGTTCCGATCATTTGGTCGTCTTTTACTCGTTCGAATTGGTAACACAGGCTCTCAAGTTGGTGCAGCAAATTTCGCTTTTTGTGTTTGTCAATCGGTCGATATGGCTAAAGCAGTTGTCGCTGATCGTGATAGTTTCTTTCAAAAATACAAAGTCAATGTCGAAGCCAAGAAACGTCGTCCTTTTCCTCATACGTTTCGTCCGACATATCCAACAGCTGCCTCACCCAATAACTATCAATCAACTGGTTATCCTGCTGCATTCTATCAACATGGACCTGGAGGAGCAGCAGCAGCAGCAGCGGCGGCGGCAGCAACAGCAGCACCGTTCTATGATGGAGGAGGAGGTGCTGCAGCAGGAGGCGGTGGAAAACGTGGTGGTAGAGGAGGACCTCATCCGAAAAATTAAATCTTTCGTATTGTTATTGCTGTTTGTTCATTTCTTGATTTCTCTTTCTCTTATCAAACTGATGAAAGTTATTCTCAGGATTTTAAAAGAAAGAGATTTAAAAATTAAGCAAATTTTTTACGCTGGTTTCTTTTTTTCTTTCTTTCTTTCTTTTGTGTTATTGTGTTTGTTCTTGTTATCCTTGACTTTTTCAACTTAAATAAACGTGAAAGCCATTCATTCATTTAGTGAAACATCTTCGAAAACTTTATATGTCATTGAAAAGATTAACCTCATATTTTTT
>Ga0209915_1002390_pt1 | contig 19983 bp, 24 predicted proteins | sample ThiBiot_750_plan_FD_183952 | JGI IMG/M metagenome (GOLD analysis project Ga0209915, IMG submission 183952) | Wastewater bioreactor microbial communities from Cape Town, South Africa - Thiocy_cont_750_plan (SPAdes) | ecosystem: Engineered > Bioreactor > Thiocyanate-remediating > Anaerobic-Aerobic... | reverse complement strand
GAGTCGCTCGAACTCGCGCGCCCCGTCTTGCAGCAGGGCAAGAAGGCCTTGATCGAGAAGTGGCTCGAAGAAGACAAGGTATCTCTCTCATTCTCTCTCTCTCTCATTCTCTCTCACATTCTCTCACATTCTCTCATTCTCGTGGGAATTGACCGGTTATTTGTTGTATTTTTGTTGGTAGCTTTCGGCCAGCGAGGAACTTGGAGATTTTGCACGCACGTTCGATATCGGCCTGGCGCTCAAGCTCTACTACCGTGCCGAGATCAAGCACAAGGTCATTGCGTGCTTCGCCGAGACGCAGCAGTACGACAAGATCGTCTCGTACGCGCAGCAGGCTGGCTATCAGCCCGACTGGTTCTACCTGTTGCAAAACATCATTGCCGTCAACCCTGCGGGAGCCGTCGGCTTTGCGCAAATGTTGGTCTCTGCTCCTGGTGGTCCTTTGGTCGATACCAACAATGTACGAATGAGTGCGAGAGTGCGACCGACCTATCACGTATCGTTATTTACACGAAGCATCGTTTCTCTCTCGCTCTCGCTCGTATCATGTAGGTGATTGATGCTTTCTTGCAACGAGGCTTGATCGCTGAGATCACGTCGCTGTTGTTGGACCTCCTCAAGGATGACAAGCCTGAGGATGGGCCGCTCCAAACTCGCCTGCTCGAGATCAATCTCATGCACAAGCCCACGATCGCCGAGGCCATCATGATCAAGTATGGTCTCTCGCATTACGACAAGAAGCGCATCGCCGACCTGTGCGAGAAGGCTGGTTTGGCGCAGCGAGTACGTTACCGACCACTTGAGCTGGCATGGCATGCAGGCGCTCGCTTCAACTCACTCACACAATCTCGTACAGGCTCTCGATCTCTACACCAACATTGATGACATCAAACGTGTGATTGTGAATACGCATGCCATTTCTCTTGAGGTACTTTCTCTCTTTCACTCTCTCTCTCCCTCTCTCTCACTCACTCATTCTCCTCATTATTGTTGTGACTAATTGATCATATTTTGTTTGATTGTAGTTCTTGTTGAGCTACTTTAACAAGATTCCCGCCGAGTATGGATTGGTTTGCTTGCGTGAATTGTTGCGCAGCAACCGCACGGCGAACTTGCAGTTGGTGGTGCAGATTGCGGCCAAGTGTGTGGATCGCTTGACGATTCCGGCCGTGATCGAGATCTTTGAGTCGTTCAAGGCGTACGACGGCACGTTCCTGTTCCTGGCTCCGTTCGTGAACTTTAGCACCGACGCTGAGGTGCACTTCAAGTACATTGAGGCGGCGTGCAAGACGGGCAACGTGGCCGAGGTGGAGCGCATCGTGCGCGAGAGCAACTCGTACGAGCCCGAGCGCGTGCGCGAGTTCCTCAAGGAGATCAAGCTGCCGGACCAGGTGCCGCTGATCATCGTGTGCGACCGCTTCGACTTTGTCGAGGACCTCACGCGCTTCCTGTACAAGAACAACCATGCGCGCTTCATCGAGGTGTACGTGACGCGCGTCAACGCGCAGCAGCTGCCGGTCGTGATCGGCACGCTGTTGGACCTCGACTGCAACGAGGACTACATTCGCCACCTCGTGAAGGCGGTCGGCGCCGCGTGCCCGGTGGCCGAGTTGGTCGAGCAGGTCGAGAAGCGCAACCGCCTCAAGATCATCCTGCCGTGGCTCGAGGACCGCATCGCCGAGGGCAACGCCGAGCCGGCGACGCACAATGCGCTGGTCAAGATCTACATTGACATGAACCGCGACCCCGAGTCGCTGCTGCTCAACAACCGCTTCTACGACTCGCGCGTCGTCGGCGCCTACTGCGAGAACCGCGACCCGCACCTCGCCTTCATTGCGTACAAGCGCGGCCTGTGCGACCGCGAGCTGGTCGACGTCACCAACAAGAACGCGCTCTTCCGCAACCAGGCGCGCTACTTGGTCGAGCGCCAGGACCAGGCGCTGTGGGCCTACGTGCTGCGCCCCGACAATGAGTACCGCCGCAGCGTCATCGATCAGGTGGTGCAGACGGCGCTGCCCGAGACGCACAACCCCGAGGAGGTCTCGTCGACCGTCAAGGCCTTTATGACGGCCGACCTGCCGACCGAGCTCATCGAGCTGCTCGAAAAGATCGTGCTCGACAAGTCCGAGTTCTCGGCCAACCGCAACCTCCAGAACCTCCTGCTGCTGACCGCCATCAAGGCCGACCCGTCGCGCGTCATGGACTACATTGTGCGCCTCGACAACTTTGACGGCCTCGACATTGCCAACATTGCGCTCGACACCGAGCTCTACGAGGAGGCCTTCGCCGCCTTCAAAAAGTTCAACCTCAACGCCGAGGCCATCTCGGTGCTGCTCGACCACATGCACAACATTGAGCGCGCCTACGAGTTCGCCGAGCGCGTCAACGACCTCCGCGTCTTCCGCCTCCTCGCCAAGGCGCAGCTCGAGGCCGGCATGGTCAAGGAGGCCATCGACTCCTTCATCAAGGCCGACAACCACGAGTACTACGCCGAGGTCATCGACGCCGCCAACCGCTCCTCGTGCCACGCCGACCTCGTGCGCTACCTCCGCATGTGCCGTCTCAAGTTCAAGGAGTCGCGCATCGAGACCGAGCTCGCTTACGCGCTCGCAAAGACCAACGCCATCTCCGACCTCGACGACCTCATCTCGGGCCCCAACTGCGCCGACATTCTCACGGTCGGTGATCGATGCTTCAACGAGGGCCTCTACGAGGCTGCAAAGATCCTCTTTAACAACATTTCCAACTTTGCGCGTTTGGCTACCACCTTGGTGAAGCTCGCTGATTATGCTGGTGGTGTTGATGCTGCTCGAAAGGCAAATTCAACTCGGTATGTTGAGCTTGTTGATAGTGAGTGAGCTTGTTGATGATGATGATGACATGGCATGACATGGCAAACTTGATCATTGTGTGAACACAGCACTTGGAAGGAGGTTGCGTTGGCTTGTATCGATGCCAAGGAGTTCCGTCTCGCTCAAATTTGCGGTCTGCACATTATCATCCATGCCGATGAACTCGATGACCTCTCGTACTACTACGAGTCGCACGGCCACACGGACGAGCTGCTGGCGTTGCTCGAGGGTGGCCTCAATCTCGAGCGTGCACACATTGGCATGTTCACCGAGCTCGCCATCTTGTACTCCAAGTACAAGCCTCAGAAGCTCATGGAGCACATTAAGCTCTTCTACAACCGCATGCACATTCCCAAGGTCTTGCGTGTTTGTGAAAAGAACCAGCAGTGGCCTGGTATGTTGAAGGCGCTGCTACTCTCGACTCGCTCTCTCTAACTCACTCTCTCTAACTCACTCACTCTTGTGTACGCCGCGCTGCAGAGTTGACCTTCCTGTACATCCAATACGACGAATACGACAGCGCCGCACTTACCATGATCAAGCACCCGGTCGACGCTTGGGACCACGGCCTCTTCAAGGACGTGATCGTCAAGGTCGCGAACCTCGAGATCTGCTACAAGGCCATCGAGTTCTACCTGGAATCCGAGCCGCTGCGAACCAGCGAGTTGCTGTCTGTACTTGTATCGCGCGTCGACCACACGCGCGTCGTCAACCTCGTGCGCAAGCTCGGCCACTTGGCCGTCATCAAGCAGTACCTGCTGGCGGTGCAGGAGGCCAACATCCTCGCCGTCAACACGGCGCTCAACGAGCTCTACATTGAGGAGGAGGACTACACGCACCTCCGCAAGTCGATCGATACCTACTCGAACATTGATCCGTTGGCTCTTGCGCGTTCACTCGAGACGCACGACTTGGTCGAGTTCCGTCGTATCGCTGCCTATCTGTACAAGGTACGCCACGCCACGCCACGCCACGCCACGCCACGCCACGCCACGCCACGCCACGCCACGCCACGCCACGCCACGCCACTCGACGCCACTCGAGTACAACACGCGCTCACTCACTCACTCACTCACTCACTCACTCCCCTGCCTCGTACGTACAGCAAAACGGCCGCGCCGAGCAATCGATCGAACTCTCGAAGAGCGACTCGCTCTGGAAGGACGCCATCGACACGGCGGCCAGCTCCAAGAAGCCCGAGCTCTGCGAGAACCTGCTGCGCTTCTTCGTGTCGCAGGGCCGCAAGGACTGCTTCGCCGCGACGCTCTACTCATGCTACGACCTCGTGAGCCCCGACGTGGCGCTCGAGCTCGCGTGGAAGAACAACATGATCGACTTTGCCATGCCGTATCTGATCCAGATCGTGCGCGAGCACCACGTGGCACTCAACAAGCTGCAGGAGCGCGTCTTCCCGCCTGCCAACGAGGCCGCCGACGGAGCCGCGGCGCTCGAGGGCTTCGTGCCGCCGGGTGCCGTGCACACGAGTGGCCTCGAGTTCGGTGGCTTCGTGCCGGTCGGCAGCGCGCACCTCTCGGGAGTGCCGCCCGCCGCCCTCACCGGCCTGCCGCCGCCGGGCGTCGTGCCGATGGGCGTCGTGCCGATGGGTGTCGTACCGCCGGGTGTCGTGCCGATGGGCGTCGTGCCGGCAGCACAGCCGCCGTTCGGTTGGTCGTAAAGCAAGCTGGCCGGCCAATATCTCTCGGGCCAGCGCCACACCAGCCACTCTCCTCGCGTTCCTTCCTGCATAGCGATTACATACCACCACCCCACCACCACCATTCCCTTCTCCCTCCCTCGCTCCTCTCCCCTTCGCTCCCTCCCCGCGTATACCTTGCCTGTTTTCCCCTCGGGCGCGAGAGTAATACAAACCCCATAAATATCTGCAGCCGCGCGATTCTCGCTCGTCAGTTGCTTGCTTGCTTGCTTGCTCGCTCGCTGCCGCACCGCCGACCCCGCCATGTCGTCGACGATCGCCACCGCTACTGGCCCGGTGCGCTTCCAGATCCTCTCGGACCTCCACCTCGAGATCCCGATGACGCTCGATCGCTGCCCGGCGCTGCAGGGCTTCGCGCCCGACCCGTCTGCGTCGGTGCTCGCGCTGCTGGGCGACATTGGCGACCCGCTGCCGGGCGAGTATCGCTCCGCTTCGTACCGCTCGTTCATCTACGCGCAGGCCGAGGTGTTCGAGTACGTGCTGCTGCTCACGGGCAACCACGAGTACTACCACCACCACCAGGAGCAGGTGCACGACGCCATCGAGCAGCTGTGCCGCGAGGCACCGCGTCGCAATGTCGTCTTCCTGCACAAGTCGTCGTTCGACTACCGCGGCGTCCGCTTCCTCGGCTGCACGTTGTGGATTCCACTCGACGGTGCTCCGCAGTCGGGCACCAGCGACTACAAGGTCAGTCGTCACATGCTGGCTACTTCCACTACTTCTACTTCTACGGCGTGCATCGTGGCTCACGACATGATGAACATACGCAGGCGATCAAACTGGCCTCGGGCACCAAGATCACATGGGAGGACACCAACGCATGGCACCATGATCAACAGCAGTGGTTGGCCGAGTCGCTTGCTACAATTCGAGGTGCGCCAGACGACGTGCGTCAAGCGATCGGATGTGACTGACGCACAACCTGCATCGTGCTCGTGCTCGTGGGACAGCCAACCTTGCTGCCGGCGTCGAGGGAACGCCACACTCGGTCGTGGTGCTCACCCATCATGCTCCGACGTGCCGCAACACCATGAATCCACGGTGGTGCACGCCAGAAGCGATCGCTGGCTCATGTACGTCGTCGCGCTACGCATCAGCTGCGGTGGCGCATTCGCGCCTCCTGACGGCCCAGCGCCTGTCTGTCGTCAGGTTCCGACCAGGAGCACCTGATGGGCGATCCGGTACGCGTGTGGGCCTTCGGTCACACGCACTACAGCAGCGACCAAGTGATCCACGGCACGCGTGTCGTCAGCAACCAACTCGGCTACTGCATGAAGGGCCAGTCGGCAGCCGACACCAGGTTCACGCCCAACTTCGTGATCGAGGTGCCGCCCGCTGCCGCCACAACGTGAGAACGAATCTCGCGCCGCCGTGTTCGATACCTATCTCTACCCATCTATCCCTGCCTATCCACATGTACAATCTACAGTAAGGTGACAACCACCACGAGATTCATGCCTCGGGATTGGTGTTGGTGTCGGTGTCGCTCGCTCGTTCGTTCATTGTTGCTGTCGCCCTCTCGCGCTCGCACCCAGCAAATGGCGACCTTCCCGACCCTCGCGGCGTCCATCTTGATCGTGGCGCTCTGCTTCGTGGCCTCGAGCCACTCGCAAGGCGCCGGCATGCCTCCTCCGTTCACTCGGGTCTTGACGCTGCAGAACCCGCCGATGCACGGCAACGACGTCATCATCCTCCAGAACCTTATCGTGCGCTCGCCGTTCGTGTCGTCGCTGCCGGCCACCGGCAACTACGACTCGGCCACCTCGAACGCCGTCGCGCTCTTCCAGAAGGGCAACGGCCTCACGGGCTCGATGCCGGGCGTGTTCGACTCGCCGACCGCCAACCTGCTCCTGAGCCTCCACTCGTGCGACGGCACCATCGACCCCGGCGTGCCGGTCGGTCCGCAGGGCTACCTCTACAAGCTCTACATCCCGCTCTTCAACAACCGCAGCGTCGAGGTCAAGGCCTTCCTGTTCGACGGCAACAACACGCTGCTGCACCAGTTCCGCGTGCGCGCCCACGGCCACGACACCACCAACGACACGTCGCCGTGGCCCTCGTACTCCAACACCGTCGGCCTCAACCAGTTCACCTCCAATGGCAACACGCCGACCGGCGTCGCGGTACGTGCCGTGCCACGTCGTGCTCACGAACACTCACACACTAACACACACGCACACACGCACACAGGAGTGCGATCTCAACAGCCCCGAAGGCGACGCACCTGCGTACGGCCCGTTCCCCGTGAACCGCATCATGAACGGCATCTCGGGCAACGCCAAGTTCCTGCTCGGCACCACCAACGCCATCCGCACCGGAATCCTCTTGCACACCGGCATCTGGCCCGGCTGGAACAACACCATGGACATGCCCAACAGCGCTGGTGCGTCGCATCGATCGATCGTTCGTGCGTGCGACAATCGCCGATTGCTTGCTGATGACGATCGCTCGCTGCCTCACTGGCTCGCAGGTTGCGTCCATGCCCATCCCGAGGACATTGCCATCGTGTGGCGCAAGCTGGTGTCGATCGGCGTGCAGGTGCGCGAGAATCCCTTCGGTCAGCAGCCGTACCCGTTCAAGCCGCAGGGCATCGCCGTCATCGAGCAGGTCGGCTGCCAGTGAGCGTGCCCGGTCCCAGCCACAGCAGCCGCAAGGTTGCTCTCCTGCGTCGTCGCCCTCCCATCTATCTGGCTTCTATCTATCCATCCATCCATCCATCTTCTATGCCTCTGAACAGCTCCTTCACATTCCTTCTCTGATCGATTGATGGCTAGAGGAGAGCCTCGATAAATCGCGGACTCGTCGAGTGTCGCCGCGTTGTTGTTGTTCGTTCGTTCTCGTGTCGCAGCAGCAGCATCCAGCAGCAATCCAATCGACTCCTGACCCCCGACCCACTCACACTCACACGCCAACTCTCCTAGCCAACCATGTCGTCATCATCGTCATCGGACAGCCGCGGCAACACCAGCAAGTTCCAGGCGGTGCTGTTCGATCTCGGAGGCGTGGTGCTCGAGTCGCCGTTCATCGCCATCTCGCAGTACGAGCGCGACCTCGACCTCCCGCAACACACCATCAATCGCCACATCCACTTTGCGGGCGACAATGGCGCTTGGCAGAAGCTCGAACGCGGTGAGCTCACGCTCGAGTCGTTCTATCTCGCCTTCCGACAAGGTGCGCGATGCCGCTCGCGATGCGCCGCCACACACAAACGCACACGCACACACGAACTACAATCGAGGTGCGCGGGTCAATGGCAGCTGGTTGATCGTTGTTTGGTCGCAGAGTGCAAGCAGGCGGGCCTCCATACTATCGACCCCGAAGAGTTCATCACGCGCATCGGCGCTGCATTTCGCGTGCGCTCATTAATGATCGAAGTATGGATGGAGCATGCGAGTTATATTGAACGCACGCGTGCTCGAGAGTGCGAGTTGTTGATCGCAATGGCGGTGGCTGTGGATCGACCGCTGTACAGAGCATCCTGCGGCTGCGATCCAAGGGCATCCTGGTCGTGGCCATCACCAACAACTGGAAGGACTCGTACGCCACCGGCGGCTCGCACGCCACGGCCTTGTTGCCGAACCTGAAGCTCGTGTTCGACCACTTCATCGAGTCGGCCATGGTCGGCATCCGCAAGCCGAACAAGCGAATCTACCAGATAGCGCTCGAGCAATCGGGCAAGTCTGCCGAGCAGTGCATCTTCATCGATGACATTGGTACGCACGCAATTCGAGCCCGCGCGCCCGCGAGCGAGTGGCTGGTGTCATCGCAATGCCCTCTGATCGCAACGACGTGGGCCAGGTCTGAATCTCAAGCCCGCCAAGGAGATGGGCATGGAGACCGTGCGTGTGGCGCTGGGAGCCGACGGAGTGTACACGGCGCTCGAGCGTGTGCAGATGCTCACCGGAGTGCCGCTCGTCAGCGGCCGCGGACTGCGTCCCATGAGTCGGTGCATCTCGCTGCTCGGCGCCTTCTTGACGCTGTGGCGCAACGGTGACCCGGATTCGCTGCTGAACCAGTACCATCCGCTGGCCTTCTACTCCGATCCGCTGGTGCCGTACGGTACGTGAAATGAAGCTCGTACCGGAGAGTCGCTCACTCGCTGGACTCGCTGACCTCGCTGACTCGCTGGTTGACTGTCTCGCAGGCTTGATCGGGCACAGCATCCTACATCAGCACTTGCAGGAGCTGCTGGTCAAGGGCTCGCGCACCTGGGCCTTCCGTGTCATCAAGGAGGCGATCCCATGCGACGGCGGCATCGCGTTCTCGTGGCACACCGAGCCCATCCCTGCTCCGGTCTTTGGCGGCAAGCTCGCCAAGGGAGCGCAGTCTCGCATGCTGGCGCAGGGCCTCATCGCCACTGGCATCGAGTTCATTGCGCTCGACGATAGTGACCTCTCGTCCGACGACGATCCGACGTCAGACTACGACTCGCCCGATCGCATGCCGCTCATTCTGCGCCATGAGATGATCTTCGACTCGTACACCACTCTGGCAAGGTTGTGAGCACTCCTGTGGCCATCTCTCCATCTGCCCGCCCATCTATCTATCCATTTATCCATCTATCCGTCTATCTATCCATCTATCCATCTATCATTGTCATTCGCTCTCGCGACCACTCTCCGTATCTCTCCTTCGCTGGCAATCTATCGCTCTCGCTCGCTACCTACCTGTCTGCTGATCTCTCCATCTCTCGCCATCTCTTACCACATGATGTACATATACTATCCAACCTTGCAACTGCAGCTAGTACACCTGCGAGCTGCTTGTTTGCGCCACACCATCGTAAGGTCTCTCTCGCTCACTCTCGACGTCGAGTGGCGGCACTCTCTCATTCATTCATCTCGCTCCCTCGCACATCACACACCTCTTCTCTCTCTCTCTCTCTCTCTCTCTCTCGAAGACGCTCTGTCGACTGCTACCTCCATAGGCTATCGGTTTCTTGGGTACTGGTGTATCGCCGCGAGTAGTGGTGGTTGTGGTGCCAAGCGCGCCGAACCACGTTGCTGCTCGACCTCGACGCGCGCTTGGCTGGCGCCGCCACGCGGCAACGATGAACTCGCTGCCACTGCCCGATCCATCGGAGCTCATACCGGAGCACCAAGATCTCGTGGTCGATATCGAAGCCGAATGGGAGCTTCGCAATAGCACGCTACGGCGCGATCCGCGCTACGTACAGCAGTCGCTCACGTCGGTGCTGAACGACCCTCGAGTGCGTGCTCGCTCGCTCGTTTGCTCGCGCTCTCGTGCTCGGCTGCAGGCGGCACTCCTTCGCGCCGTGGGCCATCTGGCGCTGTGCAGAACCTTTCTGAACGTATGCGCACGACGCTCGTGTACAGGCTGCCGCGCGTACCTTGACGTGGCCCGAAGGATCGAGCATACGGCCGCCTCCTCGACACATGCCGCTGATCGCGCTGCGGGACCTGCAGCCATACATCGACACCATCAGCCAGGTATCGAACGGAGAGGCAGCATCCTCCTGCTCGCGAGCCACCCAGCCATCGTGAGTCGACTCCTCACACTCGCCATCGATCGTTGTCGTGTGCTGTGGTGGCAGTACTACCACTTGTTTCAGCAGGATCGAGCTGCCGAGACGCTCGATGAGGGCGAGACCGCCCCGCTGGCCGAGAGTACGCCTGCTCGCCGTGTGAGCGCGAGTTCGAGATCGAGATCGAGATCGATACTCACTCGCGATGCCCTAGAGATGCGCAACTCGCCGCTGTCGGTCATACCGCACGTGTACTATCGCGAGGACTTCTCGCTGAACAACCCCGAGGTGTTTGCCATCGCGTGCGAGCCGGCGCTGTCCTCTCCCGTCATGGCACAAGAGAAGGTGCATCACTCTCTCGCTCACTCACTCACTCTCACGCTTGTGCGTCGGTACTAACGTGTCCCGTGTGTACACTCGACGGAGCGTTAGCTCTCGCACTATCTGGATCTCGTTGAGGTCGAGATCGTCAATCAAGTCGGCGGACGCTCGAGGTCGTTCTTCGCAGCCTTGTCGGGCTTGCAGCAGCTGCACGCCGAGGTGGCGTTGGCATGTCAGAGCATCGCCAATATCCGAAGCGGCCTTCGAGCAATGGAGGCCGACACCAAGCAGTCGCTCAACATCACACGGCAGCAGCGAAAGCGCAAGCACCTGTGTGCCGTGATCAAGAAGGTACAGACCGCTGCGACAGCATGATCGCTCAGCGTGCGCCAGTTCTCGTTGGCACTCTCTTCCTCGGCATGTGTGGCGATGACGGCATTGCACTGACACTCGCGAGCGCCGTCGTCGTCAATAGCTCAAGCTCATGGACGTTGTTCGACAAACACAACCGACCGTGCAGCTACTGCTCTCGAACAACGACTTCATCGGAGCGCTCTCGCTCATCAATCGCACGCAGATGATCCTTCGTTCGGAGCTCAAAGGAATCCAAAGCTTCAAGTACAATCCGACTGCCTCTCCCAGAGCAGGCAGGCAGGCAGGCAGGCAAGTAGGCATCTGATGAATCGGCGTGGCTCACAATCGGTGCTTGTGTGTGCTCGACCCGTGCGTGCCACATGTGTTGCCGCATATGAAATGCAGACACCTGGGACTACAGCTGAACGAAATGGTGCTGTTGATCGAGCGTATCATGTCCGAGGAGTTCTCGCGCATCTCGTCCGCTCGCATGGTGCCCTTGACCTTCGAGCCATACTGCACCATGCTGTGCATCACGGCACAGCCGGACCGAGTGAGTGCCAACATCGACGTGCAGCCCGAGTGGAGACAGGTGCTGAGCGATACGCTGCAACCTCTCATTGCTGGCCTGCTGCACCTTCGACGCATCCATGCCGTCATCACATCCTATCGCGATGTGCTACACACACAGTACAAGACTCTTATTCAACAGGTTCGCTTGAATTGATCCAATCAATCTCGCTCTCTCTCGCATGGATGAGTTCGTTCTAACGAATCAACGTGCCATTGTTGGCTTCAGGTCGTGGATCGGTGCTTGCCTGCACTTCCAGCACCGTTCGATCATGTCAATGGCGCCGCTGCTGAAAAGTCCACTGGCACACCATCTTCCACTGGCTCCGATACGGCGGCATCCGCTGGCACGAGGCAGCAACAACAATCGCTACGGTCGACTTCGAGTTCATTCCTGCTCGGCAGTGGCGGTGCCACAACGAGTGGCGGTCTGTTGGGTTCGGGTTCATCGGCATCGCTATCGGCAGGAACATCACCTTCGGCGGCAGCCTCGAAGAACCACCGACTCGTGGCGCGCATCAAGGCTCTCGAACACGAAGAGTTTGTGTTCATGCTGGCGCACGTGTACTCGGTTCTGCAGGCGGCTCTGCAGCAGACATCGGCCGTGCACGAGATCGTGCAAGCCTCGCTCTCGAATCGTGGCTCGGCGCTGCATCTGGCGGTCGAGGAGTCGATCTCGCCGCTGGCCTCACAGCTCGACGGCTACACCAGCACCGCCACCACCAGCAGCAGCAGCAGTAGCAGCAACAACGAACGCTCGCGCCAAGCTGAGCTTTCGTCGCAACGCTCACACGATTCGCTGTGCCAATACGCCGAACAGGTCGTATTCGACAGCGCCGACGTCGTGCGCTCGACCGTAGAGCTCGTACACATGAAGCTCTGTCGCATCTTCAAGCTGCGCGAGGAGGTCAACTGTCGTTTGTCTCTCGACAATTTTGCGACTCTCATTCGAGCGGCGAACGAGTTCATCGAGCAGACCGAGCACCTGCTACCGAACACCAAGAGCATCTTGTCGTTTCGCGGCGTGTTGCAATCGCAGGTACGCACACAAACGAACGCTCGCTCGCTCGCACGCACGCACGCTCGCACGCCGACTTTGTGCTCGCACTGACTCGCGTGCGGCAATCAGGCCAAAGAGTTCTTGCGCGCCTTCCATCAGAAGCGCATGTCGACCATCGCCGTGATACTCGAGAGCGAAAAGTGGAAGCAAGCCGAGGTGGCTGCCGAGTTCCAATCCATCACGAACGCCATCGTCTCGCATCAGCCGCCGCTGAAAGAATCCTCATCCTCCTCCGCGTCCTCCGCGTCCACATCCTCCTCGGATGGTGCTGCAGCCGAGAGCAGTAGCGGCAACAATACCATGCTGCTCTTGGTCGGTCAGCAAGAATGCCGCACCGTCAACAGCGCACTACTGTTCCTCAAGATGCTGCTCGAGTATCTCGAGTGTGTACGCGAGCTCCCATCGCTCCATCCACAAATCCTGCAATCGATCGTCGAACTCCTCAAGGTCTTCAACTCGCGCACATGCCAGCTCGTGCTCGGAGCAGGAGCCATGCACGTCGCTCGTCTTCGGAGCATCACGGCCAAACATCTCGGTATGGCGTGAGCGAGTGAGTGAGCGAGTGAGCGCACCAACGAATGTTGTGTCGCAGCTAACGTGTTGGCTTCCATTCCACAGCTCTCGCAGCACAGACGGTCTCGTTGATGATCGAGGTCATTCCACACTTGAAGGAGTGCCTTGCGCCGTACTTTGCACCCGAGAAGCGAGTGCTACTGAGTGACTTTGACAAAGTACTCCAGGTGCGCACAGTATCCCCGTTGGTTCTCTCTCTCTCCTCGATGATATCTAACCTCGCGATCACATCAACCGACGACAGGACTACATTGAGCACCGCAAGCAAATCTTTGACAAGTTCACGGCCATCATGCGCGAGCGCCTCGAGGCGCATTGCGGCGCTCTGGCCGAGCAGGTGCCGTGGGCGCAGGAGCCGCGCTCGGCCTCCGTCTATGTACAGAACATCCTCAAGGAGACCAGCACCTTGTACAACGTGCTGCGACAGACGCTCTCGGGCCACGAGTTGCAGTGCGTGTTCGACGAGATCTTTGCCATGTTCAACGCGCAACTCGTCGAGTACTACTCGCTGTTGCGCCTCTCCAACATGGGCAAGAAACGGTACGCGCAAATCAAAGTACCACTCCGCTGCCTGTGCCTGACGTGGTCTCGTCGCTTGCAGCCTGTGGATCGACATTATGTATCTCATCGATGGACTACGAGGCTTGGACGAGCTCGAGAGTAGCGTTCAACAACTCAACGTGCTCAAGAACTTTTACCGGTCGCACTTTGGTGAGCCTCCGGTGCTCGCAAGCGCCTCGTAACAACGACGACGAGTCCTTCTCACCACGCACACGCACACTCACACTCGCTCCGTTCTCTCACGCCGCTGTGTCAGTGTTGTAACCATATGTCTGCATTCTAACGAATAATAAGAGAGAGAGAAGAGAGAACGAGAGTGAATCGTTGGGCTTTGATCATCTATCGCCGAGCGGCATGCGTCGCCAGCAGGCTTTGTACGGTCTTCAAACACACGCAAGTGGCGAGTTAGTACACGCGAGAGTCTGAGAGTTGGTGGGCGCTAGGTAGGTACCGTGGCGTCGAGGGGCGTGGGATCTTTGCAGCGGTACGCGGCCGAGAACGCTACTTCGTCGAGCAAGCTGTCGAGCAAGCGTTTGTCGCTCACATACTTGCCGAGCGTCATGCGCAGCAGTGCCACGTCGACTTGCACCTGCTGGAAGCCGCCGGTGCCAAATGTACAGAGGCGCACGCACTCGGTGAAGGACTTGAGCAGCAGCTTGATGGTGGCGCACATGATACTGTTGCGGTTGAAGCTCACGCTCGCTGCCTCCTTGGACTGGTAGAACTTGTTGCTCAGCAAGCTGCGCCCGAGAGCACGATCCGACAGCATGGTCGAAGTACCAGGCCTTGCGCGTCCATAATCCTCGGCTGCACACGCGAATGCTCCAGGCATCAGAGACAGAGAGACAGAGAGATTGCAGGTTTGAGTGAGCAGCCCATACCTCCTGGCTCCTCGCGGAAGGCGCTGGCAATCTCGGCGTTGATGGTGTCGAGCTCGTTGAGCACAAGCACCATGCGCTCGGGCTTGAGCTCCTTCTTGGCGAGCCAATCATGAGCCTCGAGCGCACTTCGCACGAGCTTCGAGGCGTTTCTGCCCTGAACTCGGATATAGGTCATCAACAGCTTCTGCGCCGCATCTGTGAATCGCGTCCGCAACGATGCGGCATCAAACTGCAGCCACAGACACGCGCACACAGCGTCATCGTCAGTAGCCATTGGATATGAGCGGCTCTCGTAACGTACAGCCTCGAGAGATGGCTTGACGGCTGCCTTCTCAAACAATGCCGCGAGCTCTCGCTCCGCCGTGCGAACGCAGCTGCCGTCCTCGTTGCCTACGACGTCCAAGCACACTTTGGCGAGCACCAACGAGCTCGATGGGCTGTTGGCCAGCCGGGCCGAGCCGCGCGCCGGTGACGGCGACGGTGCAGTGGCTTGCGCCTTGCGCGAGAGTGCCGCCCGCGCAAAGTCCGAGAGAACCGCGTTCGCAGCGGCGCATACTTGCGCTAGAAGCGATGGTGCCCGCGCTCGAAGGAATGCTGGCATCTTGCCGCCAGTGTGCGTAAAGAACGGCTAGCGGAGCGACCATACGTGTCAGCCATCCATTCGCCTGCTTCTTGCAACGAGCGCGGCCGCGCCACCGTACCATGATACGTTGCAGCAGCGAGGAGGAGATCGCCTGCCGAATGCCATCGTGCAACTTTTGAATGTGCGGCGCGAGCGAGTTCGCGTCGCCGGAATCGTCGCTGGCGGCCGCTGAGCTGCGGCGATCGCGGCGGTTGCTCGATGCCTTCTGCTGCATGATGTCGTTCTCCACCGCAGCTCGCAGCTCGGCGATCAAGTGCATGCATTGCGTCTTGGCGTTCTCGACGAACGCTCCCGTGACGAAGTTGACAATGTGCGTGCCTTTCTCGTCGAGAGCGAGCTCCTGCGGCAGTTGCTTGCTGACGCCTACGAGTTGCGAGTACACGACTCCAAGACAATGCACCACGATGCTGACATTGTCCGCATTCTGACAGCGAGCCGTGTAAGCGGAGTTGACTTGTCGTGCGTGCATGTGTACACATGTGAGCGTGAGCTCGGCAAGGTTATCAGTACCTTGAGGTGCTTGTAGATCAACTCGCTAAAGAGCGTGAAGCTGTCGCGGCTGGCGCTCTCGAGCTCCACACGCTGCGCGTTGCCTTCGACCTTCGATTTCGCTCGCTATCGACCCGCACAACCGACAAAGCGATCCATCAGCGCTTGCAGCCAGCTCGCTTGATGGCTGGGTTGTAGCGACGTACGTCGAGGAACAGCACGCGGTAGGCCTCAAAGAACTCGACGATCTCAAAGAGAAACGAGCTGCTGATGGTCTGCACCTTGGACTGCACGCCGGTTGGCGGCACTGCGCCTGCGCTGGAGGATGAATGAGCCGCAGCGTCGTCTGCCGAGGCACTCTCATTGCTTTCGGCAGCGGCAGCCGATGATGACGACGACGCTTCAGCTGGCTCAGCATGCGTAGTCTCGCACAGGTGATCGAGCTCCACCAAGCGATTCTCGAGCGCCTTGGTACGGCTGGAATGGAGGCGTTGCGTTAGCAAGCAATTGATTTACCTGCATCATCGACAATGGGTCTTCGTACATGGTCAGGAACTGCTTGCGCAGCGGCGTTGGGTCTTCGTTGAGGTCCAACAACAAGCGCATCGTTTCTGCCACCTGCTCGAGTCGCTTGCGTGTTGCCTGCCGATCGAGAACGGTACCGCTACTGGTTAGTCTGGTACTTGTTTGCTTGCTCTTGCTCGATCTCTTGCTCCTCCTGGTGGCTTGCGTACATCGGTGCCACTGGAGTTGTCGCAAGCCGCGAGGTTAGCAGTGAGGCTCTCCCGCAGCGCTTGCTTCATCTTGCCCATGATGCGCTCGGTCTCGGTGTAGATTGCCAAGAACGACGGCAGATGCTTGTACTTGTCGAGTATCACGCTGTGCATCACCGACCCGAGAGCAGTGCCTCATAATCAGTATCTGCCGTCGATGCGAGCTCTCGATGAACGTACCGAGTGCCGTTGTAGTAGCGAATGGCCTCGGCGTGCGAGCTGCTCGCGATGCACTTGTTCAATCGCGACGGCAACTCGAACAAGAACTGGCGCTTCTTGAGCAAGGTCGACACGCCCGAGAGCTTCTCGATCTGCTCGCGGTTGTCGTGCAGCGACGAGTTGACGCTCTCGGTGCCGCTCGAGATGGCCTTCATGGTCTGCGACAGCCGATTGATCTCCTCCTCCATGTTCTCGACGTTGCGCTTCATCTGTCGAATGGTGTCGGTGGCTGAGATGAACTTGTTGTAGTTCTCGTATACGAGCGTCTTCATGCTACCGTCGAGCTCCTTGACATCTGCAGCAGGCGCCCATCATCATCAGCATCAGCATACAATCGAATGAGTGCCAGTGCCACAAACACAACCGCAATGTACCTTTCGAGAGCGTTCGATGTGTCCTCATGAGCTGCTGGAGATCATCCGAGCGCAGCCGTTGCGAATAGAACATCTCCTACAATCCAATCGGGAGAGAGAGACACGCACACAATCCACACGTGAGCCGATAGCGTCGAGTCGATCAGCGAGTCGAGTCGAGTCGAGTCGTACGGCATCGAATGTAGGATGGTCGATATTGGTCGGGTCCGACTTGACCGATGGCTCCGAAGACGCCTTATCCAAAGCATAAAAGTTCTTGAGTAAGGAGCGAGCGCGACGTTGTGAGGCGGCAGCCGCAGCAGCCGACGACGACGATGCCGATGACGACGACGCAGACGATGATGCTGACGGCGCTCGCGATATCTCGGCCATCGACGACGCTGACGCTTGTGGCGACACCGTGCCACCTGCTGATGGTCGTCGCATGGGCAGAGCAGAGGTCGAGGCAGCAGGTGCCAGCCTAGCGCGTGGTTGTTCAGCCATGATGCAGATGAAGGATAGATAGAGCGACCGACACTGCCGCGTGCGTGCGTGCGTGCGTGCCAGCGAGCCAACAACCAACAACAACGAGATCGACGACTCGTTTGTATTGCTGTCTGCTTGGTGCACGCATCATCACACAATCACAATCACACTCACTCTCACACATATCATCGATGGCTGCGACCACAACAATACAATACACGGAGGCCGATTGTGTGACTCCCGGGCAGCGACTCGGACGAGTTGGCGAGTTCGTCGCGGGGCCAGGTACCTACGAGCACGAGCGATACATACGCGCCTCGCTCGTTGGCTGGAAGCAGGTGACCGAGGCACGTACGCCGCTCGCGCGAGCCTCTCTGGCTCTCTCGGTGCTCGACGCGGCCCTGTGTGTCTCACACATGATCACCAACGCCGTGTCCGATGTTCGTGTGCTTCGTGTGCTTCGTGTTCGCGACGCCAGGATGCCGGCCTGCCGCTTCCGCTGTTGCGCGTCGTGCAGGAGATCGCGCCGCTGTTAGCACCACAGATTGGCAGCGTCGTGATTGCCAAGGTACTGCGGCGCACTGCTTGCACTCGGGTTTGCGTTGTCGCCACCACGAGGGTGGTTCTGATGGTGTGGTGGTTTCCGATGGTGCACCATCAGGTGGTCAAGGTGAATCCGCGCTTCGCGTCGGTGTTGATCCTGTGCTGCGACGACCAGGTGTTGCGCGAGCAGTACAAGGGCATCATTCGGTACGCAGGCATGCCTCGCACTCACTCGCCGCCGAGCATGGCGCTCATGGTGGTTCGTGATCGTGCGCCCGCAGTTCGCAAGATGTACGAGCGGTCGACATCGACAAAGTCGAGATTTACAAGAGCTTCCGACCGGGCGATATCGTCAAGGCCGAAGTGGTATGATGTGTCTCGCTTCAATAACAACAACAGCACAGCGACTGACGTGTGACCTTGATGCGTTGCGTGCGTTGCAGATCTCGCTCGGTGATCAGCGCTCGTACTACCTCTCCACTGCCAAGAACGAGTACGGCGTGCTGTTCGCCAAGAGCGTTGCAGGTACGGCTCGCTCGCGCCTTCGTGCCCTTGCCACGCACCTCACCAACAACAATGCCAACAGGCGCCTCGATGGTGGCCGTGAGCTGGGAGTTCATGCAGTGCACCAAGACCAAGACCAAGGAGCCGCGCAAGGTAGCGCGAGTCGATACGGCCGCAGCCCGCCGATGATTGACGCGGGAGCGGCGGTTAAGGTCAGCCGAGAGCTCTCGCGGTGTAACAGCGATTTTCACACAATTTTTCCTATTTCGGACGAAAGATGGGAAAGAGAAGGGAAAGTGCTTGGAAAACATGGGAAAGTAGTGGGCGCCGAGGGCAGCACAGTGCGTGGTGGTGGTGGGTCGAGTGGGCTGCGTGTGTGGTTTGTGGTTTGTCTCTCCCTTCCCTTTGCTCGTGTGCATCGCTCTCTCTCTCCTCCACCGCCTTCCTTCACCATGGCTCAGCAGCGTGCGCTTGCTGGCCTGCTCGTGTTGCTGGCGGCCTTGTGCGCGCTTGCGTCTGCGCAGGTGCCCACCATTAAGCAGAGCACTGCTTCGTTCGACCAGAACGGCGGTGTGTTGACCGTGTACGGCACTGGCTTCACGCAGCGCAACCTCAACCAGTTCACCTACACGCTGGTCACTGGCAAGACCGCCGCCGGCGCCAACTCGCCGTGCGTCAATGGCTGCCCGTTCTTCTGCCACTACCGCTCGATGGTGGTCAACCCCGCCGGTACCATCACGTTCTGCGAGGTGCCGTACATCCCCGACGGTACTCTTGGCATCACTGGCTCCAACTACATCACGCTCTCGGTCAACAACGCCAACGGCATGACCCCGACCCCCGTCACCGTGGCGGTCATCAACGCCGTACCGACGCAGATCACGCCCAGCACCTCGAACCCCGTTCCTCCGTTCACGACCGGTCTCACGCTCACTGGCGTCGGCTTTCCCTCGGCCGACTCGCTCTTCGTTCAGGGTGGTGGTCTTGTTTCAACCTACCAGCTGACGCTCACGGACAACATTGGCGCCACGCCAGCCGTCATCAACTTGCTCGCCTACCGCACCACGTCTGGCCTCACCGGCACCCCGCTTGCCTACTGGGCTGGAGCCGCGCCCAATGGCCTGGGCGCCGCCGTCGTGCGATACTCCAAGACGCAGATCGACATCTATTACTTGAACCAGATCTCGTTTGGCGCCGTTGCTGGCGGCTGGGCAATCGAGAACAACGCCAATGGCCTCTTTGCGACGCTCCAAATTGCGCAACAGTTCTCTACCGGCTCCTACGTAGGAGGAAATCCCACGTTCACCGACACGGTGGGCCCGGTACAGATCGGTGTCATCACGCAGAACGTTGCGCCAACCTTGACGCCTGTGCCGATCGTCGCGCCGTTCAGTCCTGCGTCGTTCGTCTCGCAAGCCGATCCCACCATCACGGTCTCGGGCGCGAACTTTTTGCAGTTCCCCTTCGTGAACGCCAACAACCTCGTGTTCGCTGCCGGCAATAACCTCCGATGCGATCCGATGTCGGCCACGGCCACCACGTTCTCTTGTGCCAAGAGCTTCGGTATGAACTGACTCTCCCCCTCCCTCTCTCCTCTCTCGC
>Ga0209915_1002378_pt1 | contig 20093 bp, 19 predicted proteins | sample ThiBiot_750_plan_FD_183952 | JGI IMG/M metagenome (GOLD analysis project Ga0209915, IMG submission 183952) | Wastewater bioreactor microbial communities from Cape Town, South Africa - Thiocy_cont_750_plan (SPAdes) | ecosystem: Engineered > Bioreactor > Thiocyanate-remediating > Anaerobic-Aerobic... | reverse complement strand
GAAATTTTTTCTGGTTTCGTACCAGGTTTATTCTGTTTCATTCCGTGCCATCGCCAACGACAATCACTGAAAGCACATGTTATAGGATCCACGTATTCTCTACATATAGGGCATTTCGATTTATCAAATGGATCTTTGAGAAGATCAAATTTTCCAAATCCAATTGGAACGATCACTTGTTGTTTGTACGCTTCGCATGACTTATTATCACATTTGCCTTCGAGACAAAGACCAAATGTCGCGATTCGCCATTTTGGTGCTGTAATACTCCATTCATGTCGTTTAAGGCCCGCAGTATTGTTTAAATCTACAAAATCTACGCCTAAACAGCCGCCACCTTTCCATCTTTTAACCACCTGAATAACGACGTTGTCATGAAATAGACATTTTTGTTCATTAAAACGCGTTTCATTACATGTATCCAAGCTCTTGCCCCTTATCAAGAATCCAAAATTAGATATGTCACCAAAGAGTTGTTGAGCTACGTTCTTGAACTCAGTAAGCGTGACATTGGCATTTACCGTTGTTATTTTTATTTCACCTCCATGTGTCTTGAATATAACATGTTTGTGATCAACACCTGACGACATGGTTACTGAACACGTAGCTTTCCAAGTTTTGGTCACCTTTATTCTTACTACCTTGACAATTTCTTATAAATAACTTTCTTCGTTTCTGCGCGAAAGATAGTCTTTTTATACTATCACAAAGTAAAGAAAATTTCATTCGTCATATTCTAATCATAACACGGTTTTTTCCACGTGTACTTCTGTAATCTTTAAAAATGATACTTGAAAATTTCGAGTCTACAGTTTTGTAGTTGATTTGTCGAATGCGCAGTCACTCGCAAGAATGAGTCTTAGAATAAATGAAAATTGTATTTCGTAATTATGAATAAACCTACACCAGAAAATTCAGTAGAAAAAGAACGCAATAAATAAATGCGAATATGGTGGGAGTATGCATTTTCAGCTATATCTCCAATTAATTTAAATGAACGTATTTCAAATAAAAAAGGGGTTCTAGCTTTTTATAGTTTGTTTTATACACGTTTGTAAATTCGACGAGCTTTGATTAAACCACATTCTAAAATCTATAATAACAAGATAAATAAAGTTTGTTGGAATTTTATCTTATAACTACATTTTGTTGTTGATCATTTTCGTCGACCCAACGTGTTATAATTGATTCTTTTCCTTTCTTATCACGCATGTGTTGAATCCATTTACCATTGTCAAATCGAATTGTTCCCTTTAAAAACAAAACGACAAACAATAATCATATTGTTGTTTCGAAACATTTCTATACGCCACGCACTCTAAGTTCACGTCCATCAGCTGTTGTTTCTTCATATTCAATATTTGGTGTAAATTCAATAGTCGTTGTTTTAAAAACAGTTTCTGTTCGAATTGACCATGTACCATTTTGTTCATCAATAAATAAACGTGGTTTCAAACCTTTTGCTGCCATACGTCCCATAAATCCAACACCAATTTCTTTTAAATAGTCATCCATACTATCACCATCGAACTATTATTTAAAATCAAACCTGATAAGTTCATTTTAATAAAAACTAGAAAACTTTTTGTACGTACGTAGTCCCAAGTGCCTTTGAGAGCTTCGACGTTGTTTTCGGTTGCCATTTATGAGAGAAAAAGGAATGAAACGTGCGGTCTCAGCAAGCGAATGTATGATTTATTGTGAAGAACAGAAAAAAATCAGACATATAACATTGTACTCATTCACCTTTTTCATTCTCTCTTCCTATCTCGACTACATTGTATGTTCTATTTTTAAAAGGTAAACAGATTCAATACGTATAATTCATACAGTTTCCCACGCTTGAAAATTGACAACTATACTCATTCACATCTTGAGTATCTGGATGATTTGAAGGAAGAGTTTTTTTTTCATTATTTCAAGTGATTTTTCATAATATTGAAGTGCTTCGATATATTTTCCTTGGCTATCTTGAATGCAGTCAAGCTGATGAAGTATGTGTTCCTTTTGATTTCGATCACAAGTTTGCCCCGGTAGAATTCTATATAACTCCTCTGCTTTTTCAAATTTTGGATCGTTATTACTCGTCAATATCAATTCTACTTCCCCGATAGTTCTTTAATTTTTTCAGTACGAAATACTGTGTTGATGTAAAAGAAGAAACTGAGGGATGAACAACATTTAACATCGGTCTAATCATCCTTCGATTTATTGAAAGTTAATCAAATATAACGCGTCAAATTTCGATTTCATTTCTTTTCTTGGTTTCGCATTAATCAGCAAATACGATTACTCTTTCTTTCGAAATAGTAAAATTCTTATGTGAAATCAATTCAATAGCGCAAAAATAATTGAATTCGATTATTACCAAAGTCAGCAACATATAAATTAAGTTGACTATCGAGTGCTATTGACGATGGACTGGACAATGTGTTAGATGCATTTCCCTTCATACTTGAAATTCCAGCAATAGTGGAACCAACAGATTGACCGACAGCAAAAAACTGTATTCGATGATTACCGCGATCTGCTACATAGATATTGCCCATAGGATCTAATGTGATATCAACGGTATCCCATAGCAATATTGATGTATTACCAGGTGATCCATTAATAGTATCACCGAGCACAACGACTCCATTTGATTCACCAGGTGTCCAACGAACAATATTATGAAGACCAGAATTGCCAATATAAAGATATTTAGAAAATGAATCGAAGTAAATTCCGCATGGAAATGATAATCGTGCTGGATCGGAAGATGCTGTATTGTTATTGTCAGCAACTGATTCACCTATCATTGATCCTGTTCGATAGCGCATTATTCGATAATTACCTCTATCGGATATGTAAAAACTATTCGAAATTATATCATAGTCAATTCCATAGGGTCCATAGAGTAGATTACTCGTATTACCAAGTGTACCTACGAAATAAAAAATAACAATCATCAGTGTCGAATTAAAGTGATATTTGTACAATTAGTGTTAATGCATACCATTGCCAGCAAAGATTGTTGGTGTTGTTGTATTATAAGCCAATAAAAGAACTCGATTATTCTCTCGATCCGATGCATAGACATCTCCATTCGAATGGACATATACACCACATGGTTTATTCAAATGATAGAGATCAGTACCAAGTGTACCATCTGCTTGTCCAAAAATCGTAGTAGCATTCGTACTATTTCTTAAATATTTCTGAACTCGATTATTTTTTCGATCAGCAATATAAAGTGTATTCATCCAATCTACTGTGATATCCCATGGTTCTTGGAGTCTGGTAGAATCATTGCCTGGGCTACCAGTTACACCAGCGATAGTAATTCCACTTGTATTCCAACGTAATATCGCTTCAGGATACGAAAATCGTTTCTCTGAAAAGTTCAAATATTTTGACAGATCTCAATCTTAATCGTACTCTTACTTTTGTTTTGAGTTAATAAAATTCCAAGAAGTATTCCAATAACTGCACACATAATTAAGGAAGAAATAATAATTGAAAGTATAATTTTCTTTTGCTTTTTCTTTTGCTTTTTTGTTTCTTTTGAATGTTTACAAATCTCGTTCAAAGTACATTTGTCTTTGCCATTTGATTTTTCTTCTACGGTTTGAATCGGTACACTTTCGCTCAATAATTCTGTCGGACTCGTTTTATATTTACGATGTACTTTGTCAAGTTTTGGTAATTGTACTGAATGAAATGATTTGATTCTTATGCGAATAATTGGACTTGGTCGTACAGCGTTGGACTTCGGCATCGAGTACAGCTGTTCGAGGTACGAAAGAAATGTAATGAAATGGTAAATAGAAATTTTGATTTTCGCTACTTTATTGGTTTCGTATTCATTGGCAAGGGTAATGAAATTTGTAAGAATTCTCAAGAGAAGGAGCCACAGGGTTATCCATTGATTCGAGTAAGAAATCAACCAATCATTGATCTTCTGTGTTTTCTTCTCTTCTCATTCTTTAAAATGATGAAACAATGGCAATTCACTCGATCGGGCAATCCTCGAGATGTATTGACAATGGTTGAAGTACCTATTCCAACGACATGTGCAGACGATGAAGTTCTAGTACAAGTCAGTCATGTATCATTAAATCCAGCGATTGCCTATCGACTCATTGCATACTATGGTTTCTTCGATCCGCTCGGTGCTCTGATGGGTAAACCTGCCGTCCCAGAACTTGATTTCAGTGGAATTGTTTGTGATTTTCGTGGCAAAAGTGTAAAAGAATTTAAAACAGGTTTACTATGAATGAATGAATCAATATAAGTTTAAATTTATTGGATTATTTTTTTTTGTTGTTGAAAGGTGATCGAGTTTTTGGAATTGGACCCACTGGAATTCGAGATATTTCAAACGGAGTACTGCGTGAATATATTCTCGTTAAACAAGATCATATGGTCAAAGTTCCTGAGAATCTCTCACTCAGAGAAGCTTCATGCTTTCCATGCACAGGATTTACAGCATATTGTTTCCTAGTTGAAAAGGCCAAATTGAAAGAAGGAGACAAAGTGTTCATTCACGGAGGTTCAGGAGTTGTTGGTGTAATGGCAGTTCAATTGGCACGTACAATTGTTGGACCGACAGGTCTAGTCGTAGCTACATGTTCACCATCGAAAATCAATACTGTTCGAAGTTTGGGTGCACATGAAGTACGCATGCTTTTTCTCGAAAAACAATCATCGAATGTATTTTTATTTCAGGTTATAGATTACACATCGACTAATTTACCGGATTTTCTCCGTGAGCACTATAGTTCACGTCCATTCGATCTCATCTTGGATACTGTCGGTAATGATCATGCACTCTACTCGAACTCACCTGCTTATTTGGCACCATCGGGTTTGTTCTGTACGATTGGTATCGTTGACTTCGGTATAATCTATTTTGAAACGATGATTATCAACTCTTATCATTCTCTGCCTCTTAGGCTCTACAACCTGGAGAGTTGGTAAAAGAATCGTGCAATTGTTAAGCGCCATGGCACTGCCAACGTATCTCGGAGGTGTACCTCGACGACATATATTTGAACCTCTCAGACCTGATCAATCAGGTTTCCATGCTATGGTACAATTCATTGAACAAAATGCTTTCAAAGCTGTAATTGACTCGACATATGCATTTACTGATGTACATGATGCTTATGATAGAATGATGTCTCGTCAAGCGATAGGCAAAATAGTGATTGAAGTCAATAAATTTCTCGAATGATTTGAATAAAAGAGCGAAAAAAAGCACCTTAAGATAAGCATGACGATACTTTTTTCTTACTGATAAAGCATTACAAACTATATAAATATAGGACAAAAGAAAAGAAGCAGATGCATTGTAATGGTTTCAATTTCATTTTTAATAGTTTCTGTTCTTACAATCAGTTGTACACTGAGTTTCGATGTTGCACTCAACCAACATTGGGATTTATGGAAACAAAAGTATAACAAACAGTATTCAACTAACGAAGGAAACATTCGGTAGATTTGATTTCACAATCGTTCTTTTGCTACTCTATTCCATTGAAATAATTTAGTCGAGCTATTTGGGAAAGTAATTTCAAATATGTCAATGATCACAATCTTGCTGCTGATCTCGGTGTTCACACGTATTGGCTCGGAATGAACGCTTATGCTGACATGACAATTGACGACTTCAATCGTAATATGAATGGTTTCAATGCTAAAACTCGTATTCGAAACCCGAATATTCCAGTTTTTACTTATGATTCTGATATTCAAATTCCAGATAGCATTGACTGGCGAACAAAAGGTTACGTCACACCAGTCGTAGATCAAGGCAAATGCGGTTCATCATGGGCATTTTCAGCGGTTGGCGCTATTGAAGGTCAATATTGCGCCAAAACGGGTAAACTTGTTCCACTCTCAGCACAAAACTTAGTGGATTGCTCGCAAGCACAGGGTAACGCTGGATGCAATGGTGGTTTAATGGACTATTCGTTTACTTATGTGAAACTCAACAAAGGTATTGATACTGCAAGTTCATATCCTTATGAAGCGGTTACTGGAACTTGTCGATTTAAAGCTGCTGATGTTGCTGCTACGGTTACGGGTTATGTTGATATTCAACCAAAAAATGAATCTGCTCTTCAACAAGCTGTTGGTACTATTGGTCTGATTTCAGCTGCTGTTTATAGTCGAAATCAAGCATTTCAATTGTACAAACAAGGCAGTAAGTTAATCGATCGTATTCAATAAACTTCATTGATCTGATCATTTTATAGTTTATGATGACTCAACTTGTCGTCCACTTGAAGTTGATCATAGTGTTCTTGTTGTTGGATACGGCGCAGAAAACAATAAAGATTTTTGGATCGTAAAAAACAGGTTCGTCCGAAGAAAACGATGTTTTACTCGCTATAAGACTTTGTTGTTTAGTTGGGGCACAGACTGGGGCGAACAAGGTTATATCCGAATGGTACGTAATAAGAACAATCAATGTGGTGTTGCTACAGCGGCAAGCTATCCAACGATATAAACGAACAGTTATTTCAAAAGAATTTATTTAAAAAAAGAAAAAGCAAAGAAAATGTTGCTCATTTAATTTCGAATTGTTGAACTCGATGATTGTTTGAATCAGCTACATAAAGATTGTTATCCTGATCGACTGCTATACCTTCTGGTCCATTGAGTTTCTCAGAGCCATTTCCCATAAGGTGTTTATCACCAGCTATGATTTCTCCTTTCTTAGCACCTTGACGCCAACGCATCACACGACCATTATAAAAATCACCGACATAAACTGTACTTAACGAATCGACAACGATTCCAGTTGGATTATCTAATTGATCTAGACGTCTACCTTTGCCATGGCCACCAGCAACAACAACACCGGCTTCGGCATCTTCATCCCATCGTACAACTCGATCGTTGAACGAATCTGATATGTAAATGGATCGGTTCTTACCAATACAGATATAAGTCGGATGATTGAGTTGTTTAAGACGAGGACCTTGTCCATTTCCGCCTGCAACTACTTTTCCTTCGGTATCACCTGGCATGTATCGTCTTACTTCATGTAAGTTGGTATTAGAAACATATATAGCTCCATCGTCAGCCACAGCCACTCCAAAACATCCAAAACTGTTTAGAAATTCTGTGTTTAATTTCGCATTCTTCAGTGAACTTTTTAATATTTGTAGATTATGCCAATCAGAAACAATAATATTCTTTTCATTGGTACTCCATGTTACATCGTATGGTTTATAGAGCGTGCCTAGATTATATCTACCGATACTTTCCTTAGCTTCTAGTTCATCGCCATAACCTTGGCCAAATTTCATCATACGATGATTCAAACTATCAACAATTAGAGTATGTTGATTCTTATCTACACAGAGACCTGTTGGAGAATTAAGGCGATTTAATGTCTTGCCATGGCCTCTGCCACCAGCTACGGTGCACGCAGTTTCTTTCCACGCAGCATTCGGTGGAATTACTGGTAAATCTGCAATGAAATAAACATATGTTAACAAATAAGATGAGAAAAAAATCGAAGTTTTACTTGTCTTTTCATGCAAATAGACTTTTTTCATGCCTTGCAATCCATTGATAGATAATGGTTTTTGTGTACCGCTGCTTTCTTTGTACACATCATTGGATATTTCATTGAAAACTTGGACGATATCTTTATTTGGTGTGATGATTTTTCGTAATAAATGCTTAGCAAATAAATTATTATTAGTTGTTTGATTAGCAGCACAAGCAAACTGTATAAATACTCCAGGTTGGATCTTTTCTTCGAGTAGACCTTTACCTGCAATAGTAAAAATAGGTCAATTTCAGTCTATTCGATTCTATGTTACTCACTGACTGATGTTGTGCCTTTTGTGAAGTTGTATGGTCTACAACAATCTAAAATACCGATGACAGTACACGGCGAATCGTTTGGACCCGATAATTCGTTGAATATTCTACTGACACGGCTACCAAAGAGTTCTACATCATTAATATCACCTATGCGACTGTCATCTGTAGGGATTAACCAATTTGTGCCATCATGTTGACATGCGTGACCCAAAAAATAAAATAGTACTAAGTCATCGGCTTTAATATTGAATTCATCAACAAACGGTTTTATTGTCTTCGAAATTTCGCTCTTCACATTCTCCTTGATCCGAACTTGAAATTCGATAGTCTCAAGCAAACGTCCAAGTTCTTTTGCATTTTTGACCGATTGATCTAGTTTATTGCTTGGCTGACTATAACTGTCGTTACCAATGATCAAAGCCAATTTGCGTTGATTCGACGAAGCCTTGCTCAGGCTTCCCATTTTCAATTTTTCTTTTGTGTCACTAAAAGGATTTCGTCGATTGTTTCTTCGAAAAAAAAGAAGGAGAATTCTTTGTTGGAAGGTTTTTTTTCGGCGAATGTTTTTTTTGTTGGAAGTTTCCAGGTGTAGTCGAGAGTGGGTAAACAATCGATGAGCGCACAATCATTTTCTACGATTGAAAGAATGGCAACGGCATCGAAAGAGTCGGCAGACGCCCGAAAACTCGCACTCATTATCGCGAATGGAAGTTATCGTCGACCGGAAAACGAGATCAGTAATTGTGCGAACAATGTAAATCAATTGACTAAGTCACTGCAATCAATGGATTTCCAAGTGGAAAAAATTGTCAATAAAGACAAACATGAAATAATCAGTGGTGTTCTTGATTTTATCAAGAAAATCCAAGATGGTGATGTAGTATTTTGCTATTGGCTAGGTCAAGGTAGTCAAGTCGATGAGAAGAATTATTTTCTTCCTGCTGATGATAGTTGCATTCAAAATGAGAGACATATTGAAGAATTTGCTGTCGAAATCGAACCATTGTTTAAACGATTAGTTAAACAAAATCCATCGTATGCAACTGTACTAGTTTTGGATTGTTGTCGACCTTATTATTTGGGTCGCACATCGAAACCAATTTGTAAGTGATTTAGTATTTATCAATACGAAATATTTCGATTTGTTTTTCGTGTAAAGCTAATGGATTGATCGAAATGAATGCAACACCAGGAGCTTTTATTCAATATGCTTGTGCTGCTAATCAAACGGCAACTGATGATTTATTTATTAAACATCTGTTGACAAATATTGCACAAGAAAATGTCGATATTAGTGATATGTTCAATAGTGTATCAAATGCCGTCTCTCGAGAAAGTAAAAACAAACAACGACCATTGTCAATCAATGGACTGCCAAAGAAAAAACAAATCATTCTCAATCCATTGAAAAGTAAATCAAAAAAACTAAGAATTATCCCTCGCATAGCAAAATTGAATGAATAAACTCGTTTAGAAATGAAATTGGATGAGATTGAACCAAACGAAAGGAAATCATTCGTAAAAAAACAAGAGGAACTTCAAGCACATTATTATAATTTTCCTGATATTGAAGAAATTGTCAATCAAAATGCACCGAATGTAAAAAAAGCCGAAGAATTTACACAATCAATCTTATCCCAAAAACCATCGGGTAATGTTGCCGAAAAAACAACAGCATGCCATGTTATCTACAACATGCTTAAAAATGAAAATTCGGAGTGTTTATTCTTCGATTCTAAACAAGGTATGAAACTTCACGATGCATCCAGCAATTTGAATGATCTCGGCGATCCAGACAAATCCTTTGTTTTAAAATTAAAAAGTAGTGAAGGTCTTGGAAATCTGAAATACAAAGTCGAAGGAGAAGAAAAATTACAACTTGTCAAAACATTGGGGGGCATCATTTCCAAGAATCAATCTCATCCGATCCTTGACGATGTACAAGAACGCTTAGCAAACGCACATCAAACGGACAAGAAGAATATTTTCTTGCAAGGTGTATTCGATGGATCATTCAATATTGTCTATGAAGTATTAGACACCAGACAAAGTGATATGAAAGTACTTACCGAACTTCCAAAACGATTGAAAAAAAATTTTCAACAATATGAAACTGCTAAGATGCATCCATTATTATGTCGTCCAGCATTTGATATTTCAATGTTTGATGAGAAGGGAAATAAAACATTTCCAAATGTACGTGAAACGCATCTAGTTGGTCCACCTGGACGTCAGCAAACTTATACAACACCCGCTGGATGGACTAGATATGGATTACAAGTCTTAAACAGATTTTCAGATGGTAATGAATGGTTGGAACCATTTGGAAATCCACGAGTCTGGTATCGAGCTTTTCACGGGACAGGCCGTGCATCAGCCGATGACTTTAAAAAATCCAATCAAACATTCAACGATCAAACGAAACAATTTGCATCTGTTGATGCTATGGCAAGCATTCATAAAACAGGCTTTCGTAAAGCAAGAGTTCATGCATACGGAGAAGGTGTATATTGTTCTCCAGATCCGACATTTCCTGAAAAGGGCTATGTTGGTGAAGTTCAAATGAATACAGAACATGGTCCAAAAAGGTATCGATGTATGATGATGGTAGCTGTGAATCCAGATGGTGTTATTTTTACTAAAATCCCCGAAATATGGGTGGTATCTGAGTCAGAAAATATTCGTCCTTACGGTATACTCATCAAAGAGGTTTAATTGTATGAACAATGATTTTCATTCTTTTGTTCTGATTTTTTTGTTGACAAGAGCATCGAACGAAAAAAGTAAAAATAAATCAAATAAAATTCTTTTTTTCTTTCTTCTTTTACGTATATGCATAAGTATGAAATTGATTGTGAATTGTTTTTTTGTTGTTTTGTAGAACTCTAATACAAACTATGACGACGGATTCGACTCTCGAACAGAAAATCGATCAATTTACATCTGACAACGAAGAATTATCTGTACAATTAAATAATCAAAATCTGACTGATCAAGATATGAAAACCGTCGTTAAACATGCCATTGAAAAAAGACAATGCACTCTGTTAGATCTGCAAGACAATAAAATAACTTCAGAAGGTATGTCGATTTTAGTTTCAGCATTGAACAACAATACAAAATTACGTGCTTTGTATCTGAATGGAAATCCTCTATCTAACAAGGGCATTTATGAACTTATACAGGTACTTGCATCAGACAATAAGACTCTTGAAATTCTTGGTTTGAATTCAACTGGTCTTAGCGATGTTGGTGCCGAAGATCTGAGTGCAATGCTTCAGCAAAATCAAGCATTGAAATGTTTACAACTCAAAAGCAACCAAATAGACACTCGAGGAGTACTGCATTTAACTGAAACACTTGCGAAAAAGAATACAACTTTGGAACAATTAGATTTGGCTGATAATAGATTGATAACTGATTCAAGTGTTGATTACGTCGTTGATATGATTAAAACAAATCAATCATTGAAAGTACTCGATCTTAGCAATTGCAGTATATCCGATGCAGGCAAAGCTAAACTTCAGCAAGCAATGAAATCGAATAAAGACTTACAACTTATACTCGAAATTGTTAACCTTGATTTATAATTGAACTTTTTTTTCACAAACATTAAAAACAACTACTAATAACGCATAAATTTCTGAACTCGATGATATGCTGAATCAGCTACATATAAATTTAATTGATTATCCAGTTCGATTGTTCGAGGAGAACCAAGTAGAGTAGCATTACCACCACTAATACCGGATATACCAGCAATTGTAATTCCTTCTTTTTCACCATTCATAAATAATTGAATTCGATAGTTATTTTTGTCAGCGGCATAAACATTGCCCATAGGATCTAACTTTATATCTCGAATATCGGACAACATGGTAGAATTACGACCGAGATTTCCATTTATATCTCCACCTATAAGTGTCCAGCTGGATGCATTCATTGGCCATTGAATGATATTATTAGCAAATTGATTAGCGATTATGAAGCTATTTGAAAATGAATCCAAGTAAATACCAATAGGCCTATTTAATTGTGTCGTATTCGTTCCACATTGGTTACTACCAGCCACTACGGTACCTGACGTAGCACCTGACATATATTGCATCACTCGACAATTTCCATAGTCAGATACATACAAAATACCAGTAGTAATATTGTATTCGATAGCATATGGTTCTTTCAATTGATTACTTGAGTTGCCCGCTATGCCTGTTCCAGCAATTGTGCTTCCAACTGTTGCTCCACGTTCCCACAGTTGAATTCTATGATTAAATGTGTCAACTACACGAATATTACCATTCAAATCAGCAATAGCATATGTTGGATAGTGTAATTGATTCATAGCTGAACCTAATATGCCATTACCAGCTACGGTTATAGCATTAGATGCACCCATGAGAAATTTTTGAATTCGATGATTGTCTCGATCGGCAACATAGAGCGAGTTTGCGTAGTCGAATTTAGCGCCATAAGGTGTATTCAATTGATCGCTTCGATTGCCAGCGGAACCTGATATTCCTGCTATTGTGATAGCAGTAGTATTCCAACGAAGTACTGCAGTTCGAACTGAAAATTAAAACTATCATTTCAAGATCAATGAAATAAAATTCTGTTTACTTAATACTGATTTAGGCTTTCGAAAAAGAATACTTAAAAGAATAATAGCAATTGCGGTACAGATCATTAGAGCAATTAGACTAGCCATAGTTTTATACCAGTATGAAGGTCTAGAGATTTGAAAATCAATGAATAAATACTACACAGAAAATAGTCACTAACATCGTTTTTGATCTTCGACGATGATGATGACTTGTCGTTGTATCTGTTTTCGTTTGTTCTTGTTTTTGACTACATACTTGTTCGATCGGTGTTTGTGGTACGATTTTCCGTTGCCGTTTATTTGTACCGGTTACACATCCCTGAAAGAATACGAAACTAAGTCAATCACGTGAATAATTTCTTATACTGATCGAGTATTGATATGAATAGTAAAAGTACTAGATTTTGTTCGATGAGGTCCTATTGAAACCTTCGTCATTCGTACGCATTCAAATTTGCAAATATGCGAATGTAAATTGCATCTCGATTTTTATTTTTAATAAAAGAAAATATAATGAAATAAATCCTTTGTAATATTTGTTTGAATAGTCTAGACATGTGCCTCATAAAGGCAAAATGTTGGTTCTGTTAAGCTTTTGATAGCAATGTCTTATTATTGTTTGACTTCTAGCCAGTTCGTCATGATTTGGCGGTAATATTTGCTCACGTATTAACAAACATTTCATTTCATATACGAGAGATAACTCATACTGATTACAAAGTCTATGCAATACACCAAGATCGGATAAACTACGAACAATAATTGGATGGTTTGAAGGAAAATTGCATTCAGCAATTTTTAAATATCTTTCTAGATATGGAATTGCACGGCTATAAAGAGCTTGTTTATGCAAACTGGCCACAATTAAAGATAGACACGCCATTATTTCCGTATAGTTCATTGAATGATACAGTTCAAGTCGAACTAATGCTTGTTGATAAAAATCAAATGCTTCATCATACTTCTGCTGCTCGTATTTAACATTAGCTATGAACTTCAAACTGTTAACATTGTCTATATGATGAGGTAGTTGATATTTCTCTGATATATTCAGTGCACGAGTATGATAGACAAGTGCTTCATCATATTTTTCTTGCATTTGTAAAATACTACCAATATTACTGATAGTAAAGAGTATGTAGATATTATCCGTTGGATAGTATCGTTGTTGTATATCTAATGATCGTTGAAGATAAACCATGGCTTCATCGCACTTCTTTTGAGAAAGAAATACATTAGCAATACTATTCATAAGTTTCGTTGTATCAATATGATCCGAAGGATAGTTTTCTTCCAATATTTTCAATGCTCGATGAAAGTAGTCAAGAGCTTCGTCGTATTTTCCTTGTTTTCTTAAGACACTTCCGATACAAAGAAATGATTTGACGATATGACCATGATAAGTTGGGTAAATTCTATTTAAGATTTCGACAACTTGTTGATAATATTGAAATGCTTGAGAATAATTATCTTTTCTCGTATGCATTACATGAGCCATCGCATTCAAGGTGCGAACAATTTCTAAATGATCACATCCATAAATATGTTCTTTCATTTTCAGTGCTTGTTCATATATGTTCATAGATTCATCGGGCATTAATTGTTGTGATTTAAGAGTGGCAGCACAATGGAGACTCTTACTGATCTCTACATGATCGAACGGATAGCATTTCCTTTGAATGTTCAATGCACATTGAATCATTTGATGAGCTTCATTGAATCTATTTAAATACGCAAAAACGTAGCATAGGGATCTCATAGTTGATGTCATTAACAGATGATCAGATGCATAATATCGTTTATAGATCGATAATGCGTGTTGTTGTTGTTCAAGTGCTTCACTATATTTTACTTGGTTTGACAAAATCAAGCCAATTGCATTACGAGTTTTAGCTATATCTGGATGAATATGATTATTATAGTATTTTTCTTGAATTGTTAACGCTTGTTGATAAAGATTCAAAGCTTGATCGTAGTCTTGTCGTTGGAAACTAATTGAACCAATATTTCTCAGAGAAATAGCAACACTTGGATGATCCGATGAGTAATATTGTTTTTGAATTGTTAGCGCTCGTTCATAAAACTCCAGTGATTCTTCATATTTTCCTTGAAGAGACAAGATTTCACCAATGCTTGACAGTACAATAGGCTCATCTTTGTTTCGTTCGTATGCATAGTTATAATATTGTCTTGCTTCATTCCATTCACCTCTATGTTGATATGCTTGACCAATTGCATGTTCGATCCAAACTTTGTCTTCATCAGGTGAATCGTTAAGTAAATGTTGAAAATATTCTAATGATTTATTCCATTCGTTCATATCACCTAGCAATCTACCGAAAATGATAGGTATACTTAAATGTTCGATTTCTCGACGTGTATCATCAATATATTTTCGCAGAATAGATTGTTGATCTGCATTCATTCGAAATAATTTAAGTGTGCATAGACCATCCTTTTGTTCGATATGTTCCAATCGAAAAATCGTATTGAAATCGAATAAAATATTATTTGTCATCAAATATTCTTTCAATGATACGAGATGGTCTTGTTTTCTCTGTAAATCTTCAAATTCCTTCTTAGATAATTTCATTTCTGGATCAATGCAAGCATTTGAATAAGATTTGTGCTTTAAATTTTCTTGAAGGTCAAATAAAAAATATCGTATACGATACAATACATTCAAATCCTTGTTTTGCAATGCTCTATTGATCATATTTCTGAGAGCTGGCTTTTCCATGAACCACTCGATTGCTTGTTTTGATTCATAGACTTCATCAAATTCAGTAGATTGATCTCGACATGTTTGCATCAATTGTTTTTTTGCTCGTTCATCATGTGATAAAAACTGAAGAGTATGATGAAAAAGTTGAAACCATAGAAAATCATCGGATAATTTTGATAGATCTATGTCTGCATATTCATGTTGATTGAAAGAACACCATCGGTAAGCTTGTTTATCAATATAATTGAGTTCATCTTGAATAGATAAGCATAATGAATCAATACGGTCATAATTGCCAGTGACATTGAGTTTCTCCATGAACATATATTCATTTTTATTTTCTTTTAAATGAAATATAAAAATTGAATGAATATAAGGAAGATCAAACAGTTGAGACAAGATTTGAGTCGATGGAATAATTAGAAAAATTTTTCTTGTTGACATAGTTGATTAAATTGACGGATGTAAGTAATACTATCGTGAATATTTAAGAGATGTTGCTTCAAATAATTAATTTCATTATTTGGATCAAAACAAGTTAAAACAACACGTTGTTTCTCTTCATTTTCCTCAGTCATATCTTCTATTATGATTATGAAACATACAAGTTTTTTTGTTATCTATATACGTGTTTCTCTTGGTTTTTTCACTCTAAATGATCATGATTCATAAACAGTACGAAAGATTCTTCGTATGATATTAAATTATCAAGAGAGGAAAAAAAACACAATATATTTAGACAGTTGGATAACTAGCCATGGTGGCTATACCACATTGATTGTTCTTGTTACGTGACATTTTGATATAACCTTCATCACCCCATCTTGTACCCCAACTGTTTTTAACGATCCAATAATCTGAACTACCTTCTGAACCATAACCAACAGCGAGAACACCGCGATCGAGTTGAGTTTGTGAACAAAAGTGTTCATTGTAGATACCTCGTTTGTATAATTGGAAGGATGAGTGTGACGCATCAATAGCGACTGAAACTGGACCAACTGTACCGACAGCTTGTTGAAGAGCAGATTCATCTTTTGATTTAATATCAACATAACCTGTAATATTAGCACCAACATCACGAGGACTAAATCGGCATGGTCCAGGAATTCCTGTAGCAGGATATGAACTCTCAGTATCTATACCATTGTTTTCTAGGACGTAAGTGAAAGCTTGATCCATTAAACCACCGTTGCAACCCATGGTACCTTGTTTTTGTGAACAATCAATTAAGTTTTGTTCGGAAAGTGAAACGAGTTGACCAGTTTGGGCAAAGTGTTGTCCTTCAATAGCACCAGTTGTTGAAAATGCCCAACTTGCACTACATTGACCTTCATCTTTGATTGGTGTAACATAGCCTTTTGTTCGCCAATCAATGCTATCTGGAAGTTTAATATTAGCATCGAAGGTGAAAACTTTGGCGTTTGTGTTTTGAACACGAGCTGAAGCTTTGTAACCATTCATAACACGGTTGAATTCAGCATTTGACTATTCAAATGAAAAACTAACAAATTATTCCCTCGAATTGAATACTTACCATATCAGCATAAGCATTCATTCCGAGCCAGTATGTGTGAACACCGAGATCAGCTTTAAGATTATGATCATTAACGATTTTCAAGTTGCTTTCCCAGACTGCACGACTAAACATAATAGATTTTATTTGATAAAAGAAAAGTAATATAGATATGATTTACCGAACGAGTTCTTCAGTAACTGAATATTGTTTTTTATGGGTTTGTTTCCATAAGCTCCAATGTTGGTTTAGTTTCACATCAAAACCCAGTGCATAACTAAAAGTAATAGCAAGAAGAAACAATAACGCAGACGAATTCATGATATAACAGATAGAATGGTGAATGTGATGAATATATATAGATCCATGAATGTTAAAGAACTAAGTATGCTGATATGAAATCTTTCTTTTTAAAATGCAACATCAACAGAGATAAAATATGAGAAAGCAAAATACAAAATCATGCGCTTGCGTGATAAATTTAGACGCTCCATTTCTTTATTCATCTTTTTTACCTTCAATTTTTTAATGTTGCACTATTTATTATCTTTGAAAGTCTGCATACTTTTGTTAGTTTTTTCTTAGTATTAGCGGAGATGATATTTAGATAGAAATGTAAGACTTTTACAATCATTTGGAATAATACATTTATTTGAAAAAAAAATTGAGTTAACTAACTATTGCTGATTATATAAGTAATCAAAGAATATATGAAGCGAAGTTCAATAAATGTATGAAGCAAGTAGATAAAATACTAAATAGAATAAGCATAGTGAATATTTGCCGACATAAATAGATGATACACCATTATCGTTTGATGTAGTCGTCGTGTGTAATGTTATTGTTGTTGAAACTGATGAAGTTTCTGTAGAACTTGAAGTTGATGACACTGATGAAGGTACTGTAGAACTTGGAGTTGATGACGCTGATGAAGGTACTGTAGAGCTTGAAGTTGATGATACTGATGAAGGTACTGTAGAGCTTGGAGTTAAGGGATTACATTGAGAAAGTATTTCCAGTTGGTATGAAAGCAAATTTTCGACTTCAATATTATGATTAAATTGAAAGCAGTTAGCTGAACGGTGACTTGGATCAGTAGAACATACACACATGTAAATATCATCATAAAAACATGATAAATTGAATGCTTGTTGACATGATAAATGATAATATTTTATGCGTCGAATAGAAGGTAACTGAACAAGAGTTTCATTGAATATCTCGTTGATTGATGGACAACGATCTGATGGTCGAATTATACGATCAAGAGTTAGCGATTTATTATTTGTATTCTGATTCGCAATGTAATAATATTGGTTGGGATGAAGTTCAAGAAAGCTAATTTGAAATTTCGATGGAAAATAACTGCTGAGTGCTAATTCGTTTCCACATACTATCAATGGATTTTTCTTTTGATTATTTGTAAGATGATTCACGAAATTGATAAAATGAAAATAGACGAGAGATCGTGATGGTAGATCAAGATTTTTGTCAAAAGTAAGATTTAGCTTCGTATCGATAATTTCACATCGTTCGCCACTAAATCCTTCTTCACAAATACATGTATACGGACGATAAGATATCATATGTTCATCGGAAAGTAAACAAAAACCTCCATTTTGACATGGAGAATCTGAACAAGCAGTTTTCTTTATGCCACATCGTGGACCATAATAATCCACTGGACACACACAAATCGATCGACCATTTGCAGTAATACCAGCACATAATGAAAAAATTGAACAGTGACATTCATAAGAAATATTACAATACTTGCCAGTCCAGCTTTGATTACATTGAGTATTATTCGCAGTTTCAACAGAATCAATTGCTTTTGGTAAATCAAGTTGAATTGCCAAACGTTGAACGGGTAAAAATGGAAATTTAATTGGTGTAATAACACTACCTCGATACTCCAATGAGTACATGTCATATAGATCTATTTTAACTGAATATTGTTTTGTTGTATCTTTTGGTCGATCTACATATTGTAAATACATATTGAATTTCGTGTGTTGATCTCTTGGATAAAAATAAGAGAATTGTTCATATGAATGAACAATCTGTTCGTTACTATCATCGATTAATGATACGATACAAGTATATGCTGCTTGTTCAGATGTCCATGATGGATTGACTTGAATAGTAAGACTAACTCGTTGATTTTGATATTGGCAACGATCACCGTAGTATTGCGGTGGACATAAACATACTTGTGTTGAGATATTTCTTTTAGGATCTATTAAAGCTCGTAGTGGAAGACCACGTTGACAATCGAATAGTGATGAATCAATTGTTGATAATTGTGATACTTTTGATTTTTTATTTCTCGAAGTTGAATTACAAATAAATTCATCATCACCATGTTGACAATCTCTAATTCCGTCACAAACATATGCCCATGGTAGACATTCATTATTACAATAAAATTTGGGTCCATCAAAACGATTTTTTCTTGGACATAAAAATGGTTCATCAATACCTCCAACGCAATCAATGATACCATCATACGCTTTGGCAATAGGTAAACAGATCTTTTCATGCGTGTGTACTGAAAAACAACTATGATAATTCTCTGGACAAATTGACGATGATGATGATGGATTACAATTGATTTCATCAGCTCCGTTTGCACAATTCCAAATACCATCACATCGTGTGTAAATATTGTTACATGGCCAATATTGACATTCGGTTTCATCGGTATGATTTTGTCCTTGAATAGAAATTGGTAGAAGATCAACAAAACCATCACATATCGTAGGAAATGTCAATTGTTGTGAATTTAGGTTTATACGATTAGGTTTTATTTGTATTTCATCATCTCCATATGGACAATCTCGAATTCTATCACCGAGATAAGATTTTGGAATACATTTTGATGAATTCAAACATCGATACATTTGATTATTACAAATTTTTGTTGGATTGCAAGATGCAAATTGAGAATAAACGAATTTAATATAGCCCGAATACCAATCTCCTTCATTCGGATCAATTGATACGCCAAAATCTTCGAAACGATAACATGTTTTATTATTCAGAACATACGAATGTAAATTGAATTCAGGTTTCGATGAACATAACTCTTGATCATAACAAATATATTCAGGTGGAATCTGTCTCATTATTGTCCAATTCGTTAGATAAGTATTCGTATAAAGAAAGTAAACACTCTTGAAACCAACAGGAATTGATGGATAAAAGAACATTGATGGACATTTTTGTTTGATTGTATCAATACACGTATTATTTTCACAAAAATCATAACAGAATAACTGATGATTGTATGAAATTGTCAGATGACATCGTAGTGCTATGAGACATTCGTTGGATAACGTTGAATCGGATGTGTCGAAAAGGATGATTTCTTTAATATTTGCATGACGTTGAGATAGACATGAACTTGAAAAAGGAGTTAA